>Ga0210009_1003146_pt1 | contig 10975 bp, 5 predicted proteins | sample CryGeyCG2114_065_FD_185457 | JGI IMG/M metagenome (GOLD analysis project Ga0210009, IMG submission 185457) | Groundwater microbial communities from aquifer - Crystal Geyser CG12_big_fil_rev_8/21/14_0.65 (SPAdes) (version 2) | ecosystem: Environmental > Aquatic > Deep subsurface > Groundwater ... | reverse complement strand
TTAAAAATACTTCATGCACTACTGAGGAATTGGAAATCCATTAACACAAATTTTCACAAACAGAAAATTATGTGGTTTTTTTTTCTAATGGATATGTATATATTTGTTACTGGTTAATGAAAATATTTATCCAATTGTTCGTATCAACTTTCATTATATCCAGTAATTATTCAATAATTATTTTTATTTAAGAATTTAATTTTTATGAAAGAAGACTTTTTAATTTTCCACAGACCTTTCATTTCCGAGGACGAAGTTAATGAAATAGTTGATACAGTTCGTTCCGGCTGGCTTAGCATGGGACCTAAAACTATTAGGTTTGAAGAGGAATTCAACAACTTCATTGGCTCTAAAAAATCTGTAGCAGTCAGTTCATGGACGGCGGGTGGTCATCTGGCTCTTGAAGCTATTGGTCTTAAAGAGGGGGATGAAGTAATTGTTCCAACAATGACATTCCCTGCAACTGCAGAGATTGTAACATATTTTAAAGCAGTACCTGTTTTTGTTGATGTTGATAAAGATACTCTTAACATATCCATTGATGAAATTGAAAAAGCAATTACACCGCGTACAAAAGCTATAATACCTGTACATTTCGGTGGTCAACCTTGCGATATGGACGAAATAAGTGAGACTGCGAAAAAGCATAACCTTATAGTGATTGAAGATGCCGCCCATGCATTACCTGCTTTCTATAAGGGTAAAAAAATTGGTTCCATATCTCATATAACGGTTTTTAGCTTTTATGCTACAAAGACTTTATCAACCGGTGAAGGCGGTATGATCTGTACTGACGATGAGGATATAGCTCACCGTTGTTCTATAATGCGTTTACATGGTATTAATAAAGATGCATGGCAGCGTTACACTGAATGCGGTACTTGGTATTACGAGGTAATAGCACCAGGGTACAAATATAATTTCACTGATCTGCAGGCTTCTCTTGGTATTCATCAACTTCGTAAAGTTGATCTTATGTGGGATAAACGGAAAGAAATAGCTGCCAGGTATAGCAGTGCCTTTAAAGATAACGAACTACTTTCTCTACCGATTATTAAGCCTGACAGAGAAACATCATGGCATCTATTCCCAATACGCCTGAATCTCGAAAAAATTAAAATTAACCGCAATAGATTTATTGACGAGCTACGATATTTAAACGTTGGCGTTGGGGTTCATTTCATGCCTGTTCATCAACATAAATATTATAGAGAAACCTACAATTTAGACAATAAAAATTTTCCAGTCGCATCCTCTGTATTTCCTCAGCTGATTTCAATTCCGATTTTTCCGGGTATGAATGATGCTGATATCAATAAAGTGATTGATGCATTAACCGATCTTCTGAATAAACACAAAAAATAGCCTTTAGAATGGGAAAACAGGGCAGTTTTGCTAAAAGGTTGGCTGACATTTTAATCAGCTTAATCGTTTTAATCGTTACTTTTCCAATCACATTAATAGTTGCTTTATCTATTAAATTGGAATCGAAAGGTCCTGTGTTTTTTATTCACGAAAGATCCGGATTAAACGGGAAGAGTTTTAAAATGATAAAATTCAGGGGGATGATTGATAACGCGTTATTGTATGGGCCGGTTTTAACACAAAAAGATGATCCCAGAATCACTAAAGTTGGTAAGTTTTTAAGAAGAACAAGTTTAGATGAAATTCCTAATTTTATAAACGTTTTAATAGGTGATATGTCTATAATTGGTCCAAGACCAGAAATGACCGAGATTACAAAGGATTACTCAACAAGTGAACGTAAAATATTTAAATTTAAACCTGGAATAACTGGTATAAGCCAGGTAAATGGTAGACAACTATTAACACCTCGCGAACGAGTCGAAATGGAAATTAATTATTATGAGAATGCAAATTTTTTCTCAGACTTAAAAACTTGTATAAAAACTATTGAGGTGATTTTTACGAATGAGGGTAATCTTTAAAAATTTAAATTACTTTCTAATTTTTATCTTTTATTGCTCTTCTCTACTGTTTGCTCAAGTGGAAACAGTACCTGCAGAGGAAGAAGTTTATGATTTTTTTAGAAGGTTAAAGATTAAAGGGGTAATTGAAAATTATAACAATGTTATTCTTCCCTTATCAAAAATTTCCTTAAAAATGATAACAGAAAATATTGATAAAAATAAGTTAAATTTTGTAGAGAAGGCATACCTACAAAAAATAACAACAAAATATTTTAGTTTTACATCAGAAAAATCCATCATCGAATCATTCCCAGCTTCACTATTTAACGACAAAAATAATCACTTCTACAGGTATTTTGATTCTACATTCAGTGCCACGATTAATCCTTTTTTTGCGACTCGAGTAATTTACTCTTCCGGAGTTAAGGCAGAAGCGACTCTTATCGAAATTGGCGGTAGCGCTTATGGAAGTTATGGTAATTTTTTAGGTTTTAAATTGCACGGTACTAATGGATTTTTGCTGGGTGACAGACAATCTGCTCTATTGGATCGAACCGTCAGGCAGAGTTTCACATTTAACGATACCCAAATAAATTATTTTGATGATACAGAAGGATACATCAGAATTGCAAATGAAAATTTAAGTTTACAGCTTGGTCGGGAACGAGTACTCTGGGGCAACGGGTATCTCGATAAGTTGACGCTTGGTTTGAATCCACCCAAATTCGACTTTGTGAAATTCGACTTTATATATAAAAATATCAGCTATAACTTTTTACACGCCTGGTTAGTGCGCAAACCAACTTATACAGCTACAGATTCTTTAGTTCAAGCGATTGAAAAAAAACCAGAAAAATTTATTGCTTTAAGCAGAGTTAGTTACAATTGTTCATTATTTAATTTAGGCATTTCGCAAATAATCATTTATGCTGATAGAACATTTGAGGCAGCTTACCTAAATCCTTTCTTGTTTTGGGAATCAGCCCAGAGGTCACTTAACGATGTTGATAACTCGTTCCTCTCATTTGATGGAACATTTAGATTACTCAAAGGGACTGAATTCAGCTTTTCCGCTATTCTTGATGATATTAATTTCGAAAGAGTGTCGAATGGTGAATGGTTTGATAACGGGCATGGGTTAGCATGGCAGGCGGCTTTATTTCTAACAGACCCAATTCTGCCTGCGAACACAGATCTCATTTTGGAATATACACAACTTCGACCGTATACTTTTTCGCATCCCGGATATTCGGAACAGCTTACTTTTACAAATAATGGTTTCATGCTTGGCGCGCCGCTCGAACCAAATTCAATTAAAATAAATTCTCAATTAAATTATCGATTTACTCCTTTCTTAAATGTCGGATTAGGCTATTCCTTAATGAAACATGGTAAAAATATTTATAATGAAAATGGAAATTTAATTAAGAGTGTTGGCGGAGATGTGTTTAGATTTCTAACTATAAACGATGAACAAAACGTTTATCTTTTAAAAGGCGATATTGAAACAACGCGTCAAATGGTGTTGTTTTTAGTGTATGAAGTATATTTGGGGTATGTATTACGTCTTGATTACAATTATACTCGCTATAATTTTAAAAAATTAAATCAGAGTACGCATAATTTATTTCTAACTTTTTATTTGGATTTTAATTAATTGAAAAAATTATTTAATGATTTTGGTTTTTATTTCATTTACATTTTTTTTGGTTTAATCTTATGGGAGCATTATCAATACAACTTTAATGTCGACGGAGTATCATATATTACCGTAGCCGAAAAGTATCTTTCCGGAAACTTTAAGGATGCAATAAACGGTTCTTGGGGACCCATACTCAGTTTTTTACTTGTGCCCTTTTTAGCTTTAGGAATTAATTCACTATTCGCTTTGAAATTAATGATGTTTCTTTCAGGTTTTGGAGTTCTATTTGTTTCAAAAAAATATTTTGATTTGTTTGAATTGGAATCATCCTTAAAAAATCTTGCTCTCTGGATATTGTCAGTAATCACTCTCTATTTCGCTTTTTGGGTTGTTACTCCAGATATACTTGTTGTGATATTTCTATTAATCTATTATTTCTTTTTGTTTTCAAAAAGTTATAAAACAAACTCCTCAATGGGTGTTTTAATTGGCGCAATAGCTGGCATTGGATATCTGACAAAACATTATTTGTTTCCGTTTTTTTTGCTTCATTTTATAGTATTTAACATTATTTTCTTTTTTAGAAACAACCGACGAAAAACGATTTCAATCAATTTTATTTCTGCAATACTAATTTTCTTTCTAATTTCTGGAGTATGGGTATATTTATTAAGTGATAAGTATGGATATCCGACTATAGGAACTTCAGCTGTTTCGGGTTTGGCATTGAATAACCCCGATAAATCAGGAACACACATCGCTAATTTAGCAAAAGGCTTGATACCACCCGTTAATGAAACAGCTCTAAGCGTTTGGGAAGATCCATCATATTTAAAATTTGAAAAATGGAGTCCATTTACATCCTGGGAAAATTTCGCTCATCAATTTGGAATAACTATCGGCTTATTTATTGAGCTGGGGATGTTCCTGGTGTTTTTTGCTCCGGCTATTCTTTTAGTATTTTTTATCAAACCATCAATTACTTTTAAAAATAAATATTTCTTATACTCTCTACTTTCCATAATACTTTATTCCTCAGGATACCTATTAACAATTGTAGAATCCCGGTATATCTGGATAAATTACATTTTAGTTTTTGCAGCTTCGGTTTATGTGATACAGCAATTTATTATTGTGCACAGCATATCAGGAAATTTGAAAAAATTAATATTGATTTGTTTTTTTGTAACCCATACGGCGTTCCCCGTTTATGCTTTATCTACAAAGTTCAATAACTATAAAGATACTTTTATCATTAGTTCCCATATTGAAAAAGAACTAAAATTAAGTGGAAATTTTGCTTCAGATGAAAGATGGACAGAATCAATCTTTTTGTCTTATTACACTAACAGCCGTTACTATGGGGAATTGTATGATAAAAAAGTGACCAAGAAAAGCTTAAGTGAATTGAGTAAATACAATATCAATTATCTAATTGTTTGGAATCCCGAAAATTGGAAAACTTTTGGGCACAAATATGAAATAATTTATGCTGATTCAGTTAATGATTTAATGATAAAAGTTTACGATTTAAAGAAGATTGGAAACAAATGAATCCAACTTTAACCATCATCGTCCCATGTTTTAATGAAGCCGAAAATCTTATTGAATTATTACCCGGTTTTATATCTTTCGCTGACATTGAAAATTGGAAAATCATCATCGTTGATGACGGCTCAACAGATCGCACGGAAGAAATAGTTCGAAGTTATGAATCTGATCGATTATTGTATTTGAAGCATGATAAAAATATCGGCGTCGGTGCTGCACTCAAAACAGGAATTTCAAAAGTTCAAACAGAATATTTCGCTACAGTTGATGCGGATGGACAGCACAATCTTGAAGATGTAAAAAAAATGTTTGCTAATATTCAAAAAGAAAGTTTCGACCTGTATCTCGGCGAACGATTGAATGGAGATGTATCCGGAACATTTAGAAGCATCGGGAAATTCTTAATTAAAATTATTGCCATATTTTTCGCTAAGCAAAATATCAAAGATTTAAATACAGGTTTAAGAATTATTAAATTGAGTGCAATCAAACCATATATTGAAATTTTGCCGGATAGTTTTTCTTTCATGGATTTGAGTTCACTCATATTTATTATGCAGCGAAAGAAAATTGGTTCATCACCAATTTATGTGAATCAACGCCAACATGGTAAAAGCGCTTTGAGAATTAGACATGCTGTTGAGACGGTAAGTGATATTATAAACGTCGTTACTTTATTTCATCCAATAAGAATTTTTTTACCTGCAACGTTGTTTTTTATTGTATTAGGTACAATTTGGGGGCTTCCTTATATTATAATGGGGCACGGATTGAGTGTGGGCGCATTGTTGTTTATTCTCATGGGAGTTTTTTCTTTTTTCTTTGGAATTGTCGCCGAACAGTTGTCTCAGATTCGAAAGAAGCAACTTAATCTCCACGAATAATACTTATCCTATAGGAACTATTTTTGACCTTGAAGCATTTTACTTATTCTTCTAAGTTGCTTAAAGTAATTAATTTATTAGGGAAATAGATGAGAGCAATTCCTTCTTTTATTTTTGTTTTTTTGTTCTTTACAACAAGTGTATTTTCTCAAAATTATAAAGTCCTCGAATCAAATGATCAATCGATAACTTTAGAATATGATTTTGGCGCACAGTATTCTGTTCAAGAAACTTCTTTTAATGGAAGAATTTTTCATTATATAGATGGAATAAAAACTGGAGAGTTATTACGCGCCAACGGTGAACCCGAGCTTCCAAATATTTATACGAACATAACTGTGCCTCATTCCTCCGAGCCGCGCCTGCAGATTATGCAAATAGATAAAGTACAGTTGCACAATAAATTTATTCTGCCATACGCGGATACACTTGTAAATTTAAATGATCAGTCAGCATTTGACGGCAAAATATATTATAACAATTTGCTCTTCCCTGCCGAGCCAGTTAAATTTTCTAACGAGTTTATACAGCGCTATGCAAGATTTATTGTCATTAACGTATCACCGTTTCAATTTAATCCCATTTCCAGAGAATTAATTTTTAACAAAAAAATAGTCGTAAAAATATTTTATAATCCAAAGGATATTGTTGGAGGCTACCTCAATTCAATAAAAGAGCCTCTCACTGATTATGTAATAAAAAACACATCTGCAAATCCCGAACAAGGTTTAAAATGGGCAGGGCAGATAAAAAATTTCGAATCTGATAATCCTTTGCAGCAGTATTGGTATAACCCGAATAAGGATTATTATAAAATACATTTGAAAAAGGAGGGGGTATACAGATTAACAGTTCCTCAGTTAACATCGGCTGGTGCGCCGGTGATCGGTATGCCAATTGAAAAATTTCAAATTTTTAATGATGGGAATGAAGTTAAGCTTAACTATAAAGACTCTAATCGTGATGGTTTGTTTAACGATTCTGATTATGTTGAGTTTATAGGACAGCCTGCAACTCCAACCGCGAACACAAAAATTAATATTTATAATACTAACAATATTTATTGGTTTTCTTATCAGGCAGATTCTGCAGGTTTGCGATATGATACATTAGACGGTTATCCTGCAGCTTGGGTGAAAAATTTTGATTACACGAATCATACTATTCATTTTGAAAGAGATTCTATTTTTGAACGCCTTGGTAGAACGGATGACGGTAACCGGGATTACTGGTTTTGGGGAAAATCTTACACAATTTCGGGTCAGGTACATTTATTTAAAGCACCATTTGATAGACCGGAGAATATGATTATAGATACTAATTATACTTCTGCAATTATGAGAGTTGGTTTTCAAGGGATGACTTATTCCCACAAAACAGACATCTACTTTAACTATAAGCAAATTGGTACACATTCCTGGAACGGATTTGAAAAATCAATCGCAGAAATTCCTTTTAAATTTCAAGAGGTTCCAGTTTTTGATAACAATGAGTTGATTATCTCTGCATACAAAGATTCTTCTGATGAAGTAAGAGTAAACTGGTTTGAAATTGAATACTTAAAAACTAATAGATCTTATGGTAACAATTACCATTTCGTTTCACCAAAAAACGAGTATGGCAAAATCAAGTATAATGTTTACAACTGGCAGAAACCCGAGATGAAAATTTTTCTCTTTGAACAAGGGAAAATAATTACAAATCCTCAAATAACTAACGATCAATATAATAGTGTTTTGTTTGTTGATAATGTTTTCTCAAGCACTAATTATTATTGTGTATCAGAAGATTATTTTTTAACGCCGGAAAGTATTGTAAAAGATAATTCAGTTTCTGATCTGAGAAATGCCTCAAATGCAGCTGATTATCTAATTATTACTCATAAAGATTTTAATAGTGTAGCGCAGAGACTAGCAAATTTTAGAACAGGTAACGTGCCCGGATTTGAAAACCCGAGAATTAAAATTGTTGAGGTTCAGGATATTTACGACGAGTTTTCTTTTGGGTTGCTTGACCCTGCTGCATTAAGAAGTTTCTTAAAATATACTTTTGAAAACTGGCAGCAACCGGCGCCTGCTCATGTAGTTCTAATGGGGGATTTAAGCTGGGATTTTAGAAAAATAATTGCCGATAGTCGCCCAACTTTCATTCCAGCTCTACCATTTCATGCTAAAGAATATGGTTTAGCAGCAAGTGATAATAACTTAACAGCATTTTTAGGAAATGATTACATTCCCGAAATGTCTATAGGACGTATCTCATGTGAAAGTGTGGAAGAGGGGAATATTCTTATTGATAAAATAATTAATTATCCGGCAGATAATTCAAAGTTCTGGAAACAAAATGTGATTCTAATAGGATCCGGAGTAAGTGCTAACGACGAAGCTACCTTAAGGTTTAATGATGAATGCTTGTGGATTGATGATACTTATTTGAAACCTCAAGGTGTTTATTCTACAAAAATATTTCGTTTTCCAAATAAGCCGTCGCACTTACCTTTTGCCGGTGGACCCCTTGAAATAAAAAATGCTTTTAGTAACGGCGCTGTAATGGCTAACTATTATGGTCATGGCGGAGGATATCAGTGGGACTTTTCATTTAATACAGATGATATATATCTGCTTAACAATGGCGATCGATTGCCCTTCATAACAAGCGTAACCTGTTACACCGCTCATTTTGATGATCAGGAAGTTTTCGGTGAGCAGTTTAATAGCGTAGAAGGAAAGGGTAGTATTTCTTTCTGGGGAAGCAGCGCTTTAACCTGGTGGGGGCAGGGTAAAGCAATGACGAAGGAGTTTTTCAGACAAGTATTTCAGAATAAAAAATATATAACTGGAGATGCTATTTTTGCAACGAAAGCGACATTTCCTCTCAGTGATCCTTATACGATAAGCCAGGTGGCGCTTGCGACATTGCTTGGAGACCCTGCCTTAGAATTGGTTCTTCCGAAAACTCCAGATTTTATTCTGAATTCATCCGATATTTCTATTTACCCGGAGTCTCCTTTAGTGACAGATACAATTTTGGTTAAAATAAAAATTAAAAATTACGGATTAGCTTTTCCAAATGATTCTGTTTCTGTTCAATTAAATGCAACGTCTTCAGACACATCCTATGTAATTGGTGTTAAAAAACTTGGAAGTTTCGGCGAGGCTGATTCTATATTTTTTACATGGACACTGAGTGAAGGGAGTCTTTATTCATTAAAAGCTCAAGTTAATCTAATTGACCCAATTGAAGAGTCAGATATTTCGGATAATAGTGCTCAAGCCTCTTTTGTCGTTTTCGATCTTGAAAAAGCAAATATTATCAAACCAGAAAATGGCTACTCGACTAACAAAACAGAAGTAGATTTTGTAATGGCAGATAATGGGCATTACCTTGGTATTATTCTCGAATACTTCATTCAGGTTGATACTTCCTTATCCTTTCATAGTCCTATTATTAGTACAGGAGCTTTAAGCGCGAGCAATGGCGTTTTTCAATGGAAAACACCAACATTAGACCATGGAGTATATTTCTGGCGTACAAAAATTTATAATGGTGTTGATTCCAGTGATTGGAGTGAGATTAGAACATTTTCAATATACGAAGAAAAAAAGACCGGCAGTTTTTTCTTTGATGCTCAATTAAAATCATTTAACAGAAGTAATTTAGTATATTCTGAAGAATCAAGTTCTCTGCTATTAAATATAGAACCATTGCCACCAAAACCAAGTAGAGAAAAGCATATCGGAGGTATTCTGATAAATTTGCCATCGGGAGTGAAGAATTTATCTTCGATCACAACGGACGGAAAGTATCTTTATTTTGGTCATATATATTATGGGAATAACATCCCAACAAGATTATATAAAGTTGGAACCGGCAATGGTGGTACAGTAAAAGGACAAATAGATTCAATTGGGACGGTTTCTGTAAAAATTTGGCAGCAAATGTTTTGGTATCCTGACGAACTTGGGGGAGCGCTATTTGTTCCAACAGGAGACGCCTATTCGCTGTTGCGGGTAAACATTCAAACAGGTGATACTACAAGGATTTCAGTTCCTCCTGGCATGTTAAATGCAGAAAGCGGCATTGTTCAAAATGGTACGTTTGCCTTATCGACTGATGGAAGATATGTTTACAATGTCGCATACAGAACCTCTACTGGTAATTTTCGTTATACTATTCGGAAGCTTGATCCGCGTAATGGGTGGACGCGTGTTGGTGAAGATATTCACATAGTCGGCGATAGTTACCAAAATTTTATCAGTTTCTTTGTGTTCGGAAAATATTTGTTTGTTTTTGAAAAATACTCCAGCTTGATGAGGAGAATAAACCTTGAGACAGGGTTGTATGAAGAACAATGGGATACATTCTACCCAAATGCTGGATACGTCTCTTTTACATATGACTGGATCAATGACAAAGTTTACTCCAGCGTGGGACTTTCAGGGTTCACTCCTAAATTCGATATTTTCCTCGGAACCTATAAGGAAGGCTTTGGCAGTTTTACCTCTCCTTCGGTTGGTCCTGCTGTACAGTGGGATTCATTGAATTTTGAAGTGGAGAAAACAGGATCTGCCGGTAAATTTAATTTGCATTTGCAGGGATTAAACTCTTCTACAAATAATTGGGATATGCTTTATTCTAATCTTCAAACAGCTACAGAGATTAAAGATATCGATCCAGAGCAATACCGCAGGTTAAAATTTTACTGCACTATTACAGATTCGAGTTTTGGAACTTCGGCTCCAATTAAATTTAAAAGTTTTCAAATTAAGTACATCCCACTGCCGGATGTGGCTTTGACAAATAATAATTTCTACTTTACCCCTGATACTGTACTTCAGGGGTTTGATGATACTATGAGTATGAAAGTCTTAAATTTGGGTGACTCTGAAGCAAAGGATGTTAAAGTTTATTTTTATCTCAATCCTCAAGATACTTCCGCAACAGATTCTGCCTATTATTCTGCAACC
>Ga0210009_1003143_pt1 | contig 10982 bp, 8 predicted proteins | sample CryGeyCG2114_065_FD_185457 | JGI IMG/M metagenome (GOLD analysis project Ga0210009, IMG submission 185457) | Groundwater microbial communities from aquifer - Crystal Geyser CG12_big_fil_rev_8/21/14_0.65 (SPAdes) (version 2) | ecosystem: Environmental > Aquatic > Deep subsurface > Groundwater ... | reverse complement strand
TCGATTTATCGGTAATAATTGATTTTTCCCATTTTTGAACTGTCGAATAATATAGTCCTTCTCCTCTCACAAATTCTCCTATTTTCCCTCCTCCTTCTTGACGCAATTCTACAACTTTCTGTAAGATGCTTTGCTTATAAGCATCTGTAAATCTTCTACGTTGTATTTTCTCTTTCACTTCTGTCGATGACATTGAAATTGGAGATTCAATCGCCCTACGGGCTCCTTCATCTCCAATTCCAATGTCTTTGTTTAACGTTATTTCATTCATTTTATCATTCCTTTTATGCCCTCTTTTTCTACCTTAGTTATCTTGTATTTTTTGTCTCACTAATATAGGCACAGAGGGCTTATGGAGAAATAGATTTAAGCCAAGAAGAGCAACTACTTGAACTTGATATTAATATTCCATATAAAGTAGATTCATGGGCTTCTGTGCTGATGAATAACGGAGCTATTGATAAAGAGATTGAATTACTAAAAGAAAAGAAGCAATCAATTGACGAAATGATCAATAGGCTTAAAAATGGTAAGGATAAACGAAAAATATCAATCAATGAAATTCTAAGACATAATGGATTAGATAGAATTGATGGTGGTGAATATTGGTTAAAACGTGATACCAGCAAATCAACTAGAGTGATTATTAATAAAGTTGAAGACCAGTATAAAACTTATCAACTTCCCAAATTATCAAACTCAGAGTATAGAATTTTAATAGATATACTCGAATACTTACTTGAAACTGAAGCTGGAGAAATATCAAAAGATGAATTCTATCTAACTTCTAGTATTATTACAAAGTTCAAAGTAGAGAAGTTGGAAACTTGTGGTGTTAAAGATTTACCTAAAGACCACGAAGCTCTTGAAATAACAGCAATTCCAACAATCAGAATATACAATAAAAGAGCCTCTTAATTGAGGCTCTTCTTTTTTTGTTTGCTAGAGTGAAGGGCGTTTACTCATTTGGAGATTGAAAAATATTTGTTTAATTTAAATTTATCGGAATGAAAAGAGTGAGTTTGTGGGATATTAATATAAATTTCGATGATTTACTTATGTTGTATTTAACATTAGCTGGTAGCGAGTTTTATATGGTTTCCTACCAGAACTAATAATGAATGATTTATTTTTTAAAATAATTATTACAACATTTTTATTTTGCAGACACACAATTGATAACAAATATGGATGGTAATAAAAGTATAAATTAAAATTAGCAAATAAAATATTAGCGTATAATTCTTTCTAGATAATCGAAATCAACCAAATTTTAAAAACCAAGGAAGAGAAATGAAGAACGCCTACGTATTGCGTGGGTGTTGCTTTTCTTTCTTGGTGGGTTTTTGGTTGAACCTCGATTGTAGGAATAAGTGACTCCACGCATTTTTATTTTAAATATATATAGGCAAGTAACAGAAACGACAATATAATAATTGAGCAATAAGGATTATTTAGATTGTCAAAATAGGTTAGATGAACTTCTTGAAGGCAAATAAATGAATGACATATTTTTAAATAAAGCATCGCTTATTGGCAATCTTGGTTGTGATACTGCTAACAAAAGATTAAGTCGAGGAGTTGCCAATACAGGTTAACAATAAATTATTGTGGAGTTTATAATATAAATAATTGGTGTGCGTAAGTGTTATTGACGTAATGGTTTGTCTGTGTTATCTGCAGGCTTGTTTTTATCTTCATCAATAAAACAATGCAGCTTTCTGTGTATATCTGCCTTCTAGGAGACCATGCATAAACGGAAGCGTTGCCACTGGGGTTTATTGATTGGGGGCTTTTGAATAACCAGCACATCATATTATTTCGGAGGTACGAGTATATTTATGGATTATTTTTATAAAAAAATTAAGAGGCTAATTCTTGCTTGGGAGGATGGCACTCCCAATAGTGATAATATTCCATCCAATTATGATTATAGTAGATTCAAAATTATAAAAAAAGATGGTGGGCATAGAATAATATACTCACCTTATGGGCATTTAAAAAAAATTCAACGAGGGATTTCAGAACTTTTATATAAAAATGTTGAGCTTCACGGAGCTTCACATGGCTATACAATAAACAAAAGTATTATAACGAATGCAAAGCAACATTTAAAAAAGAACTGTATCATAAATATTGATCTTGAAAATTTTTTCCAAACAATAAATACAGTGATGCTTAATAAATCGTTAAAATTATTTTTCCCTGATATTACTGACGAATTATTAATAAAAATAATAGCGATTTGTAGCTTTGAAGGAAGTCTTCCTCAAGGTGCGCCAACTTCGCCAATACTGTCAAATCTTGTTTGTTATAGCTTGGATTTAAAATTATCAGAATTAGCTATTTCACATAATTTAGATTATACAAGATTCGCTGATGATATGACTTTTTCTACAAATAATAAAATAGTTGAACTTCAATTAAAAAACGATATAAATGGAATAATACAAAGTGAAGGTTTTAGGTTAAATGAAAAGAAATATAGAGTACTAAAAAAGCGACACAGACAATCAGTCACTGGAATTACAGTGAATGAAAAAATAAATGTAACCAGAAAGTATATACGAGGAATAAGAGCTGCACTGTATAATTGGGAAACTTACGGGAAGAAAGAAGCCAGTAGGCGTTATTTTGAATCAGCAAAAACAAAAATTTGTAGATCGCATAATTTTGAAGTATCACTTAGAGGCAAAATAGAATTTGTTGGAAATGTAAGAGGAAAAGAAGATGAAATTTATTCAAAATTTAAAAATAAATTTGAGATAATTAATCTATTTGAAAAAATAAATCAATTTTAGTCGAATTATTTTGATTAGAATATGTTCTATTGGCTTGTTGAAATAAAAGGAAGTTATTTATAAATGACAATGCGTATTAAGAAAGAGTTTAGTTGTTATGTTTGTGGAACTAAAAGTCAGCAAACACTTGTCCTAAGTACAAATTCTATGGGATCTAATGATTTAGATTTACGAGCTCCTGAAATGGAACGTTCGACAATAGATTCTTGGATTCACCGTTGTCCTTCATGTAATTATTGCTCATCCAATCTATCAGAAAAAAATGATGATGCAATTGTAATAATTGAGTCTCAAGAATATAAAAATATAATTGCAAACAAAAATATTCCACAATTAGCTTCATCATTTTTGGCATTATCATTTATACAGCAAAAAATGAATTATTACTCAAATTCAGCACGAAGCTCAATTCATGCTGCTTGGATTTGTGACGATGTAAAAGAAGATAAAATCGCAAGACTATTTCGGATGAGAGCGATTAAACTACTTGGAACCGCAAAGATTCTATCGCAAGAATTTCAACAACAAAAAGGAGCAACAGAGTTAATTACAATAGATTTAATGAGAAGAGCAGGTATGTATACGGAAGCATTGAATTTGGTAAATGAAACAAAAAATATGGAAATTGAAGAAGTATTAATAAAATTGGTCGACTTTCAAAAGATTCTTATAAATTTAAAAGATATTGATGCACATACTATCTCAGAAGCAATCGGTGAAAAATAGATTTTTAAAAGTTGACGAAAGTGGTTCTTATACTAAATGTAATTGAAGTAAAAAACAAAGATAAAAAGATTCTTGGATTTTATGAGTTCTGCAATAGTGCAAAAAAATAATTTTTAATTTGAGGGTTTATGCAACTCCAAGCTGGCTTTCTTATTCATTCATTGAAGCAATCACTGATTGATTCTGAATCATGCTCAGAGGCTGAAGTAACTACGCTATTTAATTGGCTTTCCCATTTTGAATTAAATTCTTCTTTAGATGAAGAAATTGAAATACTGGATAAGGATTCAACTCTCTCCATTCTTAATAATATTATTGTTAGAGGGTTACCGACATTACTGTCATTGGATTTGGAAAACAAATTTAGAGATACATTTCAACTATTTAACCCATCTGTTGAACTTGGTACCTATAAAAACGAACTTACACAAACTGAACCCACCTTTATTGAAAATCTATACAGAGCTTTGTTTATAGTTGACCCAAGATTCAATGCTTCAAATTCTGAAACATTATTAATACAATTAGAAAGCTATTATGAAAAAGATTTCTTTCTTAATATCCTATCTCACGATGAAACCAAATCATTAACTCAATTAGTGGAGTTACAGCGAGAATTTGGAACAATCGTTGCAACCAATTCTACAGACAAAAACTTTTATGCTCAAAGAGTTGATTTTTCATTCGAACTACCCTATGCTTCAGATGAAGTTTTTAAAAAGGGAATAATCTTTGAAGTAGATGGTAGACATCATTTGGAACCAGCCCAAATGGAACTAGATAACAGAAGAGACCAAAAAGCAAATGATTTTAATTGGGAAACCATAAGAATTAAAACGCATGAATGGAATAAAGCTCAAAGCATTATAGAACCATTTACTGAGTATTTATCGCATAGTTATCTAATTGAAACAGAGAAAAATTATACTAATCCAATTTATGAAACAGAAGAAGGATTAACATCTCTTCAACTAATATTATCTCCAATTGCTATTGCCCGTATCCAGAAGACGCTAATTGAATTTTTATTAAGAGGAAAACTAAAATTAAATTCAGAAAAGTGGCGGATAGCAATTATAGAAAGGGATGTGCCTTGTGGATATTTAGCAATAACAGATTTTATGGCAACTCTAGAAGCATTGTTACAACTACAGGATGATGAAGATAAGTTACCAGAACTGGAAATACAAGTATATAGAACTGAAGAATTCATTACAGCTCAACTTAATGAAAATATTTCAAATGACATTAAACTTATTAATGAATTCAAGAATGATAATTCTAAGTATGATTTAGTAATTGATATTTCCATACTTCAACGTGAAGGTCTTTCTTCTATCTCCGAGTTTGGTAAAACAATAAATCACTTTGCAGAAATTCGTTCTTCTTTTTCACCAAGAAAAAAAAGAATATTATATACATCAGGACTACTTAAATACTCACAATGTGCTATTAGGCAAAGCAATGATGAGTTTGAAGAAATAGATAGCAAAGTGAAGATTTTAACAAAGTTCCTGCAAGATATTTTTAGGAAAAAAGAGTTTAGAAAAGGGCAAATACCAATATTAAACCGTGCTCTTCAATTACAAAGTGTAATTGGTCTTTTACCAACTGGTGGTGGTAAATCATTAACTTATCAAATTGCATCACTTCTGCAACCAGGTATTGCAGTTGTTATTGACCCGATAAAATCACTAATGAAAGATCAGGTAGATGGACTTATAAGAAACTATATTGATTGTAGTTTATATATCAATTCTTCCTTAGACACCCATGAAAGGAAAAAAGCAATTGCAAAAGTACAGAAAGGAGAAGCTCTCTTCTTTTTCATTTCTCCTGAACGGTTTCAAATAGAAGAGTTTAGAGATAGCTTAAATAAAATGAGCGAGGGAAAAATCTTTTTTTCATATGCAGTTATTGATGAAGCTCACTGTGTGTCAGAATGGGGACATGATTTTAGGACTTCATATTTAAGTTTAGGTAAGAATGCAATGAGGTTTTGCAAAACTGCAAACTTAGAAAAGCTCCCACTATTTGGACTTACTGCAACAGCATCGTATGATGTGCTAGCTGATGTTCAGAGAGAATTATCCGTTAGTGATGATGATATTTTAAAAGAAGAAGCAATAATTAAATTTGAAACTACAAACAGAGTTGAAATTCAATATAGGATAGAAGAGGTTAAATTAAGCGATGTCCCACTTCGCCAAGATTCTATAAATAACTCAGAATACAAAAAAGAAATAACTAAACGCACTGGCAAATTTAAGCAAGATTATTTAGCAAAATTGCTCCAAACAATATCAACACATATTGGAGAAATGAATAATGAAATCACTAATGTATCATTATATACTGGTATAAATTCAAGTGAAAAAGTGTCAAGTGAGGCTTTATATGAAGCTATTAAAATACACAATTATGATTCAAATACATTTTTTGATGGGGGGAAAAACGCTGGGTTAATATTTACACCACACAGAACTTGGGTTTTAGGCGTAACTGATAAATATGCTATGCATCCATTTTCAAATGGTGTTTATGATAATCTTCCACAAATAATTAAGCAAAATGCTAATACATTTATTGGTGCTAGTGATGATGATGATGATATAGCCAAACAAATAGATAAGGATAATATAAGAAACCAAACTGATTTTATAAATAATAAATTAAATCTTTTGGTTTGCACAAAAGCATTTGGAATGGGTATTGATAAATCGAATGTTCGATATGCAATTCATTTTAATTACCCATCGTCAATAGAAAGTTTTGTTCAAGAAGCTGGACGTATTGGTCGTGATGGCAAGTTAGCAATTTCTTATGTTCTATTTAATCAACAAAATTTTGAATTAAATGATGATATTGATAAATCAATACAACTAGATTTTCACAATAATTCCTTTAAGGGAGAAAGTAAAGAAATCACAATATTAAAGGAGTTGTTTGAAGATATTAAAATAACCAATCTGATATATATAGAAAATGTTTTAAAAGAAAATTTTAGCTCCCTCTCCCTCTCAATCACGAATGATTTAAAATTAGCCTTAAATTATAAAGGGGGTGGATGTGGCAAGCTAAACTTACATACAAGAGTTTTTAATTATGATTGCACACAAAATCAGCAAGGAGAATGTCAAGAAATTGTAAAAGATTTATTAATCAATTTGCCACTGGGAATAAATTTAGTTATATGGTTGAATAAGGCTGCTTTACCGAAGCTTTCAATTAAAAAGAAACTTGAAAAAACTGAGATAAATGAAAAATTTCAAATGACATTTGGGTTTAGTAATTTTTTTGAAATGGCAAAAAAGGCAGAAGTTATAAAAACTTTGCTAAATGATAATACTGATGCACTTTACCAACGATCATTTATTGAAGTACTATTTAAAGAAACTAATAATTTTAATGAATTTGTTGTAAGAATTGAAAATTGGTATTTAGAAGAATTAGAAACACCTATTGATTTGCAAAACGTGTTTACTCAACAAGTAAATAATAATTACTCCAATAACTATAAATATTTAGAATTTATTTATAACAGCATACGTAATAAAGCTGATACAGAAAAAGCAATTTATAGACTTGCAACAATAGGGGTTATTGATGATTATACAGTGGATTCTAGAACTTCTACTTTTACAATTTATGCGACTAAAAAAACAAAGGATGAATACAAAGAATATCTGAGAAGATTTGTTAGAAAATATCAATCTGAGAAAAGAACCGAGGACATTATTGCAAACATTGATTCAATTGAAGGGGATAGTATCATCTGGAAAGCACTTAACTACCTTATTAGTTTTATATATAAAGAGATAAAAAGTAAGAGAAGAGAAGCAATTGATGCGATGAAAGGGGCATGCATTATTGGAACTGGGAAAAATGGGAACGATGAATTAAAGCAATATATCGATCTTTATTTTAACTCAAAATATGCTCGCAAGGATTATGAAGTAAATGGTGAAAATGCTTCATTAACATCCAGAACAGAAGATGGGAATAATCAAAATATTGAGTGGGTTTGGGAGTTTATAAATATCGCAACAGAAACAGATAAGAAAAGCAGTCCGAGAGATAATTTGAAACATTTACGAGGTGCAACAATTAGGATGCTAATAGCAAGACCAGATAATGCTACACTGATGTTACTTAAATCTTTCTCAGTTTTTATAATTGAGGAGGATAATATTTCAACATCTTCACTTATAGATGAAGCTATTGATGACTATGTTAAGGGATTTACATCGTTCAGGAATACTGATTTGGCAGACGATATAGAATTTAACAATGCACAACAGCGATATAAAAAATTATTAACAAAAGACCTTACGGAAACAAAACTGATACAAATAGAGCTACTTTTAGAAAAAGCAACGAGAATATTAAATTTAAGTATACATGCAAATTGGATTGAGAATTTTAACAATGAATTTTTGGTGGATTATGGAAGAGAAAATTAAAGATGAACTATTAAAACTAGAAAGTGAATTAAAAAATTTAGAGCCTGCTATTAAGCATATTCAAAAGGCAGAGAAAATATCAACTTCAATAGTTGACACTTTTGATAAAATGTTGAAAGAGTTCATGGAAATAGTCAATGCGCAAAACAATGAATTTGCAAATTATCTTGAAAACATTAAAGGACTAGTTAAGTTGTCGGATAGTTTAATTAAAGAGATGAAAGACCTAAATCTAACTTCTCGTTTGGATAAGCTTGATATATCCTTAGTGGGTATAACACAATCAATTCAAAATTTAATTGCAAGACTTGAGACATTTGAAAAAAATATTTTAGGTGACAATAAAGAGCTTAAAGGATTAATAAATACTAGATTTGATCAGCTTAAAAGCAATATGGCTGAATTATCAGTTACGGCAAACATTAATGCTAAAAAAATGGATACTCTTATAAAGGAGAGTAAAACTATGAAAATTATTTTATTATCTAATTCAATTTTAATTTTGATTATACTCGTGAAATTATTTTTATAAAAAATACAAGTAATTTAATGATAGTAACTAGGAGGCAAAAATGGCATTTTCACTAAATCAAGCATCTTTAATAGGTAATTTGGGTAATGATGCAGAAACAAAAGATTTTAAGGAGCACAAGAAAACAACATTTTCTGTTGCAACAACTCATTCACATAAAGACAAAAATGGTGAATGGCAAAACAAAACTGGATTTCAGAAGAGCGAAGAAATTAAAGATGAAGATTTACCAAGATGGGTAACTGAAGATTTGGATAATTTGTTTTAGTGATATTGAAAAATGAAAAGAAATATTCCCGAATCAATATCAAACAAATTTGAAAGTAAATATATTTTTGATTTATCGAAAGAATACAAAGATGGTAGATTAATCCTAATCGCTTACCCTTATTGGGAAGCATATGTTTGTGCTGATGAAAGTGATTTCTGGGTAAGAATTTATCCTACGCTTAATTTGATTAAAGGAGTAATTGAAGTTATTGGAGCGCCTCAAGAAGAGAAAATACCCCAGTCGAAAGGAACACTATTTGAACAAGAACAAACTAAGTTCTTGAAATGCAATTCCTTTATCAATCTTATTCCTTACAAGATAAAAGCTCTAGCTGAAACATTTAAAGAATCACAGTGGAAGATTGTAGAAACGCTGATTCTACTAGGGGGAAACTTTGAGAACCTTCTATTAACCAATCCAGCAATGGCATATTTAATTGTAAATATGGGTGATATTTATTCATCATTTAAAATTTCAAATCAAAAAGAATTATTAGATCGTTTAATAAAAACAAAGCAGAAAGATATTTTAGGTTTGGCTGATTTACCAGCAACTGAAAGTTTACGTAGAATATTTTTGAAAATTGATATTTTCAATATTTCAGAGAGTCAATTTATTAGGTTTTGTAAGTCAATTCCAAAAGAAGGAAATGAATCAAAGACCTTATTAAAACTATTATCCCACTTAGAAGTAATAAATTCAAGTGTGATGCAATTGGTCTACTATAATAGGGAGTTGCTGTTTAGATTAAGCAAAAATACTATTGTTGAATTAAGTAATTCTGCAAACAATGCCGAGAGCATTCTTATATTAAAAAGAATACACTCTAGGTGCAAAAGTGTAAATATCCCTTTCCCTAAAGTGAAACAATTGTCAGATTTACACCAAATTGATAGGGATAATTTTGAACAAGCAAAACAAAAGAAGCTATTGTTAGAACGTTTTCCCAAACCACCATTAGAGGGAAATGATATAGTTATACCGTTGCTAAATGCTAGGGAACAAGTATCTTGGAGTAAAAAGCAATCTAATTGTATAAGAGGTTATTCTGGAAAGGTTAAAAGTAAAACATCATTTTTTTACAAAGTTATTTTTGAGAAAGAAGAAGCAACTCTAGAAGTAAAAATTTTGAAAGACCAATTGTCATTAGGAGATCTTCTTGGAAGAGAAAATAAAAAAGTATCAGCAAAGTTACGAAAGTATGTTGATGAGTGGTTCTCTGAGAATATAGATTGAGCCAGTAAGCACATAGTGAGACTGCTTATTGGCAGAAGCTATAAAAACCTTGCATGATGAATTTGAAGTGCTTATATGTACGTTAAATTCTTGAATTGCTACTCTATGGAGAGACTTCTGTAATTAATGGGGTTTGAGTTATGCTTGGTAAGGAGTATTTTATGAAGAAATATAACCTCAGCGGTGAAGACTTTAAACTAATTAAGAATAATTAATTATGAATGAAAAGAAGAGATAGGTTAAGGGAGCGACAATCGTGAGTAGTGAAACGGGAAGCCAAATGGGATGTTTGCTCTTTTGGAGTTGTTTTGTCACTATTCATTAAAAGTGTACCAGTAAAAAAAGTAGAAAGAGAATCATGATTTATGAAATGGAGCGGAGCGAAATGGAATAAATCATGATTCTCTATCGAAAAATTATTAACCGTTTCAGTTAAATTGCTATTGACAAATAACAATTTAGTTGAAAGGTAGTGTAAAAAGTTTTGTGTAAATGGTAAAAATCCATGAAGCGAAGTGAGGCTTAGCCGAGCGTAGCTTCATGGATTTTATTGAAAAAATTATTAACTTAATTATTAACCATTTACGGAAGGAATTTTTACATGAAACTATCAGAAGAACAAATTTCACAATTAGTCAGCGATTTAGAAAAAGCAAAAACCTATGAAGATTTAATGGGCAAGGATGGAGCAGTCAAAAAGATACTCAAATCATCGCTTGAAAATATGCTAGAAGCCGAGTTGTCCGATCATCTGGGATATGAAAAACATTCACCATTAGGAACTGGTACTGGCAATAGTAGAAATGGGAAAAGCTACAAATCTATAAAGACAAATGAAGGAAAAATAGAGCTAACAATTCCAAGAGATCGCAACTCAACATTCGATCCAGTGGTGGTTCAAAAGTATGAAAAAACACTTGGACCAATCGAAGATAAAATCATTTCTATGTATG
>Ga0210009_1003142_pt1 | contig 10983 bp, 11 predicted proteins | sample CryGeyCG2114_065_FD_185457 | JGI IMG/M metagenome (GOLD analysis project Ga0210009, IMG submission 185457) | Groundwater microbial communities from aquifer - Crystal Geyser CG12_big_fil_rev_8/21/14_0.65 (SPAdes) (version 2) | ecosystem: Environmental > Aquatic > Deep subsurface > Groundwater ... | reverse complement strand
AAGAAGCCGGTTGCCAAAAAGGCCGTTGCCAAGAAACCGGCAGCAAAGAAGGTGGTAGCCAAGAAACCGGCTGCCAAAAAGGCCGTTGCCAAGAAACCGGCAGCAAAGAAGGTGGTAGCCAAGAAACCGGTTGCCAAAAAGGCCGTTGCCAAGAAACCGGTAGCCAAGAAGGTGGTAGCCAAGAAACCGGTTGCCAAAAAGGCCGTTGCCAAGAAACCGGCAGCAAAGCCTGTGGTTGTAGCTAAACCGGCACCGGCACCGACTGCGGTTGCACCTTCTGCTCCGCCGCCTATCCGTCCTGCTGCGACTTGGCCTTTTCCGACACCTGGGATCAGCAAGCCGAATTAAGTTGGCGAGAGGCTGTGAAAACAGCCCCGATCTCGTCGCAAGCAGGGAGGGGCTGATTCACATTGCTGGGTAGCGAGCGGTCTGTTGCATGAATGCCCGATCAGGGTAGGGTGCTTTGCTCACTCAAAAAAATCTGTACTCGGGCAAAGTTTCTGACTTGTTGAATGACAGTCGCTTGCGGCGAAAATTCTGGTGGGTTTAGCCAGAGGTGGTTTCTTCGCGCATCAGTTTGTTGTATTGCGTGAGTCGAGTCACCGTCTTTTGATTGCTGGTTCCCGTCCTCGGTCAGGACTTGGTTTTGATCGTCTTCGTTTTGTATGACGGGGTGGGCATCGCGCCGTTCTCGTTGAATGCAATGCCCGTCGCAGCGCCGGTGTGGGCAATCTCCTCAGTGTCGTCGAGATTGGCATGACGTTGATGCATGGCGATGATTCCATTCTTTTTGACTACGACGATGGTGGTCATGATGTGTAGCATTCCAAAATTTCCCGTTCCCGGTTTTACCCTTCATGTTGTTTGACTCTTCGCTTCCTTATCGATCAGACGCAGGCGCCTACTTCGCTGCCATTCGTGACTTGCCGTGGGCGGCATGGCTGGATAGCGGCGGATGCGGACGTTACGATGTGCTGGTTGCACAGCCAGTGGCAACGCTCTCCACTCGAAACGGGGAAACCCTGGTCTGTGCCGGAGAGTTAAGGGAATCAACGGATCAAGACCCCCTGCAACTTGTACGCGAGCAACTGGGGGAGGTGGCGGCATCACAGCCAAATATCCCGTTTGCCGGGGGTGCATTGGGATACTGGGGATATGACCTCGCGCGTAACCTTCACCACTTTCCGGCTACCGCCCGCGATGAGGAACATTTGCCGCAAATGGCGGTGGGTATCTATGACTGGGCAGTCGTCATCGATCATCAGGAACGCCGGGCGCGGCTGGTGTCCCGCCAGCGGCATGCCCGGACAGCGACGGTCTTGCCGCAGATACTGCAACGATTGCACCGATCCGCCACGAACGTTCCAGCCATCAATCACTTTCAGGTAAGCGGCCGCATCGAGACCAATTTGAATCCGTCAAGTTACCGGTGCGCGTTTGATGCGATCCAGCGGTTTTTGCGCGAAGGTGACTGTTATCAGGTCAATCTGGCGCAGCGCTTTGCCGCGAAGGCAAGCGGCGATGCCTTCGCGGCATACCTTGAACTGCGCCGCCTGAGTCCGGCGCCATTCTCTGCATTCCTTGACTGGCCGCAACTGCAAGTATTGTGTGCGTCACCCGAGCTATTTTTGCAGGTACGCGAGGGTCGCGTTGAAACGCGACCGATCAAGGGAACGCGGGCGCGGAGTACGGATGGTGCAGAGGATGCAAAACGGGCGCATGCGTTGCAGCAGCACTCGAAAGATCGCGCCGAAAACCTGATGATCGTTGATTTGTTACGCAACGACTTGAGCAAGAATTGCGCAACCGGATCGGTGCGTACACCCGGATTATTCGCGGTGGAGAGCTTTTCCAATGTTCACCATCTGGTCAGTACGGTGGAAGGAAAATTACGCCCGGGTTGTCACGCGCTGGATCTGTTGCGTGATTGCTTTCCAGGGGGTTCGATTACCGGCGCCCCCAAGCAGCGTGCGATGGAAATCATCGAGCAACTGGAGCCACAGCGGCGGGGGATTTATTGCGGGGCAATCGGCTATGTCGGATATGACGGCGACATGGAAGTCAATATCGCCATTCGCACCCTCGTCTATTCAAACAACGAGATTCGCTGCTGGGCGGGCGGCGGCATCGTTGCCGATTCGCAGTGCGAAGATGAATATCAGGAGACATGGGACAAGGCGAGCGCGATGCTTGAAGTGTTGAGGCGATTTGGCGGGGAACTCGAAAGGTAAGCACATCGCCCTTCTTGCGGCACTCTGCATGCGGAACGGTTCTTGACTTGGTATGGAAAGTCCGACCCACAGGGTGCGTCGAACTATGCGCTATTTTTCAGGCGGGTGATGCGCACGACTTCGGGAATCCTGCGCAGGTTGCGCATGATGCGCGCCAAGTGAATCCGGTTGTTGACCTGCAGGGTGAAATAGGTCGCCGTATATTCGCCTTCGCTGCTGAAATTGACATTCTCGATATTGGATTCGGCATCGGCAATGGCAGCGGCAACCTTGGCCAGCACACCGCGCTGGTTGGCGACGACCAGCTTGAGGCTAACTTCGAACAAACGGGAAATATTTTTATCCCAGACCACATCAAGCCATTGCTCGTTACCACGCCCATGGCGCAGTGTCGGGCAGTCGTGAGTGTGCACCACCAGTCCCTGCCCGCTCTTGATAATCCCGATGATGGGGTCGCCGGGAATCGGGCGGCAGCACTTGGCGAATTCGACCGCCATGCCCTCGGTGCCCTGAATGATGACCACCGCATTGCCGTGTGCATCGCTGGATATGGTGTCGCCGAGGCTGGCAAGCTGCTTGGCAACCACCATATTCAGGCGACGCCCAAGACCGATGTCGGCAAATATCTCCTGCTGCGATTTAACCCCGGTTTCCTTGAGCAATTTTTCCCAATGTGTCTCATCCATATCCTGCAGATGCAAGCCCATCGAAGTGAAAGCCTGCGCGAGCAGCCGCTCGCCAAGTTTGGAGGACTCGGTAAGATGCATGGTGCGCAACGAGTGACGAATTTCCGCGCGCGCCTTGCTGGTGGCGACGTAGCCCAGCCACGCCGGATTGGGATGAATCTGCACCGCGGTGACGATCTCGACCCGGTCGCCGTTGTGCAGCTCGGTGCGTAACGGCACCAATTCACCGTTGACTTTGGCGGCGACGCATCGATTGCCGATGTCGGTATGCACGGAATAGGCAAAATCAACCGTTGTTGCGCCGCGCGGCAAGGCGAAAATCTTGCCCTTGGGCGAGAAGACATAGACTTCGTCGGGGAACAGGTCGATCTTCAGGTGTTCCAGGAACTCCGCCGAGTCGCCGCTTTGCGCCAGGCTGCCGAGCAGACTTTGCAGCCATTGGTGGGTCTTTTGTTGCAGTTGGTTGATTTGCGAGTCCGAGTCCTTGTACAACCAGTGCGAAGCCACCCCACTCTCTGCCAGCTTGTTCATTTCGCGGGTGCGGATCTGCACTTCGATCGGGGTGCCGAAGGGGCCGAACAGCGTGGTGTGCAACGACTGGTAGCCGTTGGCTTTGGGGATCGCGATGTAGTCTTTGAATTTTCCCGGGAAGGGTTTGTACAGTCCGTGCAACGCGCCCAGCGCAAGGTAGCAGGAGTCGACATTCTCCACCAGGATGCGGAAGCCATAGATATCGAGCACTTGGGCAAAGGCCAAGGATTTGGCCTGCATCTTCTGATAGATGCCGTACAAATGTTTCTCGCGCCCTTTGACTTCAGCCTGGATGTGCTGTGACGCCAGTCGTTTGCTGATGGCTTCCAGAATCTTGCTCACGACCTCGCGCCGGTTGCCGCGTGCAACCATGATGGCCTTGGACAGCACGCTGTAGCGATTGGGGTGCAAATACTTGAAGCTAAGGTCTTGCAGTTCCTGATAAATGCTGTTCAAGCCAAGACGATTGGCGATGGGGGCGTAGATATCCATCGTTTCGCGTGCGATGCGGGCGCTCTTGAATGTCGAGACCGAATCCAGCGTGCGTACATTGTGCAGCCGATCGGCAAGCTTGATGAGGATGACGCGAACGTCGCGTGCCATGGCCAGCAGCATTTTGCGGAAATTCTCGGCCTGCGCGTCTTCCTTGGTTTCAAATTTCAGCTTGTCGATCTTGCTCAAACCTTCGACCAGTTCGGCAACGGTGGAGCCAAAGGGTGCCGCGATTTGATCGAGCGTGACCGGTGTGTCTTCTACGACATCGTGCAACAAAGCGGCGATGATGGCATGCACATCCAGATGCAGCGGCGTCAGGATGCGCGCGACTGAAATGGGATGGGTTACGTAGGGGGCGCCCGACTGGCGCAACTGGCCGGAGTGAGCGGTGTGGCTGAATTCAAGCGCTGCCTTGACCTGCGCCACATCTTCCGGTTTGAGATAGGCGGATACTTCTTGCAGGAGCAGTTCAGCATCGGCTTGCGACATAAACTAAACTCCGCGAACCCGTATCCGATCGGGCGGCACTGCAGTTCAGGCCATGCCGCGATTGAGGATTTCCACGCCGACTTTGCCCTCGCTGATCTCGCGCAAGGCGACGACGGTGGGTTTGTCCTTGCTGATTTCGACCAGATGGCTGGCGCCGTTGGCCAACTGGCGCGCGCGATAGGCGGCCGCCAGGGTCAGCTCGAAACGGTTGGGAATGTTTACCATGCAATCTTCTACAGTGATGCGTGCCATGATTATTTCTCCGGAGTCTGGAATTGATTGATGAGATGACGCTGGCGGACGAGCTGTTTTGAACGACGCAAACGCGCGGCCAGGACGATGGAACCCAATTCACGCGCCGCCTCATCAAGGTCGGCGTTGATAATAACATAATCGAATTCAGACAGATGGGATACATCCTCGCGCGCGGCTGCCAGTCGTGTGGCGATCACCTCTGCGCTGTCCTTGCCGCGCCCCTGCAAGCGGAGCGCCAGCGTTTCCAGCGACGGGGGTAATACGAAAATACACACACATTCCGGGAATAGTCGGCGCACCTGGGCGGCGCCCTGCCAGTCGATCTCCAGCAGGATATCGCGGTCGCGCGCATTTTCCCGTTCAATCCAGACGCGGGAGGTGCCGTAAAGATTGCCATACACCTCGGCACTTTCAAGGAATTCCCCGCGTGCAGACATTTGCAGAAAAAGTTCACGGCTGACAAAGTGATAGTCCTTGCCGTCGATTTCACCCGCGCGCGGTGATCGGGTGGTGTAGGACACCGACAGATCGATCTGCGGATTGTTCTGCAGCAGAGCGTGCACCAAGCTGGTCTTGCCGGCGCCCGAGGGCGCGCTGATGACGAAAAGACTGCCGGACATAGTGTTCTCCTATTCGATGTTTTGTACTTGCTCGCGCATTTGCTCGATCAGCAGCTTGATTTCCATGGCGCAACGCGAGACTTCCGCATCCACCGATTTTGCGCCAAGCGTGTTGGCCTCGCGATGTAATTCCTGCATCAGAAAATCAAGTCGTTTGCCGACGGCACCCCCCTTCTCAAGGGCGCGGCGAACTTCGGCCAGATGCGCGGCGAGGCGCGAAAGTTCCTCATCGACATCGATTTTGCTGGCGTACAGAGTAATCTCCTGGCGTACACGCTCATCATCGTCGCCGCCCAGCGCATCCAGCAGGCGTGCGCGCAACCTGGCTTCATAAGCGGCAATCGCATCCGGAATACGCGGGGCGACAGCGCCGCGCAAGGTTTCGATCTGCGCCACGCGCTGCTGCAGGAAAGTGGCGAGCTTTTCACCTTCGCGCCGCCGCGCGGCGGCAAATTCCTGCAAGCCCTGCTGCAACAAACCCTGCAGGGCAGTGTGCACGGTATCTTTATCTGTGCCTGGATTTTCCAGTACCCCATCCCAGTGCAACACATCGATCACCGCAAGTTCATCTGCGCCGGGCAGGGCTGCGCGTATCTGTGCACTCCACGCGCCCAGTTGGCGCACCACATCCAGATTAAGCTGGGCCGGATGCCGGACCGTCTGGCGCTGCGCGTAACTGACCCGGCACTCCACTTTGCCGCGGCTGATTTGTGCGCTGATCGCCTCGCGCAGCGCCGGTTCCTGACTGCGCAATTCATCCGGCAGGCGCAGCTGCAGGTCAAGATAGCGATGGTTGACCGAGCGCAATTCGAGGGTGAGCGAGCCGCCATCAATTTCGGCGGCTGCCGCGGCAAAGCCGGTCATGCTGTAGATCATGGAGACTCCGGGTGGCTGGAAAAAATACGGGCTGAACGGCGCGCATTATATTACGATTGCGAAACCTTGCCTTGGCGCGCGGTTGTGACACGTTGCAGCGCATCAGCCGAATGCGGGAGCTGCCGCTTGCAACCCATTGCCCACGAGAGTGCTCCGCACCAACGTGTTGCCGGCAGCGTGTGGCATTCAATTCAGCGGAAAAGATAGATGAAGTTTGTCATTCACCAGGCCAACCATATTGGCGGACGCAGATACAATCAGGACCGCGCCGGCTATGCCTATACCAACGATGCGCTGCTGCTGCTGCTGGCCGACGGCATGGGCGGTCATCTGCATGGCGAGATTGCCGCGCAGATGGCTATCTATACGTTCATGCGCGCCTTCAGCCGATTGGAATCGGGGCGGGTGCACGAGCCGGAAGTTTTTCTCCGCGCCACCATGCGTGCCGCGCATGACGCGATTATTGAATACGCACTTGAGCAAAAACTGGGCGGCAATCCGGGCACAACCTGCGTGGCGGCGCTGGTGCAGGATGGCAAGGTGTGGGTCGCGCACGCGGGCGATTCGCGTTTTTATCTGTTGCGCGGCGGCAAGGTGGCGATGGTGAGCCACGATCATTCGGTGGTACAGCAATGGGCAGACTGGGGGATCATCAGCACGGAAGAGATGAAGACGCATCCCGACCGCAACAAGATCACCAACTGTCTGGGCGGCGTGGAAGATATGTTCTATACCGAAGTCTCTCCCTGCACCGAGGTGCAGGACGGCGATGCGCTGTTGCTGTGCAGCGATGGTTTCTGGAGCCCGCTCGAGGAAAAGGAATTGATGAAGATGCTGGTCGCGCCATCACTCCCAACCGTCCTGAACGAACTGATCGACATGGCTGTCAAGCGCGAGGCGGGGCGTGCCGATAATACGACTGCCGTGGCCGCGCGACTCGGCACGGCAGAACAGAATCATCCGACCGAAATCCCCGTCTGCGTGCCGCTGGCAATCGCCTGATGCCCGGCAGGGTATAATCGCGCCCCTTGCAAACCGTCCCGAGATTTCACCCATGCGTCCCAGTCAGCGCCAGCCAGACCAGCTTCGTTCAATCCGTATTACCCGTCACTACACCAAACATGCCGAAGGCTCGGTACTGATCGAGTGCGGCGACACCAAGGTCATTTGCACCGCCAGCGTCGAAGAGCGCGTGCCGCCGCACAAGAAGGGCAGCGGTGAGGGCTGGGTGACCGCCGAATACGGAATGTTGCCGCGTTCGACCGGCAGCCGCATGCAGCGTGAGGCGGCCAAGGGCAAACAATCCGGGCGCACGCAGGAGATCCAGCGCCTGATCGGGCGCAGCCTGCGCGCCGTGGTCGATCTCGGCAAACTCGGCGAGCGCACGATCCAGATTGATTGCGATGTGATCCAGGCCGACGGCGGCACGCGCACCGCCAGTATCACCGGTGCCTTTGTAGCGTTGCACGATGCGGTGAACGGGCTGATGCAACAGGGATTGGTACGGGAGAATCCGCTCAAGGATTTCGTCGCCGCGATTTCGGTCGGCATCTTTGAGGGCACGCCGGTGCTCGACCTCGACTATATCGAAGACTCCGCCTGCGACACCGACATGAACGTGGTGATGCTGGGCAGCGGCCACTTCGTTGAGGTGCAGGGCACGGCGGAAGGACATCCTTTCTCGCGCGAGGAGATGGACGCACTGCTGGAGTTGGCCAAGTCCGGCATCGCGCAACTGATCGAAATGCAGCGCACTGCCTTGGCGCAATGAAACAACTCGTCCTCGCCTCCAACAATCCGGGCAAGCTGCGCGAGTTCCAGCAGATGCTGGCGCCGCTCGGCATCGAGGTGCTGACGCAATCGCAGCTTGGCATCGCCGAAGCGGAAGAGCCGCATTGCACCTTTGTCGAGAATGCGCTGGCGAAGGCGCGCCACGTCAGTGCAGCCTGCGGCTTGCCCGCGCTGGCGGATGATTCCGGCATCTGTGTCGATGCGCTCGGCGGCGCGCCCGGCGTGCAATCCGCGCGCTATGCGGGAGACAATCCGAAATCGGACCAACGCAACAACGAGAAATTGCTGCACGAGATGCAAGGGGTGAGCGACCGCCGCGCGCATTACTACTGCGTGCTGGTGCTGGTGCGCGGCGCCGCCGATCCGCAACCACTGATCGCCGAGGGCGAGTGGCAGGGCGAGATATTCCATACAGAACGCGGCGCGGGCGGTTTCGGTTATGACCCGCTGTTCTGGCTGCCCGATTTCGGCAAGACTGCGGCCGAGCTGACGCATGAGGAAAAGCACGCCATCAGCCATCGCGGCAAGGCGTTGCAGGTGTTGCTGCAACGGCTGCGGGGCGCATGAGCATCCAGCCGCTGCATCCGGTCGGTCTCAAATCCCAAGCGGTCAACTTTCAGCTGATGCCGCCGCTGTCCTTATATATCCACATCCCATGGTGCGTGCGCAAATGTCCGTATTGCGATTTCAATTCGCATGAGGCCAAGCCTGTCCTGAGCTTGTCGAAGGGAGGCAGCCTCCCGGAAAAAGAATATGTCGCCGCGCTGCTGCGCGATCTGGAATCGGCGCTGCCGCGGGTCTGGGGGCGCAGGGTGCAGAGCGTGTTCTTTGGCGGCGGCACGCCCAGTTTGGTGAGCGGCGAAGGCATTGCCGAGATCCTGCGCCAGGTGCGGATGCTGTTGCCGCTCGAGCACAACGCCGAGATCACGCTGGAGGCGAATCCGGGCACGGTGGAGGCGGGCAAATTCGCGGCATTCCGCGCTGCCGGGGTGAACCGCCTGTCGCTCGGCATCCAGAGTTTCAACGATCAACATCTGCGCGCGCTGGGGCGCATCCATTCCGCCGACGAGGCCAAACGCGCCATCGCCATCGCGCAACAGCATTTCGACAACCTCAATCTCGACCTGATGTATGCGCTGCCGCAACAGACCTTGGAGCAGGCGTTGCAGGATGTGCAGACCGCGCTGGACTATTCACCCCAGCACCTGTCCTGCTATCACCTGACGCTGGAGCCGAACACGCTGTTCGCGCATCAGCCGCCGCCGTTGCCGGACGACGACGCAAGCAGCGCGATGCAGCAGGGCATCGAAGCGCTATTGGCCGGGCAGGGCTATGCGCATTACGAGACTTCCGCCTTCGCCCGGCCCAAAAAGCAGTCGCGCCACAATCTGAACTACTGGCAGTTCGGCGACTATCTCGGCATCGGCGCCGGCGCGCACAGCAAGCTGAGTTTTCACGATAAGGTCATCCGGCAGGCCCGTTACAAGCAGCCACAGGCCTATCTGGACGCGGCGGTGCAGGGGATGCCGGTGCAAAGCGAACAAGTATTGAGCAAGGAGGATATTGCCTTCGAGTTCATGATGAATGCCCTGCGTTTGAATAACGGTTTCGAAGAGGTGTTGTTTCAGGAACGAACCAGCCTGCCCTTGTTGTTGATCCGGCACGAACTGGATGAAGCTGAAAAGCGCGGGTTATTGCAACGCGATGGGCAGCGCATCGCGCCGACCGAGTTGGGACAGCGTTTCCTGAATGATCTGTTACAGATTTTCCTTGCGCCGGAACACTAGATCCCATACCCCATGGCCGAGACGCAGGCCGCGTTGCTCGAACTTGGTGAGCGGGCGGTAGTCCGGGCGCGGCGCGTAATCGGCCGCCGTGTTTCCCAGCAGCGGTTCCCCGCTCAACACGCGCAGCACCTGTTCGGCATAGTCCTGCCAGTCGGTGGCAACATGGAGGTAGCCACCGGGTTTTATTTTCTGCACCAGTTTGGCGATGAACGGCGCCTGGATCAGGCGGCGCTTGTTGTGGCGCGCCTTGTGCCACGGGTCGGGGAAAAAGATATGCACGCCGTCGAGGGTGTCATCCGCAATCATGTCGCGCAGCACTTCCACCGCATCGTGTTGCATGATGCGGATATTGTTGAGTTGTTCCGTTTCGATGAGTTTGAGCAAATTGCCGACACCGGGCGTGTGCACTTCCAGCGCCAGATAATCGATTTCCGGATGCGCCAGGGCGATGGTCGCTGTGCTGTCGCCCATGCCGAAACCGATCTCCAGAATCTTTGGCGCAGTGCGGCCGAAAGCCTGATCGAGGTCGAACTGTCGTGCGGCATAAGGAATGCCGAAGCGCGGCATCAGCGTGGCAATCGCGCGCAGCTGTGCGGGGGAGGTGCGGCCCTGGCGCAGCACGAAGCTGCGGATGTGGCGCCGGATCGGCTCTTCAGACATCAACTGCGGATCGAGGCAATGATTCCCGCCGTCGGCGAACTCGGGCTGGCGCTGTAGAGTTTTTTCGGCATGCGTCCGGCAAGGAAGGCGCTGCGGCCTGCCTGCACCGCCAGCTTCATCGCGCCGGCCATCAGCACCGGATTCTGTGCGCCGGCGATCGCCGTATTCATCAGCACACCAGCGCAGCCCAGTTCCAGTGCAATGGCGGCGTCCGAAGCGGTGCCCACACCCGCATCGACAATCACCGGCACACTGACGCGATCCATGATGAGCTGCAAATTCCACGGATTCAGAATGCCCATGCCGGAGCCGATGAGGGAAGCCAGCGGCATGATCGCCACGCAACCGATATCCTCCAGTTGTTTGGCGATGATGGGATCATCCGAGGTATAGACCATCACCTGGAAACCATCGGCCACCAGCGTCTTGGCAGCGGCGAGGGTCTCAATCACATTGGGATACAGCGATTGCGGGTCGCCCAGCACTTCGAGTTTGACCAGCGAGTGGCCGTCCAGCAGCTCGCGCGCCAGGCGCAGGGTGCGCACCGCATCGTCGGCGGTAT
>Ga0210009_1003132_pt1 | contig 11028 bp, 10 predicted proteins | sample CryGeyCG2114_065_FD_185457 | JGI IMG/M metagenome (GOLD analysis project Ga0210009, IMG submission 185457) | Groundwater microbial communities from aquifer - Crystal Geyser CG12_big_fil_rev_8/21/14_0.65 (SPAdes) (version 2) | ecosystem: Environmental > Aquatic > Deep subsurface > Groundwater ... | reverse complement strand
TTATTTTATAACCACCACTTGCATAGCGGTGGGGATAGGATTAGTGATGGTCAACATCATCGAACCGGGAGTTGCGGTTGAGATGACGGTGGAACAAGTTCCGGAAAAAGTCGCGGGAAAAGAAGCAGTCGGCATTACTGACATTCTAAAAACTTTTATTTCGCCTAATCTGGTGCAGTCGATGGTGAACATGGACATTCTTCCCCTCATTGTGTTTTCACTGGTTTTCGGTGGGGTTTTAACCACGCTCGGGGAGCCGGGCAAAAGAGCGATCGAATTTTTTGATACGATCAACTCCGCGATTATGAAGATCGTCCATTTGCTGATGTATTTTGCCCCAGTCGGGGTTTTCGCGTTGATAGCATCCAAACTGGGTGCCGCTGGGGGAGGGGACCTGTTTCTGGCAGAGTTGGCTAAAGTCGCGAAATATGCGGGAACTGTTATTTCTGCGCTCATGATTCACGGGCTTGTGGTGTTGCCGACAATTCTTTATGTGACCACCAGGAGGAACCCTTTCAATTATTTTAAAAACGTTGCGGAAGCGCTGACAACGGCTTTTTCAACGGCGAGCAGTTCTGCTACCTTGCCGGTCACCATTGAGTGCGCTGAGGAATATAATCAGGTTTCCAGGAAATCCGCTCTTTTTGTCCTTCCCCTGGGCGCTACGGTGAACATGGACGGCACGGCTCTTTATGAATCGGTGGCGGCTTTGTTCATCGCGCAAATGTTGGGAATCCATCTGGGGTTTGGGGAGCAGATGATCGTATTTCTTACAGCAACACTTGCCGCCGTTGGTGCGGCGGGAATTCCGGAAGCCGGACTGGTCACCATGGTGATGGTGCTCCAGTCTGTGGGGCTTCCTCTGGAGGGGATTGGCATGCTTCTTTCGATTGATTGGTTCCTGGACCGCTGTCGCACTACTGTCAATGTCTGGGGAGACTCCATTGGCGCCGCAGTGGTAGATTTTTTAGAAGAAAAGTGGGTAGAGAAAGGAGGAAGGACTTGATCACATTGGCATTGATGGGAATCGTTATAGGTATTCTTTCTTCGGGATCCGGACTGGGTGGGGGATTCCTGGTGGTGCCTCTACTGATTTTTCTGGGTCGGGAGACCAAACTGGCGGTGGGCACGTCTTTTGTTTTTATTTTAATGGTAGCGATATCTTCTATTCTGGCGCATTACAGACTGGGAAATATTGATATTAAAACCGGACTGGTTTTGGCTTTGGGGGGTACCATTGGGGCGCAAATCGGGCCTCACCTGTTACAGCACCTGTCCGACCAGAATTATAAACGCATATTTTCGGTGCTTTTGGTGATCACGGCGGTCTGGCTTTTCGCCAGCTCCTTCACCAGTTCCAAAGGATAGGTCAGGCACTTTCGCCGCGCACAAGGCGGACGGCAAAGGGGCCCTCCCCAAACTTGTTGATCCAGCTTGAGCGGCCTTTGACCAGGCTGAACATCATGGCTCGATCGCCATTGATGGTGTCCGTCCAGGTGCAGTCCGCGCCTTTGGGTTCGAATTCGGAGGGGATATGGATTTCATTATTCCCGAAATCACGCTGGCTGAAACTTTTATCAAAAATAGTTTTCACATCTTCCAGCTTGGGAACCCTCCAATCGTTAAACCCGCCAAAGTTCTCCGCATTTTTTTCTTCGGCAAACTTCATGGCTTTTTCCAGATGAATCCATTTTCCGGTCAACTGCCGTGAATCCTTCTTAAACCAGGTCAGGCCCGTTTGGTTATCCGTGATGGTATCGTTTCCATTGTCTGTGAATCGGGACATGGTTAACCTCATATAAGTTTATATTGTAGAAGGATTATAACAGAATTCCGCTTGGGCAGTTTCTATTGAGGGCGGGTGTGTGCATAAAAAAAAGCCGATAGAACAAGTCTACCGGCTTTTTACCTCAGGTGAGGCTGAAACTAATCTTTTCTTTACTTGATGGTCGGGTGGTCCACTTGACAATCAGCTTGAGAAACCAGTTTCTCTTCCATGTAACCTTCGCGGCTCTGGTTCATTGCCTTGCGGTACGCGTCGGAAGAATTGTCGCCACGACAGTCTCCAACGACCAGGCCAACAACACCTCCAGCGTCTTCTATAGATTTCCACTGTTTCCAGGACTGCTCACTCTGGGAAGAACCGAACTGGTAATCCTGATGTACGCCAACATCACTGTTTCGGGATTTCCCTGCGCCAGAAGCCAGGTTGGTTGCGTTGGTCAAAAGCCGATCTTGAGCTCCCATTTGCAACATGGTTTGTCCAACACCCATTACACTTGAATCAACCTGTCCCTGATAATTAGCGCCCGGAACCATGTCATCGGCGCTGGCACTCAGTGCCGTGAACCCAACAAATGCACTTACTGCTACGAACAAAATTGCTTTCTTCATTACTTCCTCCCCTACAGGATGAAATTGGAATAAAAACTTTCTAATAGTAACGATTTGCTTTTTGCCGGGATATAGGGGGAATACTGTTTTTTTTGTGATGGATTCCGGCCTTAAAGTTATGGGCGTATATCCTGCTGAAAACTTTTGCTGAAAAGAATTTTAAGTGATGGAAGGGGATGGATTTATGTATGTTGAAAAAATAACATCAGTTAAGCGGTGTGATTGATATAGGCCTGAGACTTGATTTTGCCCTTATTGGGAGCTATCCCGCATATTTCATGAAAAGAAGATGGCGAAAACCTTTCAAGCCTTTAAAATAAGACTGAGCGACAACTCAAAGAAAGGAATTCGCCGTGACAGATTGTACCCCGATCCAGATCGAATTCCCCGGATTTAAACACCGCACGTCATTCCCGCGCAGGCGGGAATGACGTAGTAGGTTAACGGGAATGACGTGGATCCACTTACCGGAATCGGGGAAAACTCCCGCCCTCCACGTTCCCCTGATTTTTTGCGGCACTCGTGCAATATGCGGGCTATTTGGGAGAGGAAAACTCTATTCCCTGGAAGTCATAAGGCAGGTAAAAGGGGAAGGGGATAGAAAAGAAGCCTTGTTCGAAAGGAGGATTGGAGGCCTCAGCGATTACTTTTTTATAATCATGCTTGCTTTCTTCGCAGGACCTGAAAAAACACCAGCGAAAATGGATGGGACGCCTCTTGTCCCTTTTCAGAATGAGGCCGAATATGTCCTTTTCGTTGAAAAAAAACTGCAGGGTGAATGCCTCGTGGTTCACCTGATAGGTCTTCTTGCCTGGGAGTTTAGCGATTTCCATGGGGTTGGCAACGATGATTCCTGCCTGGGGGTGTGTTTTAAGGGAAACCTTTTCGATGGCGCGGGAGTCGGAGGGGAACAAATAGAGCAGGGCTGGCAACAGACAGGTTATGAAAAGGGATTGTTTGATCTGGAAGAATCTGCTTTTATGGGACATAGGGGTGAAAACCGGAATGGTAGTGACCCCGGATTCTAATCGAATCAGGAATTAAATTGCAAAAAAAAGCCGGTAGGGCAAAAGCCCCACCGGCTTTAACCTCTTAAGGGAGGTTTGAAGCTTGTTTACTTAATGGTTGGATGGATTTCAGCACAGTCAGACTGGGAAACCAGTTTCTCTTCCATGTAACCATCGCGGCTCTGATTCATCTGCTTGCGGTATGCATCTGAAGAATTGTCGCCACGGCAATCTCCGGGTACCAGTCCAACAACAACCCCGGCATCTTCTACTGATTTTGCCTTTTTCCAAGACTGCTCACTCTGCGAAGAACCGAACTGATAGTCTTGGTGTACGCCAATATTACTGTTTCGTGATCGTCCTGCGCCGGAAGCCAGGTTGACCGCATTGGTCAGAGTTCTGGCTTGAGCGCCCATTTGCAACATTGTTTGTCCAACACCCATAACGCTCTGGTCTTGCTGGGAGTATTGACCGGGAACCACATCATCGGCCGCAACAATGGAACCCATTGCCAGGAACCCTACGAATGCGCTTACTGCTACGAAAACAATTGCCTTTTTCATTACTTGCCTCCCCAACTGATGATTGGAAATAAAACCTTTAAACTAAACTACACTGCCAAACAAAATGAATTGGATCCCCGTCAAGGAGAACCAACGAATAAACGGATTTCTGAACATCCTATAAGAGCTACCCATAGAGCCTACTTTTAAAGAAGGTCTATTCGTCAAGTAGATGTCAGAATTTATAACCTTACAGCCTGTTTGTCAATAAAAAACCGGGTCCTCTTGCGAATTGAATAAAACACGTAGGAGATAAACTTGAATAGGATAGCTGTTACACCAATAACTTATTGAAATAAGAGGGAATATTTCATCATCCCTTTTGATTGCAGGCCTCTTGAATTTTCCGGTCTTTAATTTTAGTGGGTTGCGGAAAGGGAGCAGGGTCGGTCTCCCTTATCCTGTGGAAAGCTGGATTAAAATTTCCAAATTCGTATAATGAAAAGTAGTAGAGTGAAAGACTAACAAATTTAAACTGAATTTTTTTTCATGACTTTAAAAAAACTTTTTACGTTGGAAGAAGCAAATGCCCTTATCCCCCAATTGTTAAACTGGGTTCCTGAAATTCAAAAATTATCTGGTTCCATGAATCGAGATTTCCCCGATATTCGTAACGCGCGGGAAAAGGCCAAGTGGAATGGTGGAAGCGTAGAAGGGAGTAGTTACCTGAATGTGGTTTTGAAATATAACCATTTGATTCAAGAAATCGAAGCGATTGGATGTGAGATCAAAGGAATTCGCGAGGGTTTGGTAGATTTTCCCTCTATCCGCGAGGGCCGGGAAGTTTATCTTTGCTGGCGGATGCCGGAAAAAGAAATTCGCTTCTGGCATAGTCTGGATACTGGTTTTGCCGGACGCCAGCCTATTTAACCACTTGGGGGTGCAACCAGGCAACCATAGCTGATAAACAGTTATCTCGGCTTAAACAGCCATGGCTCATTTCTTACGAGAGCCCTCGGCGAAAATTTTTCGGACCTGTTGGACGATTTTGGAATTTCCGACCACCGCAGTTCCTTCTTCAATGCTGGCCTTGTTGCCGGAAAAATTTTCGAATCGGCCACCGGCTTCCTGAGCCAGTATTTTACAGGGGGCGTAGTCCCATATCTTTGCGAGAGGGTCAACCATCACATCCACAACGCCTCGTATTGCCATTAAGTGACCAAAAGCATCCGGGTAGGTTCTGACTATCCCCGCCTCCTGGTTCAAACGGTTGTACAGGAAGGTGCATTTTTCACTGCGAAAACAATAATGGTCCGCTACTGCGACAAAGGCTCCTTTGAGGCGAGACTGCGAAGAAACCTTGAGGGGGTTTCCATTAGAGAAAGCACCCTTCCCCTTTACGGCCCAAGCGGTTTCACCGAGAGCAGGGAGTTCGATGATGCCGAGAACGGGTTCCCGATTATGGAGGAGGGCTATCATGGAGGCAAAAAGCGGCAGGCCCCTCACAAATGACCGGGTTCCATCCACAGGGTCAATGGTCCAAACCCATTCTGCATCCGGGTTATGATTGCCGAATTCCTCTCCGATAATGCCGTGCCCGGGAAAGTGCCGGGAAATTTTTTTTCGCAAAATCTCTTCAGCTTTTCGGTCTGCGATGGTGACAGGACTCTGGTCCGCTTTCAGGTCAACGGAGAACTGCCCACGGTACCACTTTAATACTTCGGCCTTCGCGGGTTTCATGAAGGATAATGCCGCATCTTTAACTTCCAGTAAATTCATGGCTGAATAACCCTATGGTTAAGAAAACTTCCGAGTAAGGAGGCAGGGAAATTAACGTTGCTTTAATCACTGTTTAAATTATAATCATCTCTTTGAAAAAACTATCGCTTTATACACAGGATCATAAAATATGCGTGACAAAAATCTAATGATTGCGATTATAGCCTGTTTCGCGATCACTGTTTTATTTTTGCTGGTCATCGTTTGGGAGATCAAAAAGTCCATTGAGTATGACAAGAGAGTACAACAAATAGCCAAAAAAACCAATGATGTGGAAGTTGCCGATAACCGGGATTTCAGTATCTACGAAACCCTGCCAGGAGATGATGGGCGGGAAATGGTTCTGGTGCCTGAAGGCATTTTCTCCCGCGGGTCCGACTCAGGGGGCTTTGACGAAAAGCCCATGCAGGAAATTTACCTGGATGCCTTTTATATAGATAAATTTGAAGTGAGCGTCGAGGCTTATAACAAGTTTCGCAAGGCTACTAATTACGTGGAACCATCGGTTCCGTTTTTTCAAGGGGACAGTGAGGTCATGAAGGTTCCCAGCCATGCTGTGGTTGGGGTTTCCTGGCACGATGCGGTCAATTACTGTACCTGGGCCGGTAAAAGGCTTTTGACGGAAGCGGAATGGGAAAAGGCGGCCCGAGGCACTCATGGGCTGGAGTTCCCCTGGGGGAACAAGATTCTGCCCAAGCGCGCAAACTTTTCCGGTACGGGTGATGGATACCCTTACATGGCCCCAGTGGGGAGCTTCCCGATGGGGAGAAGTGTTTATGGAGTTTATGATATGGCGGGCAATGTTTCGGAGTGGGTCAACGATTTTTATGACCAGTTTTATTATAAATCTGCTCCAATGATGAACCCCATGGGCCCTGGGAACGAAAAAAACCGCGTATTCCGTGGTGGTTCGTGGGACGCGAGAAGTGTGGATATCCGTACCGCCAAACGATTTGCCGCTTCGCCTGGAAGAAAAGATGGGATTCTGGGATTTCGTTGCGGCCGTTCGAAAAATCCTAAATAATCACTACCGTGGATGCCGATAGCAATGGCTCGTGGAGCCGTCAAAATTACTTGCTGATCAGAATGGCTCCACATCCAGTGGTGGAGAAATTCCGCTGAAAACCCCGCCCCGAATTTGGATTTTCCTGTTTTTTTTCGTTTCTGGCTCAACCGGTCTGATTTACGAAGTGGTGTGGACCCGTTTGCTCACTTTGGTGATGGGCAACACCCACTATTCCATTTCTACCGTCCTGACGGCGTTTATGGGGGGGCTGGCTCTTGGAAGCTATGTTGGGGGCAAAGTCATAGACAGGCGGTTTAATCCCTTAACCGCCTATGCCTTTCTTGAAGCAGGAATAGGTTTGTATTGCCTGCTCATTCCCAGCCTGATTGACCTGGCTTTTCCTTTATTTAAATGGATTTATCTTGATTTGGGTGATTCTTATACTCAGGCCAGCCTGGCCCGTTTTCTGGTTTGTGTCACCATTTTAATCATTCCCGCCACGTTTATGGGCGCGACCCTGCCAGTGCTCAGTAAATTTGTTTCGCAGGATGAGGCGCTCATCGGAAGAGATGTAGGCACCTTGTATTCTATAAATACCTTTGGCGCGGTTTTTGGGGCCTGGGCCTCGGCGTTTATTTTCATGCGACTCTGGGGAGTGCAATTCACCATCTGGATGGCGGCGTTGCTGAACATCTCTATTTCTGTTGTGATCTTCCTGGTTTTTCGGCCCTCGTTAAGAGAAAAGGGTTACAGTTTGCCGGAGCGTTCCCACCCACCTTTGGATAAAAGGGAAAAATTAATCCTCTTGAGTTTTGGGCTTTCAGGCATGGCGGCTCTTGTGTATCAGGTTGCCTGGAACCGTATTCTTTCGCTTTTACTGGGTTCTTCTGTATATGCCTTCAGTCTGATTCTGACCGTCTTCATATTGGGGCTGGCTTTGGGGACGGCCAGTTTTTCCCGGCTCCTCCCAATGTTTAGGGATGTGATGAGAGTCTATGGCATAACTCAAATAATAATAGGGATAATTTCATTGTTGATTATCCCTTGTTTTGGTTATATTCCCTTTGCCAATCGGTGGATTTATGAAAACTGGGGATTGCAGTTTGAGTCCGTTCAACTGGCAAATTTCCTGATCATTTTTGCTTTAATTTTTATCCCGACCTTTTTTATGGGGGCACAGTTTCCTCTGGTCATTAAGCTGATGGCGCAAAAGCTGGAAACCTTGGGTCGGCACGTGGGTCGCGCCTATGCCTGCAATACTATTGGCGCCATTGTGGGGTCGTTCGTGGCCGGGTTCATCTTGATACCGGTCCTGGGACTGCAGACCACTCTCTTAAGCGCGGTGTTTCTGAATGTTTTGCTGGGGATAGCGATACTTGCCTTGGGGGCGAAGCTTAATTTCAGCGCCAGGGTCTATGTCCTGCCTGTCGTTTTAATGCTTACCATATTGGGGGCAAAATCAATGGGTCCCTGGGACAAATCTGTGATCTCCAGCGGTTCCTTCATGCCTTACCGCATTGCGGATCTTAAAGAAGCGGAGTTGAAGAAAAATAAAATCCTTTTCTTTAAAGAAGGGATGCATACCACCGTGACGACCGAGCTTTCTGTATCGGGGAACATTTTCCTGCGTGTGAATGGTAAAACCGATGCCTCTTTGGCTCTGGATATGAGGACGCAATTGCTTTCCGGCTATTTACCTATGCTGTTTCATCCTGACCCTAAATCCGCTTTGGTGATTGGGCAGGGAAGTGGAATCACCCTGGGGGCTGTTGAACAGTTTCCTGTTGAAAAGATCAATCTTGTTGAAATTTCCCCTTCGGTCATTGAGGGCTCCCGTTTTTTTGATCCCTTCAATCATCATGCTCTGGATGACAGAAGATTGACCCTGAAACTTGAAGATGGCCGCAATCATATAGCCCTGTCTGGCGACACTTATGATGTGATTGTTTCAGAACCTTCCAATCCCTGGATTTCGGGGGTGGGGGCTTTATTCACTGTGAATTTTTTCGAGTTGTTGAAGGAGCGATTGAACCCTGGCGGGATCGCCTGTATCTGGGTGCATACAAATATGTCGCCGAATAGTTTTAAATCCATTATCCGGTCTTTCAGTAAAGAGTTCCCTTTTGTGAGCATGTGGGAGTCCATTGCGGGAGACGATTACCTGCTGATCGGGTCGGAAAAAGAGTACGGTTTGTCTTATGAAAAGGCCCGTCAATACTTGTCGAACGAAGTCGTGGGACGCGATTTGCGCCGTATCGGCATCAATAATGTCCCGGATCTCTTGAGCCTTATGATTATGTCGCGGGAAAAACTGTTGGAATTCAGCGCCTCAGTTCCGTTGCATACCGATGATAACTCCTTGCTGGAGTTCAACGCACCCAAATATGTTTATAAAGATGATCGTGCGGTTTTGGTCAGGCAGTTGACCCCTTTCATCAAACTGGTTCCAGAGTTTGTAACCTTTGCGGATGCCGATACCCGCGAAAAGGTGATGGAGAAGCTTGTAAAACTGCAACGGTCAGAAAGCCAGATTGAAGATATCAAGAGGAAGGCCAGATTGGAGAGGCTTCAGGACCAGGCGATGGAGGCGTTTAATGTTGGCGATGTCAGCGGGGCTCTGCAAAACTACAAGGAGATCCTGGAACTGGACTCCGAACATGTGTTGACCTATTACAATATGGCAAATATATTTCTTGAGCTCAAGCTGATGGATAAGGCCGAGTCTGCTTATCGCAAAACCCTTGAGATCAACCCGTTTTATGTGTTTGGTTCTGTCGGCCTGGCCCGGTTGCATGTGTTTTCCGGGCAACCCGATAAGGCTATCGAGGTGTTGCGTGATACGTTGAAGTGGTATGACGGGGATCAGGAAGTAAGCCTTTACCTTGGCCTGGCATATGCCTTTAAAAAGGATACCCAAAAAGCCATTGAGGAACTTAAAAAATCCTTGCAATGGGATCCTGATTTCCCACCGGCTCATTATTATCTGGGGGTCCAGTACCAGTCCTGGAATCCGGGATTGGCAAAAAAGCATTTACAGAAATTTTTGCGGTTGGTTTCATCGCGACCGGGTTATGAGAACCTTCAGCCGGGCGCGGAAAAAATTTTAAACAAACTTTAAACAGAAAACTGGTATACTCGGGACCGAATACTCCTCTTGGTCGATGACCCTGCCGGAGTCGATGACCCTGCCGGAAAATTTTCCAGTAACCAGAATTGAAAATCCCATGCCCGGAAAAATTAAAGCTCTGTGGTACTTTTGTATTGTCGTCATTGTTTTTGGTTTTATCGTTCTTGCCGCCAAAGGCAAGATGGAGGAAGCCCGTGAAAGTGCGGAAGTGGCTTCCCATGCCGCAGTTGAAGAAAAAAAGAAAATAGATGAGAAAACGATTCAAATAGATCCCGTAAAACTGGTTCGTGAACTGAACGCAATGGGTAAATACGAGGAAGCTGTAGAGGTGGCTCGGAAAGCTGGCGAAAGAAATCCCGATCATGCTCAAATCCAAACCTGGTGGGGGATTTCCCTGGTTAAGTTGGATAAGAGGGCGGAAGCCATCGAACATTTTGTCCAGGCCGCAAAAAAAGATCCCGCCGATGAGAAAGCTCATTTGTATTGGGGGTTGACCTTGGCGATGGATCAAAAATTCGAGGAGGCCATTAGTCATTACCGGACGGTATTGGAGATCAACCCTGAACACAGTAACGCCTATGCCTATTGGGGAGCCTCCCTGAGTGCCCTGGAAAGATTGCCAGAAGCAATTTTAAAACTGGAAGAGAGTCTGGCGTTGAACCGGTTTAACAATCAGGCTTACGAAATTATGGTTGATGTGTTGTTCAAACAAAAGAATTACGAACGAGCCTGGGAAATGGTGCATAAGGCCCGTGCTGATAAAGTTTCCCTGCAACAGAGTGTCATAGACCGTTTATCCGAAGTTTATCCTGAACCTTCTTAAAAACTTTGAAATGTTTATGGTTTTTAAACGACTAATTGGCAATTGGCACAGTAAGTGCAATTCCATCCCTAAAAAGAGGGTTTGTGTCAAAATTGCAAACACTTGAAATTCGGGTTGAATTTTAGCGGCTTGGAGGTTAGTCTATGGGCTCTTGGGGGGTAATGACTAAATTAGCCTAATTTTATAAACAGAAGTTGCCTCAATATCAGGTTTCATATACTATGCGGATTATGGAATTTGTGAAGTTTGGAAAGAACGTTTTACTTGCAGGACTATTCTTGTTTTTTCTGTTCTCTTCCTCATGGGCAGAGGTCGCGGCATCTGATTTTCAAGTGCCGAACTTTATTGCCGATGTTGATGATAACGTTTTTGCGCAGACCTCCGAAGTT
>Ga0210009_1003127_pt1 | contig 11051 bp, 7 predicted proteins | sample CryGeyCG2114_065_FD_185457 | JGI IMG/M metagenome (GOLD analysis project Ga0210009, IMG submission 185457) | Groundwater microbial communities from aquifer - Crystal Geyser CG12_big_fil_rev_8/21/14_0.65 (SPAdes) (version 2) | ecosystem: Environmental > Aquatic > Deep subsurface > Groundwater ... | reverse complement strand
ATTCTTGATTTAGGCTTATATGAAATTACATTTTGAATTGTAGTATGGGAATACCAAGTTTAGGGTATATTTCTTATAAATTAAAAAATACCAGGTTCTAGGTATTTTTAAGGAAGTTTATGAACCTTAATTACTGGCAGAGTGTGTTGCAGAACTATCGCATTGTCATTACGAATGAGCATGCCTGTCCGATCTGATAGTATGAGGCTTAAGCTCGTCGAAATTTATTTTATCATATTTAAGAGACTCTGAAAAATTCATTTTGTTATTTCGACCCCCGCACTTGCGGGATAAACTCCGGGAGAAATCTTTGTCTTTGGTAAGATTTCTCAGTCGCTCCGCTTCTTCGAAATGACATTTCGAAGTCTTTCAAATGTTTCTTTAAATTACTCAAGTTGATCGCTGGTTCTGATAAACCAGCAAGTAACCTGTAATACAGGGAAGCATATCTATTTTTTCTCTTCCGAAGTTGCTTGCTGAAGAGGAGTTGAAAGATCAGTATGATGATGTACCAATTTCCATTGTCCGTTTTCCAGGCGGAAAATATTGGTAGCTCTAAATTTCACTAAAACCGGTTTGCCTTCTGCGCTCATATTTTCTCCTTCTTCTACACAGACTGTATATCCCATATCAGTTCCGGCATAAACGAGCAGGTCTTTGCAAACAACTTTGCCTCCTAGTTTCATTGCAGCTTCTTTATTGAATTCCGCGCTTACAGCATCCCAACCAACAAGGCGGTCACCGAAAGGGCCCATATCAGTAATGTCATCAGCATGGAGCCAAACAGCGTTCATTAGTTCCAAATTACCGGCTAACATTTCGTTAAGTGCCGCATAAAACTTATCGTTGGTATCACGAATCCCTTGTTCAGCTTTATCTTTTGATTGTTTTTCTTCAGTATTCTTATTATTACATGCTGAAAAGATGAACGAAACTATTACTATCGCCACGCAAAATATTAATGTTCTTTTCATATTTGTTTTGACTCCATTATTTATTTCTAAAAAATTTATAGCTCTGAAGAAATTAAATTGAATTATATAATACGTGAAGGAAGTTTTGGGTCAAGCACTTTTTGTGCGCTCTCAGCTCCATTTACAGGCAAACCTTTGGGGTCAAGCAAACCCGTTTGCACCAAAACACCTGCCTGATCCCAATAAATATGTTCGTGTGAAATTTTACCATCTTTGAACCCAACAATTACTGCCAGTGCCATTATTACAGGTTTATTTGTTGGCACAACTCCCGGGAGAAGCCAGTCAATTGGCACTGTATGCGTAAAACTGATGACCAGTTCTTCCACGATCTGGTCATTGCCTACTGTGCGGGATACAGTGTCCATCTTAACATCTGGTGGAAAAAATTTCCCTACAAGGTGTTTGGTATAAAAATTACGGACACCTTCTCTGCCAACACCACCGGCCATTACAGGAACATGATTCAGATGTGGATCTTCTGACATAGTTGCCATTGTTGTTTCAATGTCACCTTGTAATTCAGCATTAACATGTTTCTGGAAAAGGTCCACCATTTCCTGCTGCGATTGAGATAATTTTTCAGTCATAAATTTTAATTTAAATTAATTTTTTCTACTCTATTTTTTCTATGAGCCAAATCAGAACTATTGATCTCCTTGAATACCATACTTTTTCTGTAATGCGATGCAATTCTTTGTATCAGCAAAAATTATTTTTACCATCTACAAACAAGTTAAGGCCGTCTTCATTTGGTCAACCATTTTATGTTAATAAACAAATTGGTTATGCGGATTCATATCTCCTTTTTATAAAGTTTTTCTTTTGCTTTAGGCGGTTGTAAACTTAGCTCCCAATTTGGAATGAAAAAATACCCTGCTTCTGGTATTTTAACTCAAGTTGACCGCGTAGCCAATCAAAGGAGATTTAGCAACGAATTAGCACTGATTTCACGAAACTCTTTATAGAATTATTTTAAAGTGAATTAGTGTAATTCGGGTCAATTCTGCCATAGGCATCACTATGTGAGTGGCTTTTATTTTGTTTTCAAATCATAGACGGTCAACTTGAGGTGTATTTTAAAAAGAATTATAAAGGAGGGTCAGGCAATTAGCAGATTCAAACAATGCTGTCCAAAATATTTTTATTGTTTGAAATTAAATTGGAATACGTTCTGTTTTATTATTTTTTTATATTCTATTAAAATCAATCCCTAATATTTCGTCCCATACGGGACTTGAATTTTGGAGGATCAGAGTTTTCTATAAATATTTAGTCCTTAAAAGGACTATTCAAAAAAAACAAGCTAAAGTAAGCATTTTAATGTCCCGATAGGGACAAAATATTTATAGAAACATATTCTCCTTTTTTTCTGAAGTCCCATCGGGACGACATATAAAAAATTATTTTGGACAGATATGGATTCAATTACAATATAATCTGAAAATTACCCTGTTCTTGGTATTTTTTGTTATCAATAAATATTTTATTTATATGTGCGTTAAATTATAATTTAATTAACTTACCATTGAGCTATTCCGGTAACAGGAAGGAAATATGACTGAAATATGGATAATAGAAGATAACATTTCTTATTCACGAATTATCCGCAGCGCTATTAACCAGAGTGACTGGTGCAAATGTGAATATGAATTTACAAATGTAGCCGACGCGCTTAAAATGTTATCCAAAGGAGAAACACCGGATATAATATTGACCGATATAAATCTACCCGGTATGAACGGAATAGACGGGATAAAAGAAATAAAAGCAATTAATAAAGAAGTAGAAATTATTGTACTTACAGTTTTTGACGATAATGAAAAAATATTTGATGCCATCTGCAATGGAGCAAACGGATATCTTCTTAAAAATTCTACTCCCGAGGAAATAATTGAAGCAATTCAAATTGTTGTAGATGGAGGTTCATCTATTAATGCCGTGCTTGCAAGAAAAGTATTTAATATATTTTCTTCAATGAAACAAACTAAAAATTCATATGGGCTTACAAAAAGAGAAAAAGAAATTTTAAATTATCTAGTAGACGGAAAAACAGCAAATGAAATTGCAAAGATAACTTTTACAAGTCCGCAGACAGTGCAAACGCATATAAAAAATATTTATCATAAGGTTCATGTAAATACACGGAGTGGTCTTGTTTCAAAAGCACTTAAGGAAGGATTGGTGCCGAAAACTAATATTTATAAAAACTAACTTCCTCTTTCTCAAATTATAATTTCAAGTTTAATTATTGTCCCTTCACTTTTGCTGCTGTTAATGGTGAGCAGCCCACCTGATTGTTCAGCTCGGTTCTTTAAATTTCTTAATCCTTCGCCGTAAATAATTTCTTTTTCGTCAAATCCTTTACCGTTATCGGTTATTACCATTTCAAATTTATTTTCATCTACCGATAATAATATACTTACTTTTGTAGCTTCTGAATGTTTAACAATATTATTCAACACTTCTTTAAAAATAAGATAGGTATGCCTTCTCACACTTAAATTAGGTAGGACATTAAAAATATTTTCATTATTTCGTTTCACATTAAATTCATAATTTAGATTGATTAACATCTTCGAGGCTAGCTCTTTCATCCTTAAAAGTAAGTCTTCAGATTTATCGTGGAACGGATTAATAAACCATACAATATCTCTAATTGTATCAGTAGTATTACCGGTTATTTTATTAATATCCTCCAATTTATTTTTGGTGTTTATATCTAAGTCCTGTGATTTAATCATCATCCTACTTTGCAAAGCTATTGCACTAAGATTACTACCAACTTCATCATGCAGGTCAGCAGCTATTTGGTTTCTTATTAAAACTTTTTCTTTTTCTTTTTGAGCTCTTAAATAATTAAACCTGTATCCAACAGTAGCGGCTAAAACCAGAGCTTCCCATAATATTCCCAAACTTGATGCATTCTGAGTCCAGAATGTATATGGCAACGAGAGAAAATTATTACGGGAAGAACTTATAATTAGAATACCAATTGCCATACCGCTTAATGCAAGCAGATAATATTTTGCTAAATAAACTCCCTTTTTTAAGGAAATATAAGCAACTACAAATCCAACTAAATAATAAACGAGGTTAAAGAGAGTCCAAATAGTTATCAACCATGGTGTAGAAGATGCAAAGATAAAAACAAAGAGTACGGGCCCGATAGGGGTAAGATAAGTCAGCAGTTTATATGCCCAGGGCAGATACTGTTTTGTGGAAAGAAATTCTCTTGTAAGCAGCAGCCAGAATACTCCACCGCACGTAACAGTTCCAACAGGCAAAATGAAATAATCTTTGTAAAAAGTTCTGCCAATAATGTCAAAGTAGTATCCTTCATATATAAAAATACCGAGTGAATAGGACAGGATATATAAAACGTATAAGAGATAAGTTTTATCTTTCACAGATATATAAAGCAGTGTGTTGTATGCAATCAGTAAGATAAATATGCCGAAAAGAAACCCGTGAAAAAAATTTCTTTTCGAACTGCGGATAACATAATCGCCGGTTGTTAAAAGATTAAATGAGATGATAAATTGTGAACGAGTTTGCAGTCTTAAATAAACTGTGTCGGGTACATTTTTTTTAACTGGAAAACCAGCAACAAAGTCATTTATTTTAATTGTTTTTTCGCTATTTGGTATTAAACTGCCTGACCTTTTTTCTATAAATTTATTTGAATCAGTGTTTAAGTCTCTGTAGTAAACACGGATGTCTTCAAATATTGGATCGTTCCTAACAAGGAGCCAGGTACTGGTTTTATTGGCACCCATCAAACCAGAGGCATGAATTGATAATGTATCTATTACAATAAATCTCAACCATAATGCAGATGTGTTAAATTTAAAATTCAGAAATTCTTTACCGTAATAAACATATTTGTCTCTCATCGAATCAGATGCTGCTTCATATATACTTAGTGTTTTGCCTTTATCTTCAAGAATGGATAAATGTTTTCCCAGTGAATAATCTTCTTGATTATGCTTGATAAATAATTTTGGCTGTGAGAAAAGATTTATAGTACAAATAGTACTAAAAAAAATAAATATTTTTAATAGTTTACAAAAGCTTCTCAAATTATTCCTTTTAACATAAATTTTTTTTAAAAATTAAATTTAAGTTCTGAAGAAATTAATCTATCTATAAAAGGTGAGCCTGAAAATTCTCTTACTTTAGAATTAAATAAATTTATAACTGCAACTGAAAATGTAATTTGAGATGCAAACTTATAATTTAAATTTAGATCTAGATTAAAAAAACCACCCAAAGGACCATAATTCCAAGATCTACCCACACGAGCATTTTCTACAACAGATGTACCACCAATAATTAGATCAGTATTTGTAGAAGCTGCTACATTTATACCTGAAATATTATCATATTTTTCTACCCAACGACCAAATATAGAGCCAAAAAATTTTTCATTATTCCAATTTATTCCAATTCCTAATTTGTTTGTTGGTGTATTCATTGGCAGATCAGTTTCAGTAACTTTACCGTTTCGGTCTCCGTCATTTGAAAGATCATTTGTATCTATTTGAAAATTAAAATATGAATAATTGAAAACGATTGTTAGATTTTTATTCAAAAAATAATTTATTCCAATATCAAACCCATAAGTATTAACTTTACCAAAATTTAAATTGGTTTGTAAAAAAGGTGTACCTGAAGATGGTGTACCCGGCACTATTTCCTGTATAGGAGTTTCACCTCTTTTTATAACTTTTCTTCCATTAGTTGCAATATTTATTAATGGTGAAATAAAGTGTTCAGATAAATTATAATATGCATTAACATCAAAAAAAAGTTTGTTGTTTATTAGTCCTTTGTAACCTGCTTCAATTGTATTGATCGTCTCAACTTCAAGTTTTGGAATAAGAGTTCCATCACTTAATGTAAATCCTTCTCCGTTACCTAATATAAGTCCTCCAAAAATATTGCTGCTAAGATTTAAAATAGATGGGGCTTCTATTCCTCTTCCGTATGTAATTCGAAAAGTACCTATTTCGGTTGTATACAAAATACCTGCTTTAGGAATAAAATTAAATCCGTATAGTTCGTGTTTATCTCCTCTTGCAGCAACCAGAAATTTAAAACCAGTATCATCTAATTCATATTCAATTTGAGTATATCCACCAATCTGATCTAATTGAATTGTACCATTTTTATCCAAAAGATATGTATTATTACTATTTGCCATATCACGTTGCCACTGCACACCAGTAACTAATTTTACCTTTCCGAATTTATTATTGTACTGAATTTCACCATTCAATCTTTTTGATGCATCCTTAAATAATGCACCGCGTTTCAGTGCAACTCCAGAAGTAGGCGATGTCCCCGCCCAGGCTTCTTTAAAAGATCTTTCTCTAGCAACAACATCACTAAAACCTGCTTTAATAAAACTAATATAATTTTGTGTCCTTTGATTCAACGAATAAGTATCTGTTGTCTTGCTCCAGGTAAAATACAATTGAGTATATAAATGAGGAGAAGAATACTGACCTTGAAGTACATTTATTCTCCAATCTTTTATTTGATTTCTTCCTGCTGTTGTATTACTAATATTATTATTTACACTTCCGCCATAGGTAAATATGAGGTCACTTTTTTTATCAATATTAAAATAAAGTGAAACCTCGCCTTTTAAAGAAGTAAATCTTCTATCTAAATCAAGTTCAGGAAATCCTTTAGTACCTACATAAACACTATCTGTATAATTGTATTCTAGCCCTTGTATATATTCTCCACTTACTTTTAATGAAAATTTATTATTTAATACTTTAGCATATCTGAATCTTCCACTTAATATACTTTGATTACCTCCAGCAATAGCAACAGTAGTACCTTGAGAAGCCCTGGGATCTTTAGTTATTATATTGATCAACCCATTATATGCATTAGGTCCATAAAGAACAGCAGAAGGTCCTAATACTATTTCAATACGATCTATATCATCTTTTTCGTATGTACTCAAAGGTCCAAAAGGATAACCTGTTGTAATTAATGTAGATAATCTATTATCAACTAATTGAAGATTTTTTGTATTAAATGAATTGTTCAAACCTCTTATATTAAGTCCAATGGCAAGAATACCTGTTCTAATAAAATCAACACCTTTTTGGCGTGCAAATATTTCTCCAATATTGAATGTCGTTAAAGATTCAAAATCATATGAAGAAATAACATTAAGTGTAGCGGGAGCCTCAGTTAGTTTTTCAGGTTGTTTAGATGCCGTAACAACAATTTTTTCACTAATAATATTTTTCCTAACTAAGTTTACTTCAATTTCTTTAACATCATTATCAGCTATAATTATAGATAAAGTTGAAGTAGTGTATCCAATAAAACTTATTACAACATTATATGTGCCTGCACTTATATTTGAAATTGTAAACTGCCCGTTTGAATTTGTTGCAGTCCCCTGTTTTGTACCTGTTATTAAAATATTAGCTCCAACTAAAGGTTCGTGAGTATAATAATCTTTAACAGTTCCTTTAAGTATGCTCTGCGGAAAAATTACAGGTATAAATGATAATAGAGCATAACATATAATTATGATTTTTTTGCTCATAAATAAATACATCTAAATCAATAAATAACTATTAAAAAAGGAATAATAAATCTAAATTGGTTCTGCTTTTATGCTCTCAGATATAAAGATAATAATATTTTTTAATATTAGTACTATAATTTTATAACGATATAATTAATTTTTATATAGGATGATATTTAGAATTGAAGTCACAAAGAAGGTCCAAAATAAATTTTTTATTAAGAGAAAGTTATGTTTTTGGAAAAGGAACTTTTTAAAAAATCTCTTATGGAAAAATCTACTAGTCTACAGACAGGCAAATACAAAAATTTTTTTTTCAACGTAGGATTTTTCCGTAGACCTCACTTCCTTAAAAAGCTCAATATTATTTGTGCCCGGAGGGGGACTCGAACCCCCACCCAAATAATTGGACTAGACCCTGAACCTAGCATGTCTACCAATTTCATCATCCGGGCAATAATATTATTTTAAATTACCACCTCGAATTATTCTTGTTTTCATTTTTAATTTTATTGTCTTCAGGGTGTATCTCACAAGTACCGGGCATATCTTTTGAAATTATAATATCAGTTACAGTTTCAGGACATCTGGATGTAGCAATTTTTGGTTCTCCTAAATCCATAGTTGTTTTACAGAAAGTAGCTTTTACAACTCCCGGTGCCAGATGAAAATATTTTACAGGTATTTTTAACTCCTTATAAACTCTCCCCATAAATTGTGACCATATTGGCATTGCAGCTACAGCTCCCTGTCCATAAGTATTTGTAAATTTAATTCTGTGGTCATCAAAACCAACCCAAACACCAGCAGTAAGATCGGGAGTAAAACCTACATACCAAGCATCTGCATAATTTTGTGTGGTTCCTGTTTTACCTCCGGTAGGATATGAGAAATATCTTCTTACTCCTCTTCCTGTTCCTTCTGAAACAACAGACTCCAACATATTGGTTAATACAGATGCTACCTGTAATGAAATTGCTTCTGTATAAACTGGAATAAATTTATCAATCAAAATATTATTCCTATCTTCAAGTCTGTTTACTGAAACAGGTGAAACATGAACACCATTATTGGCAATGGTTCCATAAGCAGAAGTTAATTCAAGTGGAGAAATTTCGGAGGTACCCAATGCTATAGAAGGGACAGCCGCAAGTTTTGATTCTATACCCATTTTATGTGCCATTCTTGCTACTTGACTAGGTGGAGCTATATTGCTTGTAGTCATTCTTCCTGCAATCACATTTAGTGAATGAGCTAATGCAACTCTAAAAGATGTATAACCCCCATATTCATTTTCAGAAAAATTAGAGGGAGCCCAGCTATGGTAATCAAATTTTTGATTGAGTAAGGTGTATGCCGGATAATATCCATTGCTAATTGCAGTTGCATAAACAAATGGTTTCATTGCAGAGCCAGGTTGTCTTTTAATTTCTGTTGTATGATTTAATCCCCTTCCAAAGATTTGGTTTTCTCCTCCCACCATTGCTTTTATCTGACCATTAGCCTGATCTAAAACAACAAAACCAACCTGAATTTTTGTTGCATCTTTTTTTACATTTTCTATAAAATTTTTATCGTATTTAAGACTGTTATATATTCTTGCTTTTTCTTCCTTTGTTTCAGCATTTTTATATTCTTTTGAATTTCTAATATCTTCATCAAGTATTGTTGCCAGAAGATCTTTGTTTTCTTTCCAGCTCCATTTACTATCAAACATTTTCTGAAATTCTTCTAAATGATTAGCTACAACTTCATTTGCAATTTTTTGCATTCTTGAATCTATTGTGGAATAAATATTTAACCCGTCACGGTAAAGATCATATTTGTATTTAGATGACAAATTTGATAGTTCTTTTCTAACATACTCCATAAAATAAGGAGCAATACCACCTGGACCTTTTTTACTGTTTTCAGCTAAAATTATAGGTTCTTTTTTAAATTTATTATAATCAGATTGACTTAATTCATTCATTACAACCATGTTACGCATTACCAAATTTCTTCTTAACAATGCATTAACAGGATGTCTTTCCGGATTATAATAGGTTGAGGATTTTAATAACGCTACAAATAATGCAGCTTCAGGCATTGATAATTCATTTACACTTTTATTAAAATAAATTCTTGAAGCTGATTCCACTCCGTATGCACTTTTGCCAAAGTATGATACATTAAGATACAGTTCAATAATTTCATTTTTAGTATAGGTCTTCTCAATTTGAATAGCTGTAATCCATTCTCTAATTTTTCTTACTACAGTTTCGGCAGGATTTTCATTTGCAGTTTTTAGTTTGTATAAGTTTTTAGCAAGCTGTTGAGTAATAGTACTGGCACCTTCACGTGAAAAAGTAAGTAAATTTTTAACCATTGCTTTACCAAAGCGCATTATATCTACACCCCAGTGTTCATAGAATTTTCTATCCTCTGTTGCTATCAAAGCTTTTACTAAATATGAAGGGAATTCCGAAAATCTTCTCTCAATTCTATTTTCAATAAAATATTTACCGATCTGTTCGCCATCTATTGAATAAACGGTACTTGCTAGTTGAGGTTTAGGGTTTTCAAGTTCTTCCAAAGATGGCAATCCACTATAAATATAATACCCAAAAGCAATGAGTAGTATTAAAAGGAAGGAAATAATTATTAATTTTCTTTTCCCTTTTTTCTTTTTATTTTTTTTTGAATCAGCCATTTGTAATATCTATTATTTCAAAATTATTGTTTTCAAATTTACCATAGCAGGGTTTCTCAAGCCAAGAACCTAAATTGATGTATCTTCCATTTTTATATTGCAGATCTTTCTTTTGGTGTTCGTGACCGAATAAAATATAATCAAATCCTTCATCAATTTTGTTTTTAGCTGTTTCAAATAATCCGTCTTCTTCTCCGTAATCTTTTTTTGTTGTATAATCTCTGCTGGATTTACTTGTCAGTTTAGCCAGCCAAACTCCAATATCAGGATGAAGCCACCCATACAACCACTGAACTATTTTGTTCCTTAAAATTGATTTTAATATTTTATAACCGATATCATTTTTAACCAGGCCATCACCGTGAGCAATAAAAAATTTTTTACCGTTTAATATAAAATGTACTGCATCTTCGTATAGTTTTGTTCCAATTTCTTTTGTAAAAAAGTCTTGATGCATAAAGTCATGATTGCCAATAAAGTAATGAACAACAATTCCTTTGTCAGTTATATCTTTCAAAGCAGTTAAAGTTCTGTAAAACCCTTTTTGGTAAACATATTTATATTCAAACCAATAATCGAACAGATCTCCTATTATAAAAAGTTCATCACAATCAGTAGCGGTTTCATTTAAAAATTTGACTAATAGTTTTTCTTTTTTGTCTTCAATTTCTCTGGATTGAAGTCCGAGGTGAATATCAGAAATAAACAAATATTTTTTATTCATACAGGTAATAAATTAACAATTATATTCAAAGATATGAATTAATTTATATTTTATGAAAAAGTAAATCTTATTGAATGAAATAAACAATGTATATTTGTT
>Ga0210009_1003126_pt1 | contig 11055 bp, 11 predicted proteins | sample CryGeyCG2114_065_FD_185457 | JGI IMG/M metagenome (GOLD analysis project Ga0210009, IMG submission 185457) | Groundwater microbial communities from aquifer - Crystal Geyser CG12_big_fil_rev_8/21/14_0.65 (SPAdes) (version 2) | ecosystem: Environmental > Aquatic > Deep subsurface > Groundwater ... | reverse complement strand
AATTAAACTATTTAATATTTTAATTTCTTTACGACCTTCCCAAATATATCGGGACAGACATTATAATTTATCCTAAAAAAAGAAGTTCAAATATATAATTATGAGCCTCGAGAATCAACTTTTTAAAATTATGTTTTAGTTATTTTTTATTGACTTAAACACCGAAAGAAATACCAACTGATTTTGCAACTTTAACTGCTTGTGTATTTTCTTTTACTAATTTTAAATTAGCTATTGCTTCATCAATACTAACGTGTTTAATTTCAGTTCCTTTTAAAGCAGCCATTCTACCAAATTTATCCTTAGATGCCATTTCTATTGCATAAGCGCCATATTTGGTAGATAAAATTCTATCAAATGGTGTTGGGCTTCCGCCTCTTTGCAAATGTCCTAAAACCGTAACTCTTGTTTCTCTTCCAGTATTTAATTCAATATTGTATGCAACTAATTCTCCAATTCCACCTAATCTTTTTGGATCTGTTCTTTTTTTATCAGTACCTTTTAGCACCATATCTTCACCAATAGCTTTTGCACCTTCTGCAACACAAACCAAGCTGAATTTTTTTCCCAATAATTCTCTTTTATGAATTTGCTCATATACTTTTTCCCAGGAATACGGAAACTCAGGGATTAGAATTATATCGGCTCCTCCTGCTATCCCACCGTGTAAAGCGATCCAACCGGCATATCTTCCCATAACTTCTACTACAATTACTCTGTGATGTGAAGATGCAGTTGTATGTAATCTATCAAGTGCTTCTGATACAACAAAAACAGCAGAATCATGCCCAAACGTTTGATCTGTTGCGTCAAGATCATTATCAATAGTTTTAGGAACTCCAATTACATTTATACCTTCCAATCCCAGTTCTTGTGAGATATGCATAGTTCCGTCCCCACCGATAGCAATAAGCGTATCTAAGTTCCAGGCTTCGTAATTTTTTTTAACATCTTCTACTCTATTTTCAATTACAATTTTACCGTTCTTTTCTACCGGCCAATGAAAAGGATCACCTTTATTTGATGAGCCTAATATTGTTCCGCCTTGAGCAAGTATTCCTGAAACATCACTGTTTTTAATTTCTTTTGCTCTTCCTTCCACTAATCCCTCAAATCCATCAAGAATTCCTAGAACGGACATACCATAGTCTTGAGCCGGTTTTGTAACACCTCTTATTACTGCATTTAATCCAGGACAATCACCACCTCCGGTTAACAATCCAATTCTTCTTACTTTTTTTGCCATATTACTTAAATTACTTTTTTTGTTGTTTTAAAATGAATTTTTGCAACTTTATTTAATTCTTCTTTGCCAAATATATTTATAAATTCTTTAGCAGTTAACTCTACATTATTTGAAGCACCTTTTAAGAAATTCATCTTGTATTTCTTTTTTGATGTTTGAAACCATTTTACAAATTTATCTCTTGCTAAAATAGATGCTGCTGCAACTGCTGTATATCTTTCAGCTTTGGTGTATTGATGTAAAATTAATTGCTTGCCTTTTTCTTGTAATGATCTAATAATTAATTTTTCATCACCAAATTTATCACTAATTGACTCTTCAGCCGAATGTTTTGTTAAAATATTTTCTAATACTTTTGCATGAGCCCAAGCTAATAATCTGTTTAGATTTCCTATCTTTGAGTATAGTTCGTTATATTTCTCCGGATTAATTATAATAATATCTGATCTATCACTAACAATTTTTTTTATTTTATATGCTAAATCAGAGATAGCCGGATCCGTTAACTCTTTACTGTCTTTTACTCCAATTTTTCTTAACTCAATTATAGAATTTCTATCTACTAAAACACCGGCAACAACCAAAGGTCCAAAAAAATCTCCTTTACCGGATTCATCAGTGCCAATATACTTTTCTGGTTCATCTAATTCTTTCTTGTTAAGGTCAAAAAGTTCTTCACCAAATATTAATTCATTTATCTTATTATAAAAATCACTTTCTTTATTGCCCTGTAAAATTTTTTTAATTCCTTTCTTGCCAAAATAGACTAATAATTTTACATCATCTTTACCGTAGTGCAAATCACAATTAAAATTATATTTATCTTCTTTTATACCGGATACAGCTATTCCTTTTTCAGCTAAAAATTTAATTTCTTGCTCGATTAGTTTTTTAGCTTGTTGTTTAATTTTATCCAAGTTGAGATATTAAATAATGAAAATAAAATACGAATAGATAAAAATATTAAAAATATGATGAAATGTATATCAGCTTATTCTGATCTTGAAAGAGGAAGTGTAATTATAAAGGTACTTCCTTTATTTTCAACACTTTCAATTTTAAAAGTGCCTTCATTTTGTTTTATGTATTTAATAACTAATTGTAAGCCCAATCCTGTGCCAAATTCTTTTTCAGTACCTTGAGTGGAAAATACATCTTCAGTAAATATTTTGTCTAGACTTTCTTTTTTCATTCCAACACCGGTATCTTTTACAATCAATTCAACTTTATCGTTACCATCAACATTTTTCTTATGTGCTGAAATTGAAATATTTCCCCGCCTTAAAGTAAATTTAATTGAATTAGAAATTAGATTTTGGATAACGGAATTCATCATTTCTTTATCGGCATAAATGAAAAGACTTTCCTCTACATCTACATTAACAGAAATTTGTTTTCTGATGTAATTACCTTTTAAGATCAAGAGATTTTTATTAACTAATTTATCAACATTTAATACTTCCGGTTCATAAACTATTTTGCCAACCTTAAATCTTGAGTATTGCAGAAGATTAGTTGTCATCGTATAAAGATTTTTTGAGGATTCATAAATTGCATTTTGATATTCTTTGATCTCTTCTTTTGTAAGTGAATCCAATTCGGTAGTAAGAATTTCAGAAAAACCCAATAATGAATTAAAAGGAGCTCTTAGATCATGTGATATTATAGAAAATAATTGATCCTTCGATTTATTTATGCTTTCTAACTTTACTATCAAATTTTTTCTTTCTTGTTCAAGTTTTTTTCTTTCAATCGCCCTAGATATTGAATATCCAATAACTTCAAGGATTTCTTTTTCTTTATCTCCATAGGTAAGTTTGTTGTGATAGTCTTGTACTACTAAAGCACCGATAGTTTGTTCTCCAATACTTATTGGAATACCCAACCAGATTTTAGCTTGGGCACCGACCAAATCAACTTTCCCCTCTTTTACAAGCTGTGCATCTCTTTCTTCATTTATTAGTTCAGATTTACCTGATTTGATTATATATTCTGTCAATCCATTTCTAAATTTTACAGGAAGTTGTTCTTTATCAATTTCATCTTTAAAATATGGAAATGTCAGCATATCATTTTCTCTATTATAAAGAGATATATAAAAATTTTTAACAGGCATTAAATCTTTTATTGACTCACGTATAAAATCAAAAAAATCATCTAAACTTTCACCAACATTGGAATATTGTAATATCTGAGAAATAATTTTTTGAACTTTTTGTTCTTTTCTTCTTTGAGTTACATCTCTTCCAACACCAACACTATAAATTAATTGTCCGAATTCATTGCGTAATTCAGAAATGTGCCAGGATATTGTTTTTTCTTCACCGGACTTTGTGATAAGAGACATTTCTATTGCAAACGGTTCTGTTACTTTATTTTTTTCATTCTGAAGTCTTTTCTTCTTTAATTTTAATTGGAATCTTGGAGGTATGGTTTTTAACCATCCTCCATCTAATAGTTCTTCTTCAGAATATCCTGTGATTAATATCCCTTTTTTATTTATCTTGGAAAGTTTCTCATCTTTGTCAATTACAACTACAATAATGTCAGCCAGATCGAGAATAGTATTGAGGTTATTTTTTTCAAAATTAAGATCAGTGAATGCTTTATTTAATGTAGTTAAATCTCTTAATATTCCTATGCTAGCAGAAAGTTTACTAAGTTCATTCTTCTCCTGAAAAGAAACATCTTCAACTAATTTAGATTGACCTGATTTTGTTTCAATTATATAATTTCCGTAAAAGTCTTCAGCTATTTCAGAATTATTTTCACCTTTTGTACTAGTACTTTCTATTTTTTTTATAATTTCTTTAAATCCTATTTCGTTAATTTCATCTTTTGTATACCCTGTAAGATTTAAAATGGAGGGACTCATATAATCATAATATTTTTTGTTATAATCATATCTATAAATAACAACATCAGAATGTGTAAAAATTAACTCTCTTATTTTTTCCGAATCAGAGAATAAAGAGGTTTGTTCATTAACAGAATTCATAAGACCTGTTTAATTAAATAAATGTTGTTAAATACAATTATATTAATTTATGAAAATAATAGATATAAATTCCATTATCTTGAATAAACTTTAATTTTATTTAAATAATAGTCTTGGGCTTGACTATTACTCTATACTAGTTTATTTTTATATAGATTAAATCTTAATAATAATTATATAATCTTAAAATTAAAATGAAAACAGCAGCTGATTTAAAACACGGTGAAAAGGTAATAATAAACTGCGTAAATTCTAAACACCCTTCTGCAAAAAGATTGTTGGAAGTTGGTTTTACACCAGGTCAGGAAATTGAACTAGTTAACAGATCAACATTTAATGATCCAATTGCAATTTCAATAAGAGGAACCGTAATAGCTTTGAGAAGATCTGATGCTGATTGCATAATTATTGCATGATTGATAACCTAACTTCAGATAATTTATTCATAACTCTAGTAGGTCCACCCAATTCTGGTAAAACAACTCTCTTTAACTATTTTAGTGGTAAAAATTATAAAACAGTAAATTATCCGGGTGCAACTGTTGATTCAGCAGTAGCTAATCTTCAGAAAAAATTTAATATTAATGCATCATTAATGGATTCACCGGGAATTATTAGTTTAAACCCCGAAACTGACGATGAAAAAATAGCGGTAAACTATTTATACAAACATCCGAAACTCGGCAAACCGGATCTTGTAATTGTAACAGTTGATTCCAGTCAACTTTCCAGACATTTATACTTAGCAAAACAAATCATTAATTCTAAATTCAATGTAATTATTGCTTTAACTATGGTTGACATTTTAGAGCAGAAAGGATTTGAAATTAATGAAGATAAACTCTCGGAAATAATTGGCTGCAAAACCTTTAAAGTTGATGGAAGATCAGGTAGAGGTATTGATAATTTACTTTCATATATAAATGATAATAAAATTAGTTTTAAGGAAGAAACTATACTGAACAATCATTCAGCAAATAATAATACAGATGATGTTTTACTACTTTATAAAGAAATAGAAAAAATTGAAGATGAATGTTTAGTTGAAATAGAAGATAAAAAAAATATCAATCTAAAAAGAGCAAACAAACAGTTAAATCTTGTTACAAATAAATTTGAAAAAAAGAAATGTAACCAGATAGATGCAAGAACCGTTAAGATTGATAAAGTTTTATTGCACAACACTTGGGGTTTGGTTTTCTTCTTTCTAATAATGTCTTTTACTTTTACTAGTATTTTTTGGTTTGCTCAACCAATAATGAATTTTGTTAGTTATATATTTCAAAATCTTGCTGATGAAGCTTTAAACTTGGCCGGTAATAACTGGTTTGGAATGCTACTGTCAAACGGAATTATTAACGGTGTTGGCTCAGTTGTAGTATTTGTTCCTCAAATAATGATCTTGTTCTTAATTTTAGGTATACTTGAAGATTCGGGATATCTGGCTAGAGGTGCAATGTTAATAGATAAACCTCTTTCTAAAATAGGATTGAACGGAAAATCATTTGTACCAATGCTTTCTGGTTTTGCTTGTGCAATACCTGCTATGATGGCGGCAAGAACAATCCCAAACCGAAGAGAAAGGTTATTAACTATTTTTATTCTTCCATTATTAAGCTGTAGTGCAAGACTCCCTGTTTATACTTTATTGCTTGCATTTTTATTTCCGGGTAATAAAGCCTGGATAGCCGGAATTGTGTTGGCAGCAATTTATCTTTTCAGTATCCTTAGTTCAATATTGGCGGCAGCAATTATAAATAAACTAAATAATAAAGTAATAAAAGCACAAGATAACTCATCATTTATCCTTGAATTACCGGCATACAGAAGACCTGAAGTTAAAGTAGTAGCAATAAATATGTGGCACAGTGGAAAATTATATTTACAAAAAGCTGGTCCAATTATTTTAGTTCTGTCAATCTGTATTTGGTTTTTTACTTCATTTCCTAATATAGATCCAAAAGTTAATACAGATAATATTTCTCAAGAACAGGTAAATGAATTGAAAGATTCTGAAAGACTTGCAACTTCATATGCGGCAGACTTTGGTAAAATTATTCAACCGGTTATGACTCCACTTGGTTTGGACTGGAGAGTTGGTGTGGCTTTAATTTCCGCTTTTACTGCAAGAGAAGTTTTTGTGAGTTCCATGGCTTTAATTTTTAAGGTTACTGATAGTCGTGGTTCTTTAATGGAATCTATGTTGGATGCTATGAAAAATTCAAAAATTGGAAATACAGAGAAAAAACTATTTACACCTTCTTCAATAATTGGAATAATTATATTTTTTATGTTTGCACTTCAGTGTCTTTCTACAATTGCCATTTCCAGAAAAGAAACAGGCAGCTGGCGAATTCCAATACTTCAGTTAATAATTTTTTCCGGATTGGCTTATTTTCTCTCTTTTGTTGCGGTTAACGGACTAAGGATATTAGGACTGAGTTGATATTAATCAAATCATTCTTTCTTGCTATTAAAATACGACCCGCTTATTTTAAATATTAACTTAAAACAAAATTATATAAATAATTGAAATTCGAAAAAGCAAAAGAAAAATTCACAGAATTTTTAAGGAAAGGTAAAAACCGAATTACTCCAGAAAGATTTGAAGTAATGGAAGCTGCTTTAGATTATGAAGGACATTTTGGTGCCGATGATCTGTATATAGAAATGAAAAATCTGGATTCAACTATTTCTAGAGCTACTGTTTATAACACACTTGAACTATTAGTACAATGTGAATTAGTCAGTAAAAGAAATTTTGGGGAAAATACAACTAAATATGAAAGTAATTTTAGAAGACAAGTACACGATCATTTAATTTGTATGGATTGCGGAAGGATTGTTGAATTTGTTAATCCTAATTTAAAAAAATTACCTGAAGAAATTAGCAATGAACTTGGATTTGAGTTCTCAAGTCATTCATTTAATATTTTTGCCAGATGCAAAGATCCTAAAAACTGTAAATACAATAAATAAATTTTTCGGAAAGTATTAATATGGAAAATAAATATCCCCTGGTTTGGCATAAAGATGACTTCCAGATAAAAGTTTTCTGCTCAATTCCAAATATTGCAACCGGTATTTTAATAAAAGCCTCTGACAATTATTTTATTGTTGATCCGGGTGACGGAATATTAAGAGATCTTAATTCAGAAATCGGTACAAAAAATATTTTAGATGTCTCTGATATTTTTATTTCTCACGGACATCATGATCATGTTGGAGGTGTTTGGACTTTATTAACTTACATGAGAGTGTTGCAAAAGAGTACTCCTTTGTCACTACACTTCCCCAAAGGGTGTAAAGAAATTATTTCTATTTACCGTGCTTTTGAACAGGTATATTCAAATTCAATTCCATATAAAATAATTTTAAATGAAATTCCGGATACTAAAGAATTCAAAAGCAGTAAAGGTTTAACTATAAAACCTTTTCCTGTTATTCATAAGGAAATATTGAACGATAGAGTTACAAAACAACAAGTTCCGGCAATCGGTTTTACATTTGAACATGACGGGAAAAAAATATGTTACGGGGGGGATACAGCTTATTGTATTGAATTAGAAAATGCAGCTAAAGGTTGTGACCTTGCTGTAATTGAAGCCGGGCACGATGAGGAAGAAGAAGGTCCGGATGATATGCATATGACACTTGAAGAGGCAAAAAAAATCGGAAATTCAGCAAAAGAATATTTCTTGGTGCACATACCAGAATAATCATTGTTAATTTAATTAATCTTTTTTGTACAAAAAATAAACGGTAAACAATGAAAAATCTTTCAAAGTTTTCAATATTAATTTTACTACTACAAATTATTGTAATATCAAATATCGGTTGCAAAAAAGAAAAAGGACAATACCTTTTCCCAGGTGAAAAACATTTTAAAAATATTAAAATGTTAACTGATGTAGGTGAAAATGCTGAAGCTTATCTTTCTTTTGATCAGAAGAAATTGATCTATCAATCAACTTTCGGTAAATATAAATGTGATCAAATATTTACAATGAATATAGACGGAACCGATAAAAAATTAGTCTCTACAGGAAAAGGCCGAACAACCTGCTCATATTTTTTACCCGGAGATTCAACAATAATTTATGCTTCAACACATTTAGCAGATGAAAATTGTCCACCCCCTCCGGACAGATCAAAAGGGTATGTCTGGAAACTTTATGATACTTTTGACATATTTAAAGCAAATGCAGATGGCACCAATTTGGTAAGACTAACAAATACACCGGGCTATGATGCGGAAGCAACTCTTTCTCCCGTGGGTGATAAAATTGTTTTTACTTCAACAAGAGACGGAGACCCTGAAATATATACAATGGATCTTGACGGAAGTAATCAAACCAGATTAACATTTCATAAAGGTTATGATGGGGGTCCTTTCTTCTCACAAGACGGAAAAAAAATTGTATTCAGAGCAAGTTCACCTAAAACAGAAAAAGAGAATAAAGATTATAATGACTTGGTTAAAAATGGTTTAGTAAGACCAACGGCGTTAGAAATATATGTAATGGATGCAGATGGAAAAAATGTAAAGCAATTAACTGATTTTGGTAAAGCAAGTTTTGCACCATATTTTACGCCTGATACTAAAAAAATAATTTTCTCTTCAAATGTTAAAAGTAAAACCGGAAGAAATTTTGACCTTTATATAATCAATATTGATGGTACAGGATTAGAACAAATTACATTTTATGATCAATTTGATGGATTCCCAATGTTCACCAACGACGGAAAGAAAATTGTTTTTGCTTCAAACAGATTACATAAAAATGAAGGTGACACTAATATCTTTATTGCTGATTGGGTAGAATAATCAGATATAATTGTTTTCGGCTGGATATATTTTTATATTTTTTAAATAATAAGTAGGAGTTTTTATGAAAAAGAAACATCCTCTACTAAGATTTATATTTATTGTATTAATAGTTGTAGCTGCATATTTTATTTATAAAAATTATAATATTCCTAAAACAACTGCCGAAGATCTTGCATTTGAATTCACCAATAACATAGAAAATGCAAATGAAAATTATTTACAAAAAGAAATAAAGTTAACAGGTGAAGTAAAAGCTTTATATAAAATAATGAATACCCGTCAAGTACTGGAACTTTCAACAAATCCTGGCATGCTTCCAATAATTTGTTTTTTTAAAGATAAGGCCGATGAATATGAAGCACAGAAATTAAGAGAAACTGATATAATTACAGTTAAAGGAATTTGTTTAGGAACTTCAGAATATTCTTACGTAAGGGGAATTAAAATTGATGTTATTAGTTTTTCTAAAGAATAAAAGATCAAAATATATTTTAATAAAACCCAATTTCTTTTTAGATTTTGGGTTTTTTTATATTAAAAAATTAAATTAACAACTCTATAAAAATAATAGTTTACAAACTAACAATATGAAAAACACAAAAATACTATTTGTCTGTTTAGGTAATATTTGCAGATCCCCTGCTGCAGAAGCAATTATGACAAAGAAAATTAATGATGCCGGTCTTCAATGGAATATTTCTGTCGATTCTGCAGGAGTTATGGGGTACCACACAGGCGAACAAGCTGATATGCGGATGAAACAACATGCGAATTTGAGAGGATATGAAATTACAAGCATTGCAAGAAGATTCAATCCTGAAAAAGATTTTAATGATTTCGATTTCATTATTACGATGGATAATGAAAATTACAGTGATATAAATGCAAAAGATATTGAAGGAAAATATTACAATAAAATTCATAAAATGGTTGAATTCTGTGCTACAAATAAAGTAGATGAAGTACCGGACCCCTATTATGGCGGAAAAGAAGGCTTTGAAAAAGTATTGGATATTTTAGAAGATGGTTGTGAAGGATTATTAAAAAAAATAAATGATGGAACAGAATAAAAATATTTTTAATAATATTGAAGGAATTACTAACTCTAAAATCATTTCCACCTCTTCCCTTTCCGGAGGTTGTATTAGTAATGCTTATAAAATTACACTGCAGGACAAAAAAAATCTCTTCCTAAAAATAAACAGTTCACATCCAAAAGATATGTTTCATAAAGAAGCTAATGGATTAAACGAACTTGCAAAACCAAATATTATTAAAATTCCAAAAGTAATTGCTGTAAATGATACTTTTATACTTTTAGAATTTATAGGAAATGGTATTAAGCAAAAAGATTTTTTTGAAAACTTTGGAAGATCTTTTGCAGAAATGCACAAATTTACATTAGAGACTTTCGGATTTTACGAAGATAATTATATAGGTTCCACACCTCAAATAAACATTCCAAACGAAAAAGAGAAAATTGATTGGACAGCTTTTTATTTTAGCAAAAGAATATTGTTTCAATTTAATCTGGCTGAAAATAACGGTTTTGCCACTGATGAACTCAGAAAAGGAATATCATTTCTTGAAAGTAATATTGAAAATATTTTGAAAGGAAGTGAAGAGCTTCCTTCATTATTACACGGGGATCTTTGGAGCGGGAATTATATGGTAAATGAAAAAGGTAAAGCCAGCTTGATTGATCCCGCAGTTTATTACGGACACAGGGAAGCAGACCTTGCAATGACAAAACTTTTTGGTGGATTTAGTGAAAGTTTTTATAAATCCTACAATGAATCCTTTCCTTTAAAAGATGGTTACAACTATAGAGAAAATATTTACAAACTTTACCACGTTCTAAATCATTTAAATTTATTTGGAAGCGGATATTATTCTCAAGCGGTTAGTTTAATTAAAAGTTACTACTAGTTAGAACCTAATAAAAATACCCGTTCAGTTTTTTCTACCAAACGGGTTTTA
>Ga0210009_1003121_pt1 | contig 11071 bp, 8 predicted proteins | sample CryGeyCG2114_065_FD_185457 | JGI IMG/M metagenome (GOLD analysis project Ga0210009, IMG submission 185457) | Groundwater microbial communities from aquifer - Crystal Geyser CG12_big_fil_rev_8/21/14_0.65 (SPAdes) (version 2) | ecosystem: Environmental > Aquatic > Deep subsurface > Groundwater ... | reverse complement strand
TTGGCCAAGTGGATGGCCAGTCCGGTTCTTTTCGGGAGAGATGGCGCGCGGCCAAGCGGGCTATGGATTTAAAACAAAAAGCCAAGGACAAGCTGGAAGAAAAAGTTACGGCGCCGGCCAGAGCGGGGACGAGTCGCGCCTTGCAGTGGGCCTGGCGAAGCCTATTTACTGTTATTGGTTTTATTCCCGGGCTTATTTGGATAAACATACATGTGTTGTTGAAGATGATTTTCGGCGAAAAATTATTTTGCAAATTGGGCGACGAGTGGATTCCGAAACAGGTTAGCGCGGCTGGTGGGGAGGCGGGCAAAATGGCGAGCAGAAGCATCGGCATAGTTGAGGTTATGGGGCTAGTGTTTTTGGATTTAATGGCGCTATTATTAATATTAATTGCTTTAGCGGTGATATTTATGTTAATAGATCTTACGACAGGCTGGTTTGGTTGGATCGTAGATTTAGTTACCTGAAGTAATTTTTTAATAAAATGATAATAAAATTTAAAAATTTTTATATTTTTTCTGGATGTTTTCTTTTAATTCTATCCATTTTTTTGATTTTTTCTAATTCAGCCAATGCGGCTGGTGGCGTAGCTGGGTGGGCAGGCGATAAATTAATACAGGGTTTTGGCTGGATTGTTTATGCTCTTGTTTTTACAATTGGAAAATTTACGTCATTTTTATTAGGTTGGTTATTTCAAGTAGCTTCTTTCAATAAATTTATTGATATTGATACGGTGATAAAAGGCTGGGTGATAGTCAGGGATTTATGCAACATGTTTTTTATTTTAATTTTACTGATTATCGCTTTCGCCACTATTTTAAGAATTGAAAGCTACCAATGGAAAAAAATATTGCCTAAATTATTAATTATGGCGGTATTAATAAATTTTTCTAAGACTATTTGCGGCTTGATAACTGATTTTAGCCAAGTAATAATGTTAACCTTTGTAAATGGCTTTGGCGGCGGAGCGGCTAATTTAACTAGTTTATTAGGTATGGATAAAATGATGGCATATAATGCAGATAAATCAGCCGCTGTTTCGGGAAGTTTAGGCATGGAAACCGTAGCTGGTCTTATTTTAGCTCTACTCTCCGCTTTAGTTACATTGATAGTCGTAGCCGTTATGATAGCTATATTGGTAATGAGGGTAATAATGATTTGGATATATGTTATTTTATCGCCCATCGCTTTTTTAGCGGCGGCTTTTCCGGCCGGGCAGAAATATTCAAGCCAATGGTGGAGCGAGTTTTCTAAGCAAGTCGTTTCCGGGCCGGTGCTAGCCTTTTTTCTTTGGTTGGCCTTGGTGTCGGCGCAAGAGTCTTCAGCTTCGCTGGGTCTTGCGTCAATAACAGCACAAGGGCTGGATAAAGGCATTCTTACTGGCTTATTAGCAGGAGAAACATTTCAAAAATATATTATTACCATGGGTCTTCTAATTGGCGGTTTAATGATGACCCAGCAGATGGGTGGCATGGCGGCGAGCATCGCGGGCAAAGGCTTAGATTGGGCGAAAAAAGCACCGATGTTGTTGGGTAAAGGCAGTTTGAAGGTCGGCGGCTGGGGCGCGAGAAAATTCGCTAAAACTAAATACGGTTTTCAAATTAATCCCTTTGAGATTGGCCGTGGCATAAAAGAAAGTTTTGAAGAGAAGAAAGTGCACGATCTCTCAGCAGGCAGAACAAGAGGCAAAGAATTGCTGGAAAAGGGCGGAATAAGGGGAGTGCTGGGAGGATTGGGTGCCGGCCCGGATTGGGCGGATAATTATATCAGCGGTGTCGCTAATTGGAAAGGTTTTGCGGGAATTGCCAAAAGTCTTACTCATGGAACGGGCTGGAGAAAAAAGAGAAACAAAGAATTGGCAGGCAAAGAAGAAGAATTGAATAAATATAAAGATTACTATGGCAGCCAGGCGGAAAAAGACAAGGATATTAAAAAACAACAAACCAAAAAAAGCTTGTTAAACGAGCAAATGATAATATTAAATACACAATATGACGAGGCCAAAGATAAAAAGGAGCAGGATGCTATTGAAGAAAGTCGCGTAAAAGTTAGGGGCGGCATAAAGAAGATAGAAGACGAAGAAGCAACAATTAATTTAAGGGGGATTGATGCTGAAAAAGGAGCAAAAAAAGAAGCTCTGCAAAAAGATATAAAAGGCATAAAAGATGAATTAACTAAGTATATGGCACCGCGCGGTTTTAAAGGCAGAGCGGCGAGCCAGGCCTTAGTTAATGAAGAAATGAAGAAAATATCCGACATACAAAATGACGAATTGCTTATTTCTTATTTGAAAGACGCGATGAATAAGAAAGACAAGTATAGAGTAATGGCAATTGCCAAAAAAATGACCGCGGATGGCAATGATAATGAATGGCTGAATGCCCTTGATTACGACAGCAATGCTATTGGTTTAACTAAATTTGTTGAAGAAGAGCTTATCAAAAAAATGGGAATTAACAAACAAGAAGCTCTGGCTTTTCAGGATGATATCAGTTATTCTGCTGAAAGAGTTAACCATTGGGAAACAGCCAGGACAGTTGGCGTGGGAGCTGACGGCAGATTACAGAGTTTAGCTAAATATGATTCTAAAACCGGCAAATGGGATGATTCTAGACATGCTCAAGCAGCTTTTGCCGAAATTATGAAATTAGATCCGCAACGAATCGCTCGAAATTTAAATAGGTTAGCTTACGGCGGCGAAAGGATGCGAGCAGACGGTTCGGGTCGTGATTTTATGATTAGTACGCTTGGCTTGATGTTAACCAAAGCACTGGGTGATTCCGCTGACTTTGTTGATAAACATGGAAGCAGGTTTAATATTAATACTTCCCAGAATTTAAGTACCCCGGAAACCATCAAGGTAATGATGGAAGCGGGGATTAAGCCAGACTTTATTCAGATGGCTGTTAAAAAGGGCATATCAAAGGAGGGCATTAGATTGGATCCGGAAAACGTTTGGAAAATTATTGATGAAGTAGCCAAAAAATTAAGAGACGAATTGTATAAAAAAGATGCGGAAAATGCTCAAAAAATAATATCATAAACACTGATTAAGTAGAAATTTTATGGAATACGATTTCAATAATCAAGAGACAATTCAGGGTTTTAATAATGAGCTTAATTCTATTATTAGCGAGAATAATGGCGGCAGGGCTTTTAAGTTTTTTTATTTTATGGAAAGAATTTTAGCGCAGCCGCTGATTAAAGATAAATTGAGCGGAGAATCGTTAAAACAATACCAGCAAATGATAATTAAAGCTAAGTTTATAGCTTTATACAGATTAAAGGAAAAAGAAATTTATGAATTATTAACCAATCATTTTAATTATTGCTTTGCAATAGAGGGCTATAATTTGTATAAAAAGATTAAAGATTATTTAACCACCTTAAGTTCACTAATTGCCAGGAATAATTTCAAAAACGGTTTGAGAAAAATTTTGTCAAACAGTCAAGCGCTGGTAGCTAGCGGAAAAATAATATTAGATGGTAAAACGGCCGAGCCGACAATAAGCAATTGGTTAAAAGATTTTCGTCTCCGGTTTGGCGAAGAAAGTTTTTCCGACTCGCTGAAGGTAAGCGATTATTTGGCTAATAGTCAAAATACTAAAAGTTTATCGGCTGAAGAAAGGCAAAAAATCAGCAACTTATTGGATTGGTACGGAAAATTAAAAATTTCTTCTTTAAATATCAGCGGCTTGGAAGAAGATATAACCATTATTAAGCCAGACGGCGGAGTCGCTTTTATAAAACAGGGTAGACTGGAAAATATCAATAAAGAAGCAAAGGATGTTTACCAAAAAATCAGCGGAGTTTTAGATATAACTGAAAAGAAAAAGGAGTTTCAACAACTTGCCGCCCAATATCCCGCCGGCAGTTTGGAAAGAAAGGCGGTGGAGGAAGAAATTAAAAAATTGGAATTATGAATTATGAATAATGGGAAAAATAATTACATGGAAAGTAAGTAAGTATTGAGGTTCAACATAAATACTACTTGACTTTACTTTAAGTTGAACTTAAGTGAATTTCGGGGACGGGTTTTTCGCAATAACCATAAGTTTGACATCATAGTATATTTATACTACAATCATAGTATAAATACACTATATGATTAATATTTTAAAATCAAAATTAAGGGCCAAACTGCTGGCGTTATACTTTTTCCGTCCGGACGCGGAACTATATTTAAGCGAGCTGGCCAGAGTAATTAAGGCTGATCCCATGAATTTGTCCAGGGAGCTCTCTAAATTGGAAAAGGAAAATATTTTTATTTCCCGAATGAGCGGCAAGCAGAAATATTATAAATTAAATAAAAATTATTTATTTTATGGCGAACTGAAGAATATCGTGGCTAAAACCGTAGGTGTTGAAAGCAGTTTGACGAAAATTTTAAAAGGCGAACGGGCCATAAAAATTTGTTTTATTTACGGTTCGTACGCCTCGGGCGCCGATCGAGCCGGTAGCGATATAGATTTATTTGTTATCGGCGAGGCTTCGGCTATAGATTCAGTCGCGGAGAAAATCAGCGGTCTAGAAAAGAAAATCGGCCGGGAAATAAATTACCGCTTTTTTTCCGAAGTTGATTTTAAAAAAGCTGTAGCGGAAAAAAATTCGTTTATTTTAAATATTATAAAAAAGAAAAAGATTTTTTTAATCGGCGATGAAACAGATTTTAGAAAATTTAATTAAAGCAGGGTTATTGCAAAAGGAAAGTGGCATCAAGCCTGATCAAATCAGCCGGCGACTTAAGCGGGCGCTGATTGATTTAAATAATAGTAAATTACTATTAAATGAGGACGCCGTGGGCGCTTATACCATGGCGTATGACGCCATGTTGCAAGCCGGTATTGCCTTGATTTTATCTTTGGGTTATCGGCCGAAAGTTGTTGATTTTCATAAAACCGTGGTAGCGGCCGCTGGAGAAATTTTAAATGAAGATTATTCGCCAATGGTTAAAAAGTTTGATCAGATGAGAAAAAATCGCCATCAAGCGGTTTATGAAGCGGAAATTATTTCGGCCGGTGAAGCCGCAGCCGCGATGCAAACCGCGCGGGAATTCATTGAACGAGTTAATCATCACGTAAGCGAGAAAAATCAGCAGAAACGATTATTGTAGAACTGAAACAACTGATCGTCTAATATCCGGCTGGCTTGCTTGAGCGCAAGGCGGTGGAGGAAGAGATAAAGAAGATAGAGGGTGGAGGTGCGGATAAAAAGATTGGGCGGGTTGGCGAATAACTACTATATGGCATCTGCATTAGGGCTTAGGTACTTAGGGAATGGGGTGGCGGGGAGAATATGGATATTTGACAAACTATAAAATATAAACTATACTTTAAATAATATTTTAATATTTAAAGTAATATTTATATTTATGATTAAATTAGCCAGATACAAAGAAAAAGAAATAAAAAAGCATCTCTCCGGCCGGCAATCATTTTTGCTTTTAGGGCCGAGGCAAACGGGAAAAACAACGCTTTGCGAGCAAGCTTTAAGCAAGCAATCAAACAAAATTGAATATTGGCTGTCTGACCCGACCGTCAGGCTTGAGTTGGAAAAATATCCGGGCAGTATAATCAGGCGGATAGAAGACACTAAGGCAAAAAAAATTGTTTTTATTGACGAGGCGCAAAAAGTTCCGGAAATTTTTGATTCCGCCCAGTATTTAATAGATAAAAATTTAGCCAGTTTTATTTTTACCGGCTCATCGGCCCGTAAATTGCGGCGCGGCGGCGCTAATTTATTGCCGGGCAGAATCAGAAAAATTTCATTAGATCCTTTGTCGTTTGGAGAAATCGGCCTGTTAAAACAGAGCCGCATTAAAGATCTGGCTGTTAATAATATCAATCATACCGGCTATACTCTGAATGATTATTTAGTTTATGGCTCTTTACCGCAAATAATAATGAGCAATAAGTCCGATCGAGCCGATCTTTTAAGCGCTTATACGGAAATTTATTTAGAAGAGGAAATAAGAGCCGAAGCGCTGAGCCGCAAGATAGGCGCTTTCGGCAGATTTTTAGAATTAGCGGCCGCCGAATCGGGCGGTAATCCCAATCTGACTAAATTATCAAACTCCGTAGGCGTAAGTTCGCCGGCGATTAAAGAATTTTATAATATTTTAGAAGATACCTTGATTGTGGATAGGATTGATCCATACATAATTAACGCCCGCAAGCGGATTGTTTCCAACCCGCGCTATTATTTTTTTGATTTGGGCGTTAGAAATATCTTAGCGCGCTTGACCTTGGATAATAATTTAGTTAATGCCCAAAAGGGCAGCCTATTTGAGCATGCCATTATCCAGGAAATTTTACGGAGAGTCAGAATATTAAATAAAAATTACAAAGTTTATTATTGGAGGACGTATTATGGAGCAGAGGTTGATTGTATTATTGATACCGGCGCTAAATTAATCCCGATTGAGATTAAAGCTCACGGCAGAATCGGCAAAAAAGATATTTCCGGGTTAGTTTCGTTTATGGCTGAATATAAAGACAAAGCAAAAGAGGGTTATGTAATAACCATGGGGAAATATAATGAAAAAATAACCGGCGGCATTACGGCCGTGCCCTGGTTTAATATTTAAGGCTTTAGCCGCGAAGTATCCGGCCGGGTCGTTGGAGCGCAAAGCGGTGGAGGAAGAAATTAAGAAATTGGAATCATGAATCAAGAATTATGAATAATGAGGGAAAATGATGTTGATCAATATTGTAGCAACCATGGATCCCGGATCAAGTCCGGGATGACAGATAGTTAAAGAGAGAATGAATAGATAATTATGCAGAATAATCATATTGCCATATTTAAAGGAAAAAAGATCAGAAAAACTATTTATAACAAAGAATGGTGGTTTTCGGTCGTGGATGTGGCGGAAGCGCTTACTGATAGCGTTGATGCCGGAGCATATTGGCGAAAATTAAAGCAAAGATTGATTGAAGAAGGAAGTGAAGTCGTGACATTTTGTCACGGGTTGAAATTAGAAGCTCCGGACGGAAAAATGCGCGAAACCGACTGCGCCGATACGGAAGGTATGTTCCGCATAATTCAGTCTATCCCTTCGCCCAAAGCCGAACCGCTAAAGCGCTGGCTGGCCAAAGTCGGTTATGAACGCATACAAGAAATTGAAAATCCTGAATTAGCGACTAAGAGGACTAAAATGCTGTATAAGCTAAAAGGTTATCCGGACGATTGGATAGAAAAAAGAATGCGAGGCATCGCGATTAGGGAAGAGTTGACGGATGAATGGCAAAAGCGCGGCGCGGAGATAGAAAAAGACTATGAAATTTTAACCGCGGAAATTTCCAAAGCGACTTTCGGCGTTACGCCCGCGGAATATAAAAAATTTAAAGGCCTTAAACGGCAGAATCTGCGCGACCATATGGATGATTTTGAATTAATTTTGACTATGCTGGGCGAAAGAACCACGACCGAAATACACCGCACTAAAGATACTCGGGGAGTACCCCGGCTTAAAGATGACGCTAGGGTCGGCGGGCAGATTGCCGGCTCGGCCAGAAAGCAGATTGAAAGGCGAATCGGCAGATCAATAGTTTCTAAAAATAATTTTTTGGGGAATAAAAAAGGGGAAATAAAAGAAAGCAGAGAAAATAATATTTAGTTTAAGAAACCAGAGATTGCCGCGTCGGCTGATTACAGCCTCCTCGCAACGACAAGCTGTTATTATGAATAATGGGAAAAATAATATATTAGTTTGCGGCTCGTTGGCTTATGACCGGATTATGGATTTTCCCGGAAGGTTTTCCGACCATATCCTGCCGGGCAAAACGCACCTGCTGAATGTGTCGTTTGCTTTAAATGGGGTAAAAGAAAGTTTTGGCGGTACGGGCGGCAACATCGCCTATAATCTGGCGCTACTAGGCGAACGGCCCAAAATCGTTGGCGCGGCCGGTTCGGACTTCGGCAAATATAAAAAATGGCTGAAGAAAAATAAAATTAATCTGGAGCATATTAAAATCGCGCCAGCTTGCTCCACGGCTTGCGCCTATATCATGACTGATCGCGACGATAATCAGATTACGGCATATTGGCCAGGGAGTAAAATACAACCCCCCTTACCCCCCTTGTCAGGGGGGCGGTATCTGGCGATTGTGGCGCCGGATCTAGTTGCCAGAATGGTGGAATATGTTAAAATATTCAAGCGAAGGAAAATTCCTTACATTTTTGATCCCGGACAGCAGCTCACCAGCTGGGGCGCGCGCCAATTGAAATGGGCGGTTAACGGCGCCAAGGCTTTGTTCGGCAATGATTATGAAATTCAGCTGATTTTAAATAAATTAAAAATAAATTTTAGTCGATTGGAAAAGCTGGTGGAAGTTTTGGTAATTACCAAGGGCGAAAAGGGTTCGGAAATTTATCATCAAGACAAAAAGATAAAAATCCCGCCGGCCAAGCCGAAAAACACCTCGGACCCAACCGGCGCCGGCGATGCCTACCGCGCCGGGTTTATTAAAGGCTTGGTAATGGGCTGGCCGCTGGAAAAATCCGGCCGGCTGGCCGCGCTGACCGCGGTCTACACGGTGGAAAAGTACGGCACGCAGACGCATCGGTTTAGCTGGAAAGAATTAGGAGAGAGATATAGAGAAAATTTTAATGATAAATTATGAAGCATGACATTAAGGATTTAAAATTAGCCGTAGGAGGCAAGAAAAGAGTAGCGTGGGCAGCCAAAGACATGCCTGTTTTAAATTTGGTTAAAGTTAGATGGGAAAAAGAAAAACCTTTTCGCGGCGTGAAGCTGGCGGCCTGTTTGCATGTTACGGCCGAAACCGCCAATTTAATGAGAACTTTAAAAGCCGGCGGCGCCCAAGTTTTGCTTTGCGCCGCTAACCCATTGTCAACGCAAGACGACGTGGCCGCCGCCTTAGTTAAGGAATATGGCATAAATGTTTTTGCCGTTCATGGCGAAGATAGAGCTACCTACTATTCTCATCTGCGCGCGGCTTTAAACTTTAAGCCCAACATCACCATGGACGACGGCGCCGATTTGTTGTCTTTGCTTCATACCGAATATAAAAAGCAGGCGAAAAACATCTGGGGCTCAATGGAAGAAACCACCACCGGAGTAATCCGCTTGAAAGCTTTGGCAAGAGACGGCAAATTAGCCGTGCCCATCATCGCGGTCAACGACGCTAAGACCAAAAATCTGTTTGATAACCGCTATGGCACGGGCCAGTCAACCATTGACGGCATCATCCGCGCCACGGATATTTTAATCGCGGGTAAAAACGTGGTGGTGGCCGGCTACGGCTGGTGCGGCCGGGGCTTTGCCGCTCGGGCGCGCGGACTGGGCGCCAAAGTAATTATTACCGAGGTGGATAAAATAAAAGCCCTGGAAGCTTGTCTGGACGGCTTTCAAGTTATGCCCATGAAACAAGCGGCCAAAGTCGGCGACCTGTTCTGCACTTTAACCGGCGATATCAACGTAATCAGCGGCGAGCATTTTAAATTAATGAAAAACCACGCCATCGTGGCCAACAGCGGGCATTTTGACGTGGAAATAAACATTCCGGAATTGAAAAAAATGGCCGTGAAAATTAATAAAAACGCGAGAAATAATGTTGATGAGTATGTGGTCGGCCCCTCCTCCGCCAAGGCTTCGGCGGGCAAGAAAAAAAGCATTTATCTTTTGGCTGAAGGCCGGCTGGTAAATCTGGTCGCGGCCGAAGGGCATCCGGCGTCGGTGATGGATATGAGTTTCGCCACCCAGGCTTTGGCTTCTGAATTTGTGGCCAAGAATTATAAAAAATTAACTAAACAGGTCTATAATGTGCCGGAAAAATTGGAAGAGTGGATCGCGGATTTAAAACTAAAAGCCATGGGCGTTAAAATAGACAAACTAACAAGAGAGCAGGAGAAATATTTAAGGGCGTGGGAGACTGGTACATAAAAAATAGTCTGTCATTGCGAGCCTCGCATTCGGAGGCGAAGCAATCTCTGGTAAAAATCCACGTATGTGTCATTGAACCGGAGATTGCTTCGTCGCTGGCGCTCCTCGCAATGACAATAATAATTAATAAATAAAAATATTTATGCCAGAAAAACAAATTAGGTTAATTACCTCCGAATCCGTCACCGAGGGCCATCCTGATAAAATTTGCGATCAAATCAGCGACGGCATTTACGATGAAATGCTAAAACAGGACCCGGACAGCCACGCCGGAATTGAAACTTTTTGCACCACCGGTTTAGTGGTGGTAGGCGGCGAGGCCCGCACCAAAGCTTATGTTGACATTGAATCCGTGGTTAGGAGAGTTTTGCGCGACATCGGCTATGATAAGCAAGAATACGGTTTTTGCGCGGACGACGTGGGCGTGATGGTAACTTTACATGAGCAGAGCCCGGATATCGCCCAAGGAGTGGATGAAGGCAAAGGCGAATTTAAAGAGCAAGGCGCCGGCGACCAAGGCCTGATGATCGGCTATGCCACTAACGAAACTCCGGAATTTATGCCTTTGCCGATTGTTTTAGCGAATAAGCTAACTAGAAAATTGGCTCAAGTCAGAAAAAACGGCGCTTTGCCTTATCTAAGGCCTGACGGCAAAAGCCAGGTAACGATTGAATATGACAACGGCACGGCCAAACGCTTGGAAACTGTGGTAATCGCGGCCCATCATTCTAAAAACGTCAGCACTAAAAAATTGAGAAGCGATATTTTAAATAAAGTGATTAAGCCGGTCGCCGGCCGTTTGTTTGATTCCAAAACAAAAGTATTCATTAACGCTACCGGCAAGTTTGTTTTAGGCGGACCGCCGGCCGATGCCGGTTTGACCGGCAGGAAAATTATTGTTGACACTTATGGCGGGGCCGCGCCGCACGGCGGCGGCGCTTTTTCCGGCAAATGCGTTTCTAAGGTTGACCGCTCGGGCGCTTATATGGCCAGATACGTTGCTAAAAATGTGGTGGCGGCGGGCTTGGCCAGCCGCTGTTTGGCGCAGGTGGCTTACGCCATCGGCGTGGCCGCGCCGGTGGGAGTTTATATTGACACTTTCGGCACCAACAAAATCTCGGAAAGCAAAATATTGGAGCTGATAAATAAGCACTTTGATTTCCG
>Ga0210009_1003113_pt1 | contig 11085 bp, 4 predicted proteins | sample CryGeyCG2114_065_FD_185457 | JGI IMG/M metagenome (GOLD analysis project Ga0210009, IMG submission 185457) | Groundwater microbial communities from aquifer - Crystal Geyser CG12_big_fil_rev_8/21/14_0.65 (SPAdes) (version 2) | ecosystem: Environmental > Aquatic > Deep subsurface > Groundwater ... | reverse complement strand
CGGAAATTATTAAAGGTATTCATCGCGAGTACCTGGAAGCGGGCTCGGACATAATCGAAACGAATACTTTTAACTCCAACTTTTTTTCGCAGTCAGATTATCATACCGAAAAATACTCGTACGAAATAAATTTTGAATCAGCCAAAATTGCCCGTGAAGTTGCGGATGAATACACACACAAAAATCCAGATAAACCAAGATTGGTTGCCGGCGCACTTGGTCCAACAAATAAAACCGCATCATTATCGCCCGATGTTAATGATCCCGGATATCGCGCAGTTTCGTTTGATAATCTTGTTTCTGCATATTACGAATCGGCAAAGGGGCTTACAGAAGGCGGTGCAGATATACTTCTCATCGAAACGATTTTTGATACATTAAATGCAAAGGCAGCAATTTACGCCGTTCATAAACTGCTCGAGGAAACAAACTCTCAGATGCCGGTTATGATTTCGGGAACCATTGTTGATCAAAGCGGAAGAACATTATCCGGGCAAACAACCGAAGCATTTTGGATTTCTGTTTCGCACACAAAAAATTTATTAAGCGTTGGATTAAACTGTGCCCTCGGCGCAAAACAAATGCGACCGTTTCTGGAAGATCTTTCTAACATTGCCGATTGCTTCATCAGCGTCTATCCAAACGCAGGTCTTCCAAATGAAATGGGCGAATATGATGAAACAGCGGATCAGATGGCTGTGGTGCTTCAAGATTTTGCTGAAAGCGGATTCTTCAATATTGTTGGCGGATGCTGCGGTACAACGCCGCCTCATATAAAAGCGATGAGTAATGTTGTGAAAAATTATGAACCGCGAAAAATAAAAAAACATCAACCTTATCTTCGGCTAAGCGGTTTAGAGCCTCTAATAGTGAGGCAGGAATCAAACTTCGTTAACATTGGCGAAAGAACAAATGTTACAGGCTCTAAAAAATTTGCCAAATTAATTCTTAATAATAATTATGAAGAAGCGCTTGCAGTTGCGCGCGATCAGGTTGAAGGCGGCGCGCAGGTTCTTGATGTTAATATGGATGAAGGTCTTCTCGATTCCGAAGAAGCAATGGTTAAATATTTGAATTTGCTACAGGCAGAACCGGACATCGCCAAACTTCCTATTATGATAGACTCCTCAAAATGGAGCGTGATAGAAGCCGGATTAAAATGCCTTCAGGGAAAAAGCATTGTTAATTCAATTAGTCTTAAAGAAGGCGAAGATGTTTTTATCGATCATGCAAAAAAAGTTTTAAATTATGGCGCTGCTGTTATTGTAATGGCTTTTGATGAAAAAGGACAGGCGGATACAGTTGAAAGACGAAAAGAAATCTTTACGAGAGCGTATAAAATTTTAACAGAAAAAATAGGATTCCCTCCGCAGGATATTATCTTCGATCCCAACATCCTTACTATAGCCACAGGCATCGAAGAACATAACAATTATGCCGTAGATTATATAGAAACAGTTAGGTGGATAAAACAAAATCTTCCTCTAACAAAAGTAAGCGGAGGCGTTAGTAATCTTTCGTTCTCGTTCCGCGGAAATAATCTTGTGCGCGAAGCAATGCACTCGGCTTTTCTTTTCCACGCAATAAAAGCGGGAATGGATATGGGAATAGTAAATGCCGGACAACTTGAAGTGTACGAAGAAATTCCGAAAGAGCTGCTCGTTCTAATTGAAGACGTTATTTTAAATCGCAGCAAAGAAGCAACCGAACGTTTGCTCGATTTTGCCGAGACCGTAAAGCAAAAAGGGAGAGAAGCTGTAAAAAAAGATGAGTGGCGGGAAGCTCCGGTAAAGGAAAGATTAAAACATGCGCTTGTTAAAGGAATAGTAGATTATATAGAAGAAGATACAGAAGAAGCGCGGAAATTATTTAAACGACCGCTTGAAGTTATTGAAGGTCCTTTAATGGACGGGATGAGTGTGGTTGGAGACCTTTTTGGCGCGGGCAAAATGTTTCTTCCGCAAGTTGTAAAAAGCGCGCGCGTGATGAAAAAAGCAGTTGCATATTTATTCCCGTTTATTGAAGCCGAAAAACTCGCCGCTTCAGATACACGTGAAGCAGGAAAAGTTTTGCTTGCAACCGTTAAGGGCGACGTGCACGATATTGGTAAGAACATTGTCGGCGTTGTGTTGGGCTGCAACAATTATAACGTAATTGATCTTGGCGTAATGGTGTCTGCCGATAAAATTCTTCAAACCGCCATTGATGAAAAAGTTGACGTAGTTGGATTAAGCGGACTTATCACCCCATCACTTGACGAGATGGTTCATGTAGCAAAAGAGATGGAACGAAGAGGAATGAAACTTCCGCTGCTTATCGGCGGGGCTACAACTTCGCGCATACATACTGCGGTTAAAATTGCACAGAACTATAGCTCGCCTGTAATTCACGTATTAGATGCTTCGCGCAGCGTGCCGGTGGTTAGTAATCTTTTAAATGATGATAAAGCAGTTCGATCAAAATTTTTAGAGGGAATCAGTTCGGAGTACGAACACATACGTGAAGATTACAAGAAGAGAAGAGAAACAAAAAATTATTTAAGTATAAACGAAGCAAGACAAAACCGCCTCAAAACTGATTGGGAAAATTATAAAACAGCAGCCCCGATTAAACCGGGGGTTACTATTTTACAAAATTATTCGCTTGAGATATTGCGCGAGTATATCGACTGGACACCCTTCTTTCTCGCATGGGAATTGAAATCGAAATACCCTGCAGTTCTTGAACACGAAAGATATGGCGTGGAAGCGCGCAGGCTGTTTGAAGATGCCAACAAGATGCTCGATAAAATAATAGATGAAAATTTATTAACCGCTAATGGAGTAGTTGGAATATTTCCGGCGAATTCAATTTCGTATGATGATATTGAAATTTATGCCGATGAAAACCGCAAAGGAGTAAAACACTTTCTTCATACATTAAGATCGCAGACTTCGAAATCGGGAGACATACCAAACCTTGCTCTTGCTGATTACGTGGCGCCGAAGGAATCGGGCATTCATGATTACATCGGCGCATTTGCCGTAACTACAGGCATCGGAATAGAAAAATTATTAGAGCAGTACGAAAAAGAAAATGATGATTACAGCAGTATAATGGTTAAAGCCCTCTCCGACAGGTTCGCCGAAGCGTTTGCAGAGCATCTTCATGAAAAAGTGAGAAAAGAATTTTGGGGATATGCAAAGGAAGAAAAACTTAGTAGTGATGAATTGATAAAAGAAAAATATCGGGGCATTCGTCCGGCGCCAGGTTACCCGGCACAGCCGGATCATACCGAAAAATTAATAATCTTTAATCTGCTTGATGTAGAAAAACACACAGGCATTACTTTAACAGAAAGCCTTGCAATGTATCCAGCCTCTTCAGTGTGCGGATTATATTTTGCTCATCCTGCGTCGAAATATTTTAATGTCGGAAAAATTGGGAAAGACCAGGTTGCAGACTATTATAAACGAAAAGGCTACAGCAGGGAAGAGATGGAAAAGTGGCTTTCGCCAATTTTAAATTACGAGCCCGGAGAATAATTTTTTTTCTGAGTTTAAATTATTTTATACAATAGTAATTGAACCGGCAATTAAAAAAGGGACGGGGTAAGCCGTCCCCAAATGAGTAGTTCAAATTACTGCCCGCCAAGTATAAGCGGAAGCCCGTCTTTGCCGGAACCAATAACCACAATTTTTGAGTTTGTGGAAGATGCAAGTTTTTCAGTTGCTTCAATCCCCTTCCATTTAAGAAGCTGATCGCTAATTCCTTTAGCAACGATATCCTGAAAATCAGCAATACCCTGAGCTTCAATCCGTTTTCTATCAGCTTCCTGACGTTCACGCGTCAGTACGAATTCCATTCGCTGACTTTCCTGCTCGGCTTTTAATTTTTCTTCAATTGAAGCGGTTAATCCTGCCGGCAGCCCTATTTGTCTTAAAGGCGCAGATAAAATTACAATTTCGGTCATTTCTCTAACCGAAGAAAGATTAGCACGGATCTCTTCTTCAAGTTTTTCTCTATCTGCGGTGTACAAAGATTTGGCTTCGTACTTTGTAGTTACGCCTCTAACCACCGAACGAAAGTTTGGCATAATTAGCTTCTGCAGGTATTCATCAAAATCGCCTGTTGTTTTATAAATTTCGTTAACCTTGTCCATCTTTAGTTTGAAGATTAGACTTATCTCAAGTTCAACGCTCAATCCTTCTTTTGAAGGCACAGTCATTGTTTCTTTTAATTCCTGTTTTCTTGTATCGAACTTAATTACATTAGCCATCGGGTTAACAATATTAACTCCGGGTTTAAGAGTGTTGTCGCCAACATAACCTAAAAAATCAACCACGCCGGCATGTCCGGCGGGTATAACCGTCCAAACCTGGAATACCGCAATAAGTATGGCAACACCCATACCGATCAAAGCAAAAGTAGATTCTGATTTGCTGAATCTTTTTTTAGCGTTAAGAAAAACCACAAGAGCAACAACTGCGGCTATAAGTGCAATTATAAATAACATTACTAGACCCTAACCTTTCTTAATTTTTTAATTAGCACTTAAAATATACCATTCGTATCATTCATACAAAAATAAGATATTATTAAATAGCAAGGTTGAATGATGGAGTAGCTTTCTAATTATTTAGTCACCTTACGCAAAATAGAGAGATGACATCTTTTATAATGCAAACGACACTAAATATTTATACGAAAACGTAATTTTTAACCGAATTCATTTCAAAATAAAGATGTCTTCTCTTTACGCTTACTTTTTTGCGTAAGGTGACGTAACTAATTTTAAAGCTTAGAATTGCAACATCCGAAAATGTGTAAAGTTATTTTACAATAGCGGTTATTATTTCCGGTGAAATGTGGTAACTTTTACATGTACAAATAGTAAACCTTCAAATATGTTTTGTTTTCTAAACTTTTTTTGGCGGCATTATTATTGCACTATTAATAGGGCAAAGGTTGTTAATGAATCTAAAATATTTAGACGCGGGCATGTTAAGTTTGCAAAAATGTCATTTATCAAAATTTCAATTTTCAATTTTTTCTTTAAAGAAAAAGGTTTTTATTGCTATGCTTAAAAATAAAATTATTACAACGTTTATTTTTCTTGCCGGGCTGTTTTTTCTGTCGTGCAATACCACCGAACCGGAGAACAAACCAGTCGATTTTGAATTTGCTGCCGAAGACGCCTCATGCACGGAAGCATGGCTAACATTAAAAGTAAACGACATAGCCGGCGCAAAAGTTTACCGGGGCGACTCGTTAATTTTTAATTTAACGCAGCAAAGCATTGACACCACACTTTACGATGAAGGGCTGCTGCCAAACAATGTTTACAAATATCATACAACCATCCAGCTATACAACAATTCAAACGCCGTTACGAAAGAGTTAACCATACAAACAATGGACACAACAAGCCACAACTTTAGTTGGCAAACCTGGAGTTTTGGAAAACATAGTAGCAGTGTGCTTTATGATGTAGCAATAATAAATGAAAACAATATCTGGGCAGTGGGGGAAATATATATGAAAGATTCTCTCGGCAATCCCGACCAGCATGCTTATAATGCAGTGCATTGGGATGGAAGTAGTTGGGAATTAAAAAGAATACCATACGATTATCATGGGACGAACTTTTATCATCCAATTAAGGCGGTATTTGCTTTTGGACAAGATAATATCTGGTTTTGTGGAAATGGTGTAATTCATTGGGATGGAAACAGTTTTGTTCCAATTCCAATACCGGAGAATGTTTGGGGACCTTATCAGATGAACAAAATCTGGGGGACATCGAGCAGCGATTTATATGTAGTTGGCAATGGCGGCAATATAGCGCATTATGATGGAAGTCCGTTAGCTAACGGATGGACTAAGATAGAGAGCGGAACGGAATTAACAATAGGCGATATTTGGGGTGTAAAAGATAGCAATGGTGGATTTATTAAATTTTTAGCGGCTGGTGAAAAAATGTTCATCATAAATCAAAAAAATGAAGTATTAAAAGTAAATAAAGAACCATATATGTTTATAAATTCTACCTGGGGTATAAATGATAGGATTATTTATACAGCAGGCAATGGAATAGTGTTATATAAGAATAACAAGTGGAAAAAATTAGCTGAAAGCGAAACAAACACAATTTATTTCGTTAAAGGTGATAATTATAATAACATTATGGGATTGAGTTCTAACTTTAATATAATTCACTTCAATGGTTATAGTTGGGAGTTTTTAAAAGCGGGTTCGATTAACATTTATTATAGATTAGAAGTTAAAAACAATTTAGCCATTGCCGTAGGTTGGCAGGATGATAAAGCAGTTGTAACCGTTATAAAGCGAAATAATTAAAGGAGTTTTAATATGCCACCAATAAAATAAAAACCGCCATAGCAATATAATCGCTATGACGGTTGAGCAGAAATTAGCTTGTTATACAACAATATCGTTGTTCACATTTTTTTTACACTAAAAATAATTAAAGGATATTAACGATGAAAACAATAATAATTTTATTTATAGTTCTCCTTCAGTTAAGTATTTTTGGACAAGATGAAGATAAGCAAAAAATAAGACAACAGATTCTAAGCAAAACAGATTCTATAGCATTAAAAAATCTCAGTTCAGAATTTGAAGCTAACTATAGAGTTAATAGAGAAGAAGCTATTAATTTGTTTAAGAGCAAAGGTTATCCAATAAAAAAAACCAATTCTGATGGATCTGGCTTTGAACTGCAAAGATTACTAAATGGGCGTCCTATATATAACGTAACATACAATAGAATCGCTGCTCAAACAACATCTACTGATGATGTATGGGATCCTTATGGCTTCAGGCTTGATGGAACCGGAATTGATATTGGTCTTTGGGATGAAGGCTCTGTTTATGTTGATCACAATTCTTTCAGAGAAGGGGCTTATGGTCAAAGACACGCTTACTTTATTGATTCGACCGGTTCAACAGTAAGCGATCATTCGACACACGTAGCCGGCACAATCATTGCAGATAACGATAACTATTATGCGAAAGGAATGGCAAATGAATCTGTGCTTTATTCCAGGGATTGGAATTGGGATGTTACAGAAATGATAAATGCAGCCGCCGGCTTAGACCCAAATATTTCTAATCCTTTAATCCTTTCCAATCATTCATATGGGGAAAACCCCGGATGGGCTTATGATGATTTTAGAGGCGTTGGGACAAAAGCCTGGTACTGGATGGCTTTTGATTACCAATTTGAAGATCCAATGTTTGGAGATTATAATCAGATAAGTAGAGATTATGATCAAATTGCTTTTAATGCACCTTATTATACAATAGTATGGGCTGCTGGTAATGATCGTGGAGAGGGACCTGAACCTAACGCACCGCATTGGGTGTGGAACGGGAATAGCTGGATTTCTAGTACGAGCTGGCATCCGAAAGATGGTGGAGATAATTTATTTGATTGCATACCACCCGAAGGTGTTGCAAAAAATATACTCACTGTTGGAGCAATAGACGATATACCATCTGGTTACCAGATTCCTTCAGATGTTAAACAAATTAGTACTTACTTTAGCGATTGGGGTCCAACAAAAGATGGTAGAATAAAACCTGATATTGTTGCAAATGGCGACAATTTATACTCTACTTTGCCAAATAATACTTTCGGTTCAAAATCCGGTACGTCAATGGCGGCACCGAATGTTACCGGAGCATTGGCTTTATTATTACAGTACTATAAAAATACACACAGCAACACCATTCCCCTTTCTTCAACTTTAAAGGCTGTTGTAATTCATACAACAGATGAAGCAGGCACAAGTCCTGGTCCAGATTATAAACATGGATGGGGTTTACTAAATACATACAAAGCAGCTCAACTAATATCTCAGGATCAAAACAAGCCTACAACCATTCAGGAATTATCACTACAAAATGGACATACTTACACATTGAATAATTTATACAGCGATGGAATGCAGCCAATAAGAGTTACTATGGTCTGGAATGATATCCCCCCTTCCAACTACCAAACCGGACCTATATTAGTGCATGATTTAGATGTTCGAGTATATCAAGAGGCGACTACTTATTATCCTTGGAAACTTAATCCTAATAATCCCGAATTAGCTGCAACGACGGGTGACAACACAAAAGATAATGTTGAGCAAATATTATTACAATCACCTGGAGAGGGGTACTATTCATTAGTCGTTTCTCATAAGAACTCATTAAGTTCCAATCAAATGTTTTCAATTATTGTTTCTGGGTTTACAGAACCATTTGTTACGTTTAATTTGAAACAAATTGGTTATGAAAATCAAACCTTCGGACAAGCTGCGTACTGGGATAATTCTATATGGAATTATGTTCCGCCAACTCAAGCAGTAACTCTTTCAATAGATCGGCATCACTTTTTGTCTACTCAGGATTACCGTACAAGTACTTATGAAAAATTTCATAAATGGGAGGATAATTTACCTACAACTACCGACTGGTATCGTAATTGGGATACATTATCAATTAAATCTAATACGACTTTAGTAAGTTCTCGCTTCGTTCCAACATCGAGTTCTTATGTTAAAAATAGTCTTGAAGGTATTTTAACATTGACAGATAATGTTACCGATTCTATTCAATTTAAAGATCCTTGGTTAGTAGATTATAATGAACAACCATACGGAATGAGGAGTAGAGGTCTTGAAGCGCCTTTCTTAAATGCTTCATCACCTTTAAATATTACACAATCCTCAAACTACAAAGGTGTTTTCTTAGATCAAGGAGCAGATTGGCAGCCACCCTACTACTCCGTAAAAGCAATATCACCACAAGACATCACGCTCACTCAAACCGGCAAAACGCATAAGTTTTATTTCCAAAATTGGACGGGCAGCGGCGTGCAGTTCAAATACACAACAGCACAGGAAACCCCCGTGGTATTTACAAGCGGCAATGCGGTGGTTAATGCAAACTTAAAAGGACATTTGCTTTCCGATGCATCGCTTGCTTTTTCGGGCAACGGACAAAGAAAACTTGTGAGAGATTCTTACGGCATTTACCACGCAGTTTACCATACTTCAACCGGCATCTGGTACACCCGCAGCGCTACTTCCGATTTTAACGGAACATGGACCGCCGATAAGCAAATATATATGTATGGCGCTAATCCTTCAATAGATATTTATGGGCAAAATGTGAAAATTGTATTTGAAGCGTATGATGAAACAAGCACATATATCTTTTTAGCCGAATTTAATTACACCAACTTCACAACAGCTTCAATTACTACCATCGATGACCAATGCCAGGCCAGTCTTTATCCAAACATGTATCCGGTAGTTGCAGCTACACAAACGGAAGTATTTGTGCTTTATAAAAAGAATAATTCATCCGGATTGCAGTATAAACGAAAATACTGGAATAATAATACTCAGCAATGGATTGATGTTCCCGTAGCAACACTTTCCAATACCGATGGCGCCTCATGTAATCCATCTCTTGCAAGCTGGTATACTAATGATGCAATTCATATTGTGTGGCAGCAGGGAGAGTCACAAATTAGATACTACTTCTCCTATAGACAAGGCTTCCCCCGTTTATTCAACTCTTACGAAATAGTTTCTAACGGAAGCGGCAACGAAAAAAATCAATATCCTTCTATCAGCTTGCATTCAAGTCAACAAAATCCTATTGTATCATAGACAGGAAGTTATAAAAATATTGCTGAAAAAAGTGTTGGCAAAGAGGGCGCTCAGGATATTTATAACCACAGATTAGTAGTAAGAACAAAAACTTCAAGCTGGGGAAGTTTTTATCAGACAGGCAACGATGTAAATTATTCAAATTCCAGTTCAACAAACGTAACAACTGGGGAATCAGTTATAAGTTGGTCTCAAAGCAGTGGTTCATCAGCGAAATGGGTTAAAAGACTAAGCGGTGCGTACGGCTCAATAAATAATTTAACTTATGCCGGTTTAATTCCTCACATGTCCGGCGGTACAAACTTGTCTAATATCAAAACTCTTGTATTCAAAGATAATACAAACCCCATTTTTTATGCGGAAACAGATAACACAGACTTTAGCCAAAACCCCCTAAAAAAATCTGAAGCTGTTTATGATTTAACTTTTGGCAGAAAAGGCGTGTTATTTAAAGACAGTTTAGAGTTTATTTATAATGTGGGTGACATCTTAGTAAACGATGATGTTGTAAAATTTATTACTGTTGAAGATACGTTACCTTTTAATACTTTGACTGACTTGAATACAGTTTTGCGGACAGAAAATTTTAACCTTGATGAAAATGCCCAGCTTTATTTTTCAAACTTATACCGGGTACTTAATGCAGAGTATGCAAATACAATTTTATCTAACGATGATTTTGTAAAATTTTCAATAGAGTTAATCAAATCAGCAGATGGTTCTGTGATTGGTGAATTTGATCCGGTAGCCTATTCAATCAATAATTTGTACGAAAAGAAGACAAATGATTATCAGATAAACTGTGTCGGTATAACTCCCGGAGAATATTATTTAAGATTAAAAGTCGGATCAAACATGGAAGTTTCTTATGCTCTCGGCAACGAGTATAATGATTTTGAGAACCTCGAAAAGAAACATTATAATAGTGTAGAACTATTTAGTGCAGGGATAATTACAACTTATGATCTATTCCAAAACTATCCCAACCCATTCAACCCATCAACCACAATCCGTTACCAGATACCGCAGGATGGAATGGTAACATTAAAGATTTTTGATATACTCGGTCGGGAAGTAAGAACAGTTGTAAATGAATTGAAGACGAAAGGACGTTACGAAGTTACATTCAATGCCGGCAGCCTCGCAAGCGGTTTATACATTTACGAAATAAACAGTGGCAGTTTTAAAGCATCTAAGAAGATGACGCTGATAAAATAATACCGTTCGTTGTGATACTTATTTGTAAAAGATAATATTTCTTGTTAACCCCGAAGGAGTAAAATCTTTCGGGGTTTTTTATTAATGAGTTTGGTCTAAAAAGTTATTTTCTGTAATTGTCTGTTAGTCCGTTAGCTAACGGATAAAGGACAATTTATTTATCGTCTGAATGATTTTCATACAATCATTCACC
>Ga0210009_1003111_pt1 | contig 11086 bp, 13 predicted proteins | sample CryGeyCG2114_065_FD_185457 | JGI IMG/M metagenome (GOLD analysis project Ga0210009, IMG submission 185457) | Groundwater microbial communities from aquifer - Crystal Geyser CG12_big_fil_rev_8/21/14_0.65 (SPAdes) (version 2) | ecosystem: Environmental > Aquatic > Deep subsurface > Groundwater ... | reverse complement strand
GTTGCGCTTGTATTCATACTGGCCCGGGGTCTGCACGCTGCCCTCGATGCTCACTTTGGGCTGCTGGCGGAAATTGGCGCGCTTGAAGACGTAGAGGCGGTCACGCGGTCGCAGGACCAGATCCAGATCACTGCCTTTGCTTTGCGCCTGCAGCAGTTCGCCGAGTTTGAAGCGGATCAGCATCGGCTCGCGCGTGTCGGGGGTCTCGCGTTCGATGACGCCGTATTCAAGGAAAGTTTCCGGCAGCAGGTCGTCGATGGAGGAGATCAGCGAGGAAACGCGCATGCCCTCTTCCCACGCGTATTTGCCGGGACGCTTGAGGTTGCCGATGGTCAGGATCTGGTTCTTTTCGAATTCGGTACCGGAAAACACTTTGATCACATCGCCGTTGCGCACCGTCTCGTTCGCGCCATTGCCCAGCAGCGAAAGATTGACGATCTTCTGTTCCCCTCTGGCCGCAACGCGCTCGATCAGCGCTTTTTCCAGATAGGCTTTGGGCATCAAACCACCTGCCAGCTTGAGCACCTCCGCCACCGTGTTTTCTTTTTTGAGTTCATAGATGGCCGGGCGCACGACTTCACCGGCAATGCTGACGGTATTGCCGATCGGCGGCACGAATACGACATCCCCCGGCAACAGGCGCACGTCCTTGCTGGTGTCGCCGCGCAGCAGGAAATCGTAGAGGTCGATGGTGGCGACTTTGCGGCCATTGCGCTTCAGTTCGATGCTGCGCAGCGAGCCAATTTTCTTTATCCCACCGGACGCAAACAGCGCGCTGGACAGCGTGGCCAGACCGCTGACGGTGTAGGAGCCGGGACGATACACATCGCCCAGCGCGAAGATGCGGATGGTGCGCAACTGGCCCATGGTGATGCTGGCGGAAACGCCGATCATTTTTTGCTTGATCTGTTCGGCCAGCAGCGCCTTGGTCTGCGAAAAATCCAGCCCGGCGACGGAGATGGGGCCGATCTGCGGAAAGGACACGGCGCCCTCGCGATCCACGGTCAGCAATAACTCCTTGTTGTCCTTGCCGAACAACTGCACTTTAATTTCGTCACCCGGCCCGATCAGATATTCGGGCGGCACCGGGACATTGGTCACCGGTGCAAAGGTGTTCGGCTCCGAGGCGAACAGCTCATAACCGTACTGTTGCAATCTGGAGGTGTCGACCTCCATCGGCTTGGACTCGCGCATGAATTCTTCGTAAGAGCGGCGAATCTCGATCTGGTCGGCGACGGTTTGCGACTTCACTTGCTCAAGCGGGATGTCGGCAGCATGAGCACTCGTCACTTCTTGCTGGGAAAGGGATGCGTCACGCGAGCCGGTTTTGCTATCCGCTTCCAGGCGCCCTGTTTCCACGGTTCGCGGCGGTAAATTCGCGGGCGCGACAACATTGCTGGTGCCCGCCTGGCCATTTCCTGCAGAAGCGCGCTGCATCAGCGCCGCACGCTGCTCGGGGGAGAGTTGCTGCAATTGCTGCATCTGTTCCGGCGTCAGTTGCTGCAGCAATTGCGACATGTCGGCCGCCTGTGCGCCGGGCGCAGCCAGCAGCAGGCAAGCAAGCAAAGAATAAACCAGTTTAATGCCATCGAATTTCATTCCAGCCTCTATGTGTATGTTCAGTCCGCTGCGCCAGCCCATCAGGCCAAATCGCGGGAGGCGCATTGTAGTCGAACTCGTTGATATTCCAAAACTGTCGTTGCGCATTCAAGCCGCTGACCGTTCCCTGTGGGTCGGGTTTCAACCCGACGGGGTGCTGTTGATTTTCGCTGTCGGACTAGCGGCGGCAACACGTTACTGCGCAGCAGCCGATTGCGGGAGCCGCCGCCAGCAACCCTTCCCGCACCGCCGGCTCCGCCGCACCGTGTCAGGGCTGCGGTCCGGCCCACAAACCCATTGTTCCTTCTGTCATCTCAAAAACGGCAGTTCCCTCCGCAAATTTCACAGATTAACGCAGATTTTCAGCCGGTGGCAGATGTGTCCCTTCTCACCCGACAGGCGGGTCGGCAGTTCAAGGTTACCTTTAGTTTAATCGGCGAAAATCTGCGTAATCTGCGGACAACTGCTTTTTCCGGGATAATTGCCCTTGCCGGGATGACCAATTTCAAAGGCGCATTCAATCGATGACTACCAAACGCACGGCTTTTTTCGTTTCCGACCGCACCGGCCTCACCGTGGAAAAGCTCGGACGCAGTCTGTTGAGCCAGTTCGAGGGAATCGACTTTGCCCGGGTCACGCTGCCCTTCATCGATTCTGTGGAAAAAGCGCGCGAGGCGGTTGTGCGCATCAATAGCGCGGGACAAGCCGACGGTCGGCGCCCGATCGTGTTCAGCACGCTCATCGTGCCTGAAATCCACGACATCATCGAACAATCCGATGCGCTGATCCTCGACCTGTTCGAGAGTTTCATCGTGCCGCTGGAAAACGAGCTGGGCGTGCCGTCCTCGCATGCGGTCGGCCGCTCGCACCAGACCGGGATACATTACAACGAACGCATGGATGCGGTGAACTACGCGCTCAACCACGACGACGGCGGCGTCACGCGCGATCTGGGGCGCGCTGACATCATCCTGGTCGGCGTTTCGCGCTGCGGCAAATCGCCGACGTCACTTTATCTGGCTTTGCAATTCGGCATTTTCGCGGCGAACTATCCGCTGGTGCCGGAAGATTTCGAGCGGCATACCTTGCCCAAGGCGCTTATCCCGCTGACCGCAAAATTGCACGGCCTCACCATTCAGCCGGAACGGTTGAGCCATATCCGCGCCGAGCGCATGCCGAACAGCCGCTACGCCGCGCTGGAAAATTGCCGGATGGAGATTCGGCAGGCAGAGGAGCTGATGCGTGCCGCCGGCATCCCGATGCTGGATGTGACCACGATTTCGGTGGAGGAAATCGCCACGACCTTGCTGCATATGACCGGGCTGAAACGCTGAAGCAGCGCCGGTTCCACGCCGCAACGTGTCAGCGCTGCAGCTCGATTTGCAACCCTATCACCGATTCTTCCACGTCCGGTAAAATTCCTTGTCGGGATGAATCCCGACCCACAAAACCAGCGGCTACCTGTGGGTCAGGTTTTAACCCGACAAGGGTGGCTCGATCATGCACTGTCGGACTGAAGCCCGACCCATAAGCGCTGGCGCACCGCCTCGAACAGACATACCGCAGTTGCCGCCGCCGCATTCAGCGATTCAACTTTGCCCGGCATCGGGATGATGAAACGTTGCTGCACCGCCGCCTGCAATTGCGGCGACAGGCCTGACCCTTCGTTGCCAATGGCGAAAGCCAGATTGCCGCGCAGGTCGCAATCGTAGAGCGGCGTGTCGGCCCGGAGCGAGGCGGCCAGGATATTTCCGCCGAATCCGCGCGCGATGGCAATCAGGTCGGCGGACTCATGTATGTTCAGCGCGAAGTGTCCGCCCATCGCGGCCCGCAACACCCTGGGCGACCAGGCGTCGGCGCATCCCGGCGACAGAAACACCGCATCACAGCCTGCGGCGGCGGCACTGCGCAGGATGGAGCCGAGATTGCCCGGGTCCTGAATATCTTCCAGCAACAGCGCAAAGCGGCCCTGTGTCTCCGCAGCCGCCGGAATATCAATCAGCGCGAGCAATCCGTTCGGGGTTTTCAGTTCAGAGAGTTGGCGAAACAGGGCGTCGTCAAGCAGGGTGCGCGGAATATCCGCACAGCGTGTCAACAATTCCGCAATTTCCGCATCGCGCAGCGCGCTGTCGTTCTGCAGCAGATGCAGCGGGCGCGAACCGGAATCAAGGAATGCGCGCAGCAAGTGGGGGCCGTCGAGCAGGGTCTGCCCCGCTTCGCGCCGTGCGCGCGACGAAGCGGCCAGTTTGAGCAGCGACTTGAAGAAGGGATTGTCGCGCGAGGTGATGCGCTTCAATTCGGTCATCAGGCTTCGCTGTTACCGCTCTGGTCGATCAGGCTGCCCATCTCTTCCAGCGCGGGCAATTCGTTCAGTGTGCGCAGATTGAGGTCATCCAGCAGTTGCCGGGTGGTGGCAAACAATTCGGGTTTGCCCGGCGTGTCGCGGGTGCCGATCACTTCAATCCAGGCGCGCCCTTCCAGCGTCTTCAATATCTGCGCCGACACCGCGACGCCGCGTATCTCCTCGATGTCGCCGCGCGTCACCGGCTGGCGATAGGCGATGATGGCCAGCGTCTCCATCACGGCGCGCGAGTAGCGCGGCGGTTTTTGCGGGTTGAGGCGATCCAGATAGCCCTGCAACTCGGGACGCGCGCGGAAGCGCCAGCCGCTGGCCACGCGGGTCAGTTCAACCCCGCTGTCGGCATAGCTTGCGGCGATCTGTTGCAGGCATTCCTCGATCTGCCGGTTCTCCAGCGGCACCTCGCTCAAGCGTTTCAGTTCAGCCAGCGCGAGCGGCTCCTCGGCGGTGAGCAAGGCGGCTTCAATGACGCGCCGGAGCAAAGCGGCACCGGCGTCGGGTTCGACGACGGCCAACGCGAGTTCGGTTTCATTCGGCAGTGATGGCACGGCTGGTTCTGACATAGATGTTCCCCAACGATTCGGTTTGTGTGATCTCGATCAGCGTTTCTTTGGCAAGTTCCAGAATGGCGATGAAGGTGACAACCAGCATCGGGATTCCGCCATCGGTTGCGAACAACTGCTCGAACGGGACAAAGTCGCAATTCCGCAGCCGGCGCAGCACTTTGCTCATTTGTTCGCGCACCGAAAGTTCTTCGCGGCGCACGGTATGGCTCGCATGCACTTTGGCGCGGGTGAGCAAGGCGAGCCAGGCATTTTGCAAGTCTTCGATGCTGACGTTGGGCAGGCGCTCGACCACGCTGCGCTCGATCAACACCTGAACCAGTTGAAAATCGCGTTCGGCCTGCGGCAGCTCGTTCAACTTGTGTGCCGCCAGCTTCATCTGTTCGTATTCGAGCAGGCGCCGCATCAGCTCGACACGCGGATCCTCCTCGCTCTCCTCCCCGTTTTCCCTGGGCGGACGCGGCAACAGCATGCGCGATTTGATCTCGATCAGCACCGCCGCCATCAGCAGATATTCCGCCGCCAGCTCCATCCGGTGCTGCTTCATCGCTTCGATATAGCCGATGTACTGCAGCGTCAGCTGCGCCATCGGGATATCGAGCGGGTCGAGGTTGTGGCGGCGGATCAGGTAGAGCAGCAGATCGAGCGGGCCCTGAAACGATTCCAGTGCCACTTCCAGCGCATCCGGCGGGATATAAAGATCCTGCGGCATCTCCGTCATCGGCTGGCCGTGGATGTAGGCCACCGGGGGGGCGATGGGCAGATCGCCCTGGCGCAGCAGGTCGTTCATCGCACGATCTTTCCGGCCCACTCGCGCATCCGCTCCACCCATTTCTCGACTTCCTCGGTCGTCACCAGGGGAATATCAGTATCGTCATAACGGAAGAGGACCGCGAATGGATTTAGCTTGCGCAGATGATCCACCGGACATGGAACGTTAATGCCCCGCTCCTGCAAAATCAACGCCAGTCGCGCCAAGTCATGAACAGGCGGAAACAGGATGGCGCGTTCGAACATAACCGCCTTCATGCATTTCTCCACGGCCTGCTGCGCATGAAAGCAAGTTGAGGAGATATGGATATCCGGGTCGCCTCTTAATTTCATGAAGGCAGCGATATCGCGATCCGCCACCCGCAATGCACGCAGTGCTTCCTCATGACTGGGCGTCATAAAGCACCTTCCCTTCCCTCAATGCCCAATACAACAAGGTTCCCGGCACCTGGCTACGGCGTGTTGCTTCCTCGGCTGAATAGACAAGCACATCCACGCCGACCCCGACATCCCCGACCACACTGTGCAGCCGCACCATCTCTTCCCCGGCGTTCTGCACTTCACGCTCGATCACCATCAGATCCAGATCAGAATCTTCCGTTGCTTCCCCGCGCGCGTAGGAACCGAACAGGATGACCTGGCTCGGATTGGCGGCAGATACCAGCCTGTCCACGGCTTGTCGAAGGGTATTTTCAGAGATCATGTTTGAGTTTATTTGTATTCCAGCCCCATCACTTCGCGCACATCGCGCATGGTGTCCTTCGCCAGTTCACGCGCCTTCTCGCAGCCGTCGGCGATGATGTTGCGCACCAGACCGGGATCGTCCAGATAGAGCTGCGCGCGTTCGCGCATCGGTCTTTGCTCGGCCAGCACCGCATCGATCACCGGTTGCTTGCATTCGATGCAGCCGATGCCCGCGCTGCGGCAACTCTGCTGCACCCATTGCCGCGTATCCTCGCCGGAATAAACCTGATGCAACGGCCACACCGGGCACTTGTCCGGATCGCCGGGATCGCTGCGGCGGATGCGCGCCGGGTCGGTCGGCATGGTGCGGATCTTCCTGCTGACGCTCTGCTCGTCTTCGCGCAGGGTGATGGTGTTGTTGTAGGACTTGGACATTTTCTGCCCGTCCAGTCCGGGCATTTTCGACGCGGCAGTCAGCATCGCCCGCGGCTCGGACAGGATCATCTTGCCGCCGCCCTCCAGATAACCAAACAGGCGTTCACGATCGCCGTGGCTCAGGCTCTGTTGCTCGTCCAGCAGCGCCTTGGCCGATTCGAGCGCCGCCGCGTCGCCCTGCTCCTGAAAGCGGGTACGCATTTCGCGGTAAAGCCGGGCTTTCTTGCTGCCCAGTTTCTTCACGGCGGCGGCGGCTTTTTCCTCAAAGCCGATCTCTTTTCCATAGATGTGGTTGAAGCGGCGCGCGATTTCGCGCGTGAATTCGATATGCGGCACCTGGTCTTCGCCCACCGGCACCTGGGTGGCGCGGTAGATCAGGATGTCGGCGCTTTGCAGCAGCGGATAGCCGAGAAAACCATAAGTGGCCAGGTCTTTGCCGGACAGCTTTTCCTGCTGGTCCTTGTAGGTCGGGATGCGTTCCAGCCAGCCCAGCGGGGTGATCATCGACAGCAGCAAGTGCAGCTCGGCATGTTCCGGCACGCGCGACTGGATGAACAGCGTGGCGTGCGCCGGATCGACGCCGGCCGCCAGCCAGTCGATCACCATGTCCCACACGCTCTGCTCGATGATCTGCGGCGTGTCATAGTGCGTGGTCAGCGCATGCCAATCGGCGACGAAAAAATAGCATTCGAATTCATGCTGCATGCGTACCCAGTTTTTGAGTACACCGTGGTAATGGCCCAGATGCAAACTGCCGGTGGGACGCATCCCGGATAACACGCGATCAGCAAACATGGTTCGATTTCTTCACAAGATAAAGTTGATTAAATTCATCACCGCTCGAAACAGCGGGGTGATGATCCAGCCCAGCACCGGCGTGATTGCCAGTGCGATCAGAATGAACAAGCCATAAGGCTCGATGCGCGACAGCTGGTACGCCTGCCGGTGCGGCAACAGGCTGACCGCGACGCGCCCGCCATCCAGCGGCGGCAAGGGTAGCAGGTTGAGCACCATCAGGATCACATTGATCTTGATACCGATCTGCCCCATCTGCAGCAGCGGCTCGGAAAAATAGCCCCCCGGAAACAGCAAGACCAGTTTGAGCATGAGCGCCCACAGCAAAGCCATCAGCAGGTTCGATGCCGGCCCCGCAATCGCCACCCACAGCATGTCCTTTTTTGGGTTGTTCAAGGCGCCGAAATTGACCGGCACCGGCTTCGCCCACCCGAACAGGATACCCCCCAACGCCAGCGTCAACAGCGGCAACAGGATTGTGCCGACCGGGTCGATATGGCGGATCGGGTTGAGCGAAATGCGTCCTGCCTGATACGCCGTCATGTCGCCAAAATGGCGTGCCACGTAGCCGTGCGCGGCTTCATGCAGGGTGATGGCAAACAGGATGGGAATCGCCGCGATTGCGATCAGCTGGATCAGATGGTCCATTTATATTTCGATTCCGAAAGGGGCGATCGCACCACGCCCGGCGCGCAGCAATTGCGGCTTGACACCGGTCAGGTCGATCACGGTGGTCGGCTCGATGCCGACGGCGCCGCCTTCGATGACCAGATCGACCTGCCGCCCCAATAATTCGCGGATCTCGTCCACATCGGTCAGCGGATAAACTGCATCGGGCAGGATCAGGGTGGAGCTCAATAACGGTTCGCCCAGTTCCTGCAGCAGCGCCAGCGCCACCGGATGGTCGGGAATGCGCATGCCGACCGTGCTGCGTTTGGGGTGTTGCAGGCGGCGCGGTACCTCTTTGGTCGCGGCGAGAATGAAGGTGTACGCGCCGGGGGTATTGTTTTTGAGCAGACGAAACTGGACATTGTCCACCCGCGCATAGATCGCCAACTCGGACAGGTCACGACACATCAGGGTGAGGTGGTGCTGTTCGTCCAACCCGCGGATCTGGCGGATACGTGTGACCGCCTCCTTGTCCTCCAGATGACAGCCCAGCGCATAGCCGGAGTCGGTGGGATAGACGATCACCGCACCTTCGCCCAACAGCGTCGCTGCCTGTCTGACCAGGCGCGCATTGGGATTGTCGGGGTTAATCTGGAAGAACTGTGCCATCAGGCCGCCTTCAGCACAGCGGCGGTTTCCCAATCCGCCCAGACTGGGCGACAGCCCGCCGGCAGATCCGGCAAGCGTCCCATATCGCGGTAACTTTCTTTCGGCCCGTGAAAATCGGAACCGCAGGAACAACTCAGCCCAAATTCCTGCGCGTAGCGCGCAAACTCGGCGTACTGCGCCGGCGTGTGGCTGCCGGTCACCACTTCCAGTGCCTGCCCGCCGCAGGCGACGAATTCCTCCAGCACCTCGCGCATGGTCTTGCTGCCCATGCTCTGTCGCCCCACCATGTAGCGTCCCGGATGCGCCAGCACCGCGATGCCCCCGCTCCCGCGTATCCAGTCGATCGCGTCCGGCAAAGTCGCCCACTGATGGGGCACATAGCCCGGTTTGCCCTGCGCCAGATAACGGTTGAACACGCTCTTCACATCCTTGCACTGGCCGGATTCAACCAGATAGCGCGCGAAGTGGGTGCGCCCGATCATGTTGGGATTGGTGGTGAAACGATAGGCACCTTCCAGTACCCCGCGGATACCGACTTTGGCCAACTCATCGGCCATCTTCTGCGCGCGCGCGCCGCGACCGCTGCGCACCTGTTGCAGCCCTGCCACCAGCGGCGGATAGGATGGATCGATCTTCAGCCCAACGATGTGCAAGGTATGTTTGCGCCAGGACACCGAGATTTCCACGCCATCGATGAAGTTCATACCGTGCAATTCGGCAGCATGACGCGCCTCGGCCAGCCCCTCCAGTTCGTCATGGTCGGTCAGTGCCAGTGTCTTCACGCCGCGTTCCGCCGCGCGCGCGGCCAGTTCGGCCGGCGTGAGCGTGCCATCGGAATAAATGGAATGGCAGTGCAGATCGATATTTAACATTGATACCTCTGGGAAGCGTCACGAGCAAGCCGGAGCGCTAGGAGACGCGGAGCGAGCGACGAGACATACCGTATTGGGTAGGCGAGGAACGAGTGAGCACGCGACAACGCGATCCGGCTGCACAGTAGCTTCACAGAGGTATCAAGCATCGCCGCCGCCCTTCTTCATAACCTTGCCTTCTTCGGCGCGGCGCCGCCGCACTTCCTTCGGGTCGGCAATCAAGGGGCGGTAGATTTCGATGCGGTCCCGCTCGCGCAGCTCGGCATCGGGCTTGGTCAGCTTGCCGAAAATTCCCATGCGGCTTTTGGCCGGATCGATCTCCGGATATTTGGCCAGAATGCCGGATCGCTGCACCGCTTCGGCGACATGCGTCCCGGCAGGCACGTCGAACTTGAGCAGGGTCTGTTCGTGCGGCAAGGCATAGACCAGCTCGACCTTGATTGTTTCTGCGATTGATTCAGTGTTCATTTTGCGGCATAGACCTTTTCGGCGCGGTGGATGAAAGCATCCACAAAACTGTTGGCAATGTAACTAAACACCGACCCCACCACCTTTTCCAGCAATTTGCTGGCAAATTCGTAGTGCAGCCGAAATTCTATTTTACAGGCTTCGTCGCCCAAAGGGATGAATCGCCAACTTCCATCGAGTTGACGAAACGGGCCATCAAGCAGAGTTATATCGATTTCGTGCGGCGGCAGCCGCCGGTTCTCCGTGGAAAAATGCTGCCTGATATGGTGATAATTGATATGCAGTGTGGCATGCATGGTCGCCCCCTGCATGTCATCCACGCTCGCCCCGCCGCACCACGGCATAAACTGCGGATACGCTTCCACTTTATCCACCAGATCGAACATCTGCTGCGCGCTGTGCGCCACCAACACCGTTTTTTCCACCAAAGCCATCGCTTGCCCAAGCCCGCCAATCAAAGGCTGGTAGAATATCGCAACCCACTGCAAAACTCACCCATTCATGAGCATCATTCAGAATAAAAAAGCCTTTCACGAATACTTCATCGAGGAAAAACATGAAGCCGGCCTCATGCTGGAAGGCTGGGAAGTCAAAGCCATCCGCGCCGGGCGCGTGCAACTGAAGGAAGCCTACGTCACGGTCAAGGACGGCGCGCTGTACCTGTTCGGCTCCCACATCAGCCCGTTGCTGAACGCCTCCACCCACATCCACCCCGATCCCGTGCGCACCCGCAAACTGCTGTTGCACAAGCTCGAAATCGACAAACTCATCGGCAAAGTGCAGCGTGCGGGCTATACCATCATGCCGCTGAACATGCACTACAAGGGCAGCCGCGTGAAGCTGGAGATCGGTCTGGCCAAGGGCAAGAAGGAGCATGACAAGCGCGCCACCGAGAAGGAACGCGAATCAAAACGGGAAGCCGCGCAGGCGATCAAGAAAGAGCGCCGGTAATATGCTCCGCATCGGCCTGCTCAAGGGCAAACATGACTGATACCACGCAAACCGCCTATCTCGCCGGCGGTTGCTTCTGGGGGATGCAGGAACTGCTGCGCCAGATCCCGGGCGTGCTGGCAACCGAAGTCGGTTACTGCGGCGGCGAAATACCGAATGCCACTTATGAAATCGTCAAGGCCGGTCGCAGCGGTCATGCCGAAGCGGTGAAGATCGTGTTCGATCCGGCGCAAGTCAGTTACCGCCGCCTGCTGTTCGAGTTCTTCCGCATGCACAACCCGACCACCCCCAACCGCCAAGGGAATGACACC
>Ga0210009_1003107_pt1 | contig 11096 bp, 9 predicted proteins | sample CryGeyCG2114_065_FD_185457 | JGI IMG/M metagenome (GOLD analysis project Ga0210009, IMG submission 185457) | Groundwater microbial communities from aquifer - Crystal Geyser CG12_big_fil_rev_8/21/14_0.65 (SPAdes) (version 2) | ecosystem: Environmental > Aquatic > Deep subsurface > Groundwater ... | reverse complement strand
TATTGGATTGCTGATGATTATATTTATTTTTCCAATATTATAGATAGCAATATATATAAAATTAATTTAGAGAATTTAAATATATCTAGAGTTACTAGATGTAGTGACCGATTTGCTGATGGAAATTGTTATCAGGATAAATTTATTTGTGTAAGAGAAGAGCATATTAATGCAATTTCACATAATAAAGATAACGAGTTTAATCAGAAAGTTATTAATAGCATTGTATTATGGAATGGTAAGAAAATTATAACATTGCATAATAATCAAGACTTTTATGCTTATCCTAGAATAAGTCCAAATGGGAAAAAAATATTATGGGTTAGCTGGAATAATCCTAATATGCATTGGGATGAAGCAAACTTATGGGTTGCTGATATTAATTTAGAAACGGGCTCTTTAAGCAATATAAAAAAAATAATTTCACAAAATGAATCAGTGTTTCAACCAGAGTGGTTTGATGATGATAATATTTTATATTCTTCTGATAGAAATAATTGGTGGAATTTATATCAATATGATTTAAAAAATCATAAAGATAAAATAGTTATTAAGGGCGATTTTGAAATAGGGGAGCCTTTATATAGTCTTGGGCGCAAATGTTATAGCTTTAATGAAAATAAAATATTTTTTATAAAAAACTTTAATGCTGAAGGGCATTTGGGAATTAAAGATTTAGAAAATAATATTAGTTTAAATATAAACAACAAATATAATATAACAACGGGAAATATAGCACTTTATAAAGATACTGTTTTTGTATTAGGCAATACTAGTTTTGAAAGCCAAAGTATCATAGCAATAAATACAAAAAACAAAAGTTTTAAAAAGTTAGATTTTAATAAGGTTATTAATATTAATAAAAAATTAAATATTTTAGCAAAGAATGATATTTCTGAAGCAAAACCAATTAGTTTTTTAAATAAAAATAATGAAAAAGTTTATGCTTTTTATTATGAGCCTAAAAATAAAAATTATAATTTAAATCAAAAACCGCCTTTAATAGTCATGTGTCATGGTGGACCTATTGGAAGTACTATGAAGGGTTTGAATTTCAAAATTCAATATTGGACCAATCGAGGTTTTGCTGTAGTTGATGTAAATTATAGTGGTAGTACTGGTTATGGAAGAAAATATCGCAAAAGACTTTCTGGAAATTGGGGTATTATAGATGTAGCTGATAGTTATTATGCTGCTAAATATTTAGTAGATAATAATATTGTTGATAAAGAAAAAATAATAATAAGAGGTTCAAGTGCAGGGGGCATGTTAGTTCTTAATGCTTTGGCTCATTATGATATTTTTAAAATGGGGGTATGTTATTATCCTGTTACTGATTTAGAATATTTTGAGCAAATTTTTAATATGCATAAATATGAAGCTAAATATAATACGCAGTTAATAGGTGAGTATACAGATAAAAAAGAAGTTTATAAATTTAGATCTCCTATAAATGTTGCAGACAAAATTAAATCTCCAGTAATATTTTTTCATGGCTTAGCTGATACAATTGTACCTTATAAGCAAAGTTTAGATATGGTTGAAAAGTTAAAAAAGAATAATATTAACTGTGAATGTTATACTTTTGAGGGCGAAGGTCATAGTTTTAAAAAGCCTGAGACTATTGAATTGGCTTTTGAAAAAGAGCTTGAGTTTTATCAGAGAGTTTTAAAATGAACTTCTTGATTAATAAGTTATTTTTTTGAGTTAATGTTAATGAACTATTATCGAGTTAAATTTTTATAAGTCGCCACGACTAAAGTAGCTCCGACTTTGGTCGTGGCGACCTAATTTTTTTTCAATTTTTTTAGCTCTTCTATATCTTTGTCTAAGTTGTTGTAATTTAAACATCCTTGTTTTTGTATTCATTTTCTTCATAAATCTCCTCACAAAAAGTTAGAGTTAGATTTAAATATGAGTCAACGTTATAGAAAAATCACTGTTTTTAAGGGGTTAGGGTTAGAAAAAATATGAGTCAATTCGCATTTTGTTAAGAGCTGAAAACCCAATAGTATATTGTTAGTAAAAAAATACTCAGGCAATAAAAAGAAAGTACTTAACATTTAACGTCTAGCAGAAAAACAATTTAATATTGTAGAAACTGGGCATTATAATATAGGAATTATATGCCGTGTAAGCGATGAATCTCTCTCTGTCAGGATAGTTGGCATATAACTACAAAATGAGAGTTATATTGAATAGTACTATACTAAATATTAAGATAAATTTTCAAAAAAATATTATATGGATGATTTTTTAAAAGAAGCACAAAATGTTGAAGAAAATCAACTTAGATTTCACCAAGCTTTTAATGATTCTGGTATAGGAACAGCGATTATTGATGATACAGGGTATTTTTTAGAAGTTAATAATGCATTTTATGAAATGCTAGATTATGATGAAGATAAAATAAATTTATTAACTATATATAACATCGTTGAAGATGAATATATCTCTTTATTAAATCAAAAGATTGTTGAATTAAAAAATACTGATATTAAACATTTTGAAATTGAGTTAAGAATTAAACATAATCAAAATAGAAAACTATGGGTGATATTAACAATATCTCTTATGAGAGGTGGTTCTAATAAAATTAATTTTATTATTCAATTCATAGATAGAACAGAACAGCATATTATTAAAGAAAAATTACTTTATCTAAAAAAGTTTGATGCTTTAACAAATTTATTAAATAGATCTAGTATTGTTATTGCTATCAATAACCAAATAAAACAAGATCCAAATCAAAAATTTTCTTTGTATTTTATTGGGATAGATAAATTTACATTAGTAAATGAAATTTATGGTACTAGCTTTAGTGATAATCTTTTGCATAATTTTTCTGAACGATTTAAAAATGAATTAACTAATGCAGATCTAATAGGTTATTATGGAGGATGTGAGTTCATATTTTCTATAAAAAATGTAGACCAAGATTTTTGTAAAGAATTTGTTAAAGAAATTAAAAATACTTTATTAACACCATTTTTATTTAAAAATGATCAAATTACATTAACAGCAAGTATAGGTATAAGCCAATATCCCAAAGATGGTAAAGATGCCCAGCAATTAATCAAATTGTCTAATGTAGCTATGCGTAAAAGCGAACAAAAGAGAGGAGGTCATGATTTTTGTTTTTTTAAAAAATCTATGCTTGAAAATGTAAAAAAATTAACAATTTTAAATGATTTACGCTTAGCAATAAAAAAAAATGAATTTGAAGTTCATTATCAACCTAAAGCTAATAAGTTAAAACAATTTTGCGGCTTCGAAGCATTAGTAAGGTGGAGAAAAAATGGTATTCTTATTCCTCCTGAACAATTTATATCTATTGCTGAAGAAACAGGAGTCATCCTTGAGATTGGTAGATATGTACTAAAAGAAGCAATTACAGTATATTCTAAATTACTTAAAAACAGTCTTATTTGCCAAGATTCTAAAGTTGCAATTAATATATCGCCAAAACAATTTTCTGATGATAAATTTATTGATATGATGCTTAGTATACTTAAAAAATATATGCTTACAACTAATAATATTGAACTAGAAATTACTGAAAATGCTTTAATTAGTAATTTACAGGAAAGCAAAAAATTTATTGATAAATTAAAAAAACTTGGTGTTTATTTATCAATTGATGATTTTGGTACTGGTTATTCATCATTAACTTATTTGAAAGAAATAGCACCAAATTGTCTTAAAATTGATAAATCGTTTGTTTCAAGTTGCTTATCAAATAAACATAGCCGATTAATTATTCCATCAATAATATCATTAGCACATAAACTAAATATAGATGTTATAGCAGAAGGTGTTGAAACTAAAGCACAATTTGATTTTTTGCAGTATAACAGTTGTGAACAATTTCAAGGATATTATTTTAGTAAACCATTACCAGAAACTGAACTATTTAAATATTTATCATAAAATGATCTTACCCTGATTTAGCACATCATTACCTATAAATAACTGCCTAAAAAAATGGGCTCTACCGTAATTCCCGTGGTTTGAGCCACTGAAACAAGAATAAGTCGCCACGACTAAAGTAGCTCCGACTTTGGTCGTGGCGACTAATTTACCTATTTTTATTGAATGAGATAGCTATGATTGAAGTTAGAGAATTAGAAGATTATATTTCCCAATTAGAAAAAATTAAAGAAGAATTAAAAACAATTAAATGTCAGGACAAAAAGCTTGAAGCAAAAGAAGAATTTAATAAAAGATATTACACTTCGTTAAACTACCTGCATACCAGATAGACCACCACCTTCTGCACCACCTAAGAGAGGAAAACATCAAAGCTAATTGTTTCGATTAATCAAATAAGTGGCAATTTCATACAGCGGATAAATTCTTGTTTCTGAAATATTAAATTTCTGTTTTATGTTTTTCAATTGATTATTTGAAGTCTTTATAAGTTTTTCAGCTTCTTTTTTAGCTAGTTCTATAGAACCAATAAGCTCAGGATATGTTGGTATCTCTTTTGTTTTGTCTAAATTTTGAGGCTTCCCTAAAACTTCAGTTGATTGCTCAATATCTAAAATGTCATCAACAATTTGAAAAGCAAGTCCGATTGTTTTGCTGTATTCGGTTAAAGCACTTAATAAACTTTTATCTTTAATATTATTAGTATCTGATAAAGCCCCTAATAAAATACTAGCTGTAATTAATGCACCAGTTTTAAGGTTATGAAGTTTATTCAGATCTTCTATATTTTGTACAGTATTATTAATATCTAAACTTTGCCCACCAACCATGCCATTAATACCAGAATTTTTAGCTATGATTTTAATCATTTCAAGTTGTATCTCTGGGGCTATATTTAGAGAAGATAATTGCTCAAATGCTAAAGCTTGTAGAGCATCTCCAACTAATATCGCAGTTGCCTCATCAAATTTAACATGGCTAGTTGGCATGCCACGTCTTAAGTCTGAATTATCCATTGCTGGTAAATCATCATGTACTAAAGAGTAGGTGTGAATTAACTCAACAGAAAGCATAGCTTTTTTTAGTAATTCTAAATTAGCATCAAATATTTGCCCAGTATAATATACTAAAGCAGATCTAATACATTTTCCTTGATTTAATAAGCTATAAGAAATGGCTTCTTTTAGTTTTGGGCATGGATGATTATAACTTGATAGTAAATTATTTATTTCTAAATCTAAAATTTCTTTAGAAATTTTTAATAATTCTTTTATATCTTTATTATTTTTTTCTTGTATAGTATTAGGTTTATTCATTTGCATCATCTTCAGCAAAATCTTCTAATTCATTATTTTTGGTTAAAGTCTGAATTTTTTGTTCAGCTTTATTTAGGGTGTTTTGACAAGATTGAACTAATTTAATTCCTTGTTCAAATTGCTTAAGAGCTTTATCTAAATCAAGATCATTAGCTTCTAAACTTTCAACAATATTTTCCAATTGCTCTATATTACTTTCAAAGTTATTAGATTTTGCAGACATATAATAATTATTTTTTAAATTAAGATAACAATATTGTAAATGTTATAAAAAGAATTGCAATCTAATATAAAAGAAGATCCCCTCTACCAATTTTGGGAGAGGGTTAAGAAAGTATGGATTGATTATAACTTCTTAGCAATCGCCATACCCTTAAGAACATTAACCGCTTGATGTAACTGGAAGTCTGACTTTATCATTTTGTCACCGTCATACTTGTTCGCATTTTCATCATGTTTGTCTTTAGAAGATATTTTATTAGCATTATCTAAATGATTTTTTAAATCAGCCTCAGATGATAATAAATATCCCGGTTTTTCAATTTCCTTAACAGTAATATTAGCTATTTCTAAATCAGGAACAATACCTTCTGCTTGAATGCTTCTACCACTAGGAGTGTAATATAAAGCTGTTGTAAGTTTTAAAGCTTCATTTCTAGTTATTCCTAAAATAGTTTGCACTGAGCCTTTACCGAAGGTTTTAGTACCAGCAATTACAGCTCTATGATGATCTTGTAATGCTCCGGCAACAATTTCAGATGCTGATGCTGAACCACCATTTACAAGAACTACTAGAGGTAAACCTTTAGTTAAATCATCACTGTCTGAATACTCTTCCATAGATGAATCATATGCACGCCCTTTAGTTGAAACTATAAGTTTATTTTTACCAAGAGCTTTATTGTTTAAGAAAGTATCAGATACATCAACAGCAGCATCTAAAATACCACCTGGGTTATCTCTTAAATCAAGAATCATGCCGCGTAACTTGCCTTTTGATTCTCGTTGTAATTTAACAATAGCTTTCCTTAAATTTTTAGCTGTATCACTCTGAAATTGAGCTATTCGTAAGTAACCATATTTACCGTCAATTAACTCTGATTTTACGCTTTTAATTTTAATGATATCTCTTGTTAATTTTTTATTTAGAGGTTTAGTTTCACCTTCTCTTACTATTACAAGATTAATATCTGTACCAATTTCCCCTCGCATTAGCCCCACTGCTTCTTTTAAAGATAAGCCTTTAACAGGAGTTGTATCTATTTTAACAATATAATCACCGGGTCTAATGCCTGCCTTTTTAGCAGGAGTATCATCAATTGGACTTACTACTTTTATAAGACCATTTTCTTGAGTCACTTCAATTCCTAAGCCACCAAATTTACCAGATGTACTAACTTGGAGTTCAGAAAATTCTTCTTCATCTAAAAAAGCAGAATGTGGATCTAAACCAGATAACATTCCTTTTATAGCATTATCAAATAATACTTTGTCGTCTATAGGTTTAACATAGTTCTTTTTGATTTGATATATAGCATTAGTAAAGTTTTGAATTTGCTCAATTGGTATGGGGTCTATTTTCTGATTATTTTCCCCAAACTTACCAGAAGCAGAAATACCAGTAGAAAAGATTAATGAAGTTAATGCCAAAGATACATAACTATATGATTTTAATATACTAACTTTTATCATGGATTGGAAAGCCTTAATTAGTTAAATTAATTATTATTATTTGACAGATTTATGGTCTGTCAGGTTCTATCCAATTTTTAACCACTTAATTGGATTTAGCGGCTTTCCCTGATATCTTAGTTCAAAGTAACTACCTTGTTGCCCAAATTCACCGCTATTACCTATAACGGCAATTTGTTCCCCGGCTTGAATATATGAACCTACTTTAGTAGTAACCTTTTCATTATTGGCATATAAGCTCATATAGCCATTCATATGATCTATAATAACTACATTTCCATATAGCTTTAACCAGTCAGCAAAAACTACCTTGCCATCATATATGGAGTGTATAAATTTGTGATTTTTATTTTCTTTAATAAATATCCCGTTTTGAGTTAATTTTTCTTCAGTACTATCTTCATTGAATTTAAGGACTTTTCCTTCAACGGGCATAATAAGTTTACTTTTTAATTCTTTAAAGTTACTAGAATTTTTAATTATTTTTTTATAAGATTGCTGATTTTCTAGATTAATGGCTTTTAAAAGCTCAGCTAATTTGGTTTTATCTATTTCTATGTTTTTCTTTGTATTATCTCGTAAACGAGTTTCTTGCTTTTGAAGTTCAAACAGATGAGTTTTCGCAATTTCTAAATTTTGATATTTAGTATTTAAAGTCGTTTTGTTTTGCTCAATTTTATTATATAGAGAAGTAATTTTTTCTATTTGCTTTAAGATAACATCAAATTTATCTTTTTCATATTTATTAAGCGATTTTAAATAATTTAATAATAAACTCCAGTTAAAAATATCTTTAGATAGTAATAGTTTTAATTTGGGGTAATTATTATGTTTATGCATAATAATTAAATATCTTTGAATTACTTCTTGATTATTTTTTAAGTTACTCTCTAGCTCATTAAGTTCGCTGTTTAATTCTCTTTGCTTTTCTGAGATTTCATTTATTGAAAGGTTTGTTTCTAATATTTTCTTATTAGCATATTTTATTTTTTGGTTTAAATCTTCAATGTTTTTATTATATTTATTAAGATTGATACTACTAGTATTAATCTCTTTTTTAATTTCTGAAATTTTTTTATTAAGATCGCTTTTAGAAGAGGCACGATAATAGTTTGAACAAAATAATATGATAAAAAATAATATGAAAATGTTTAATGAATAAAATTTTTTTATCATATTTTTATTTATCATGGGTAATACTTTTCTCTATTTCCCTATAGGCATCACCTTCATTTGGTAATGCCCTCTCCCCAAACCCCTCTCCCGCGGGCGGGCGAGGGGATTAAAGATTATATTGCTACGCAATATTTTTAAACTTAGGGTTTTAATTATAATTATTAAAAATAACTTATTATATTGCGAAGCAATATATTTAAAGCCCCTCGCCCGCTTGCGGGAGAGGGGTTTGGGGAGAGGGCATTGCCCAAACCCTAAATCAATTCAAACACCACATCTCCAGTCATTTCTTCAGGTTTGTTAATGCCTAAAAGGTATAATATAGTAGGAGCTATATCTGATAATTTTTTATTTGGTAAATTATTCACTTTGGCATTTCTACCAACATAAACAAAAGGCACTAATGATGTCGTATGTGCTGTATGTGGCTGCTCGTTTTTTTTATCATACATTATTTCAGCATTGCCATGATCAGCAGTAATTAACAATTCACCACCATTTTTCTTTATACAAGTATATATTTCACCTAATGCTTTATCAACTGCCTCTATAGCTAATGTTGCCGCTTCTAAATTACCAGTATGGCCAACCATATCGGGGTTTGCAAAGTTAGTAATAATAACATCAAATTTTTTATTTATAACATATTCACAAATTTTATCAGTAACTTCAGGTAAGCTCATCTCGGGTTGTAAATCATAAGTAGCAACTTTAGGTGAGGGAATTAATATGCGAGTTTCTCCTTTAAATTCCTGCTCCTTACCACCGCTAAAGAAAAATGTAACATGTGCATATTTTTCAGTTTCAGCAATTCTAAGTTGAGTTAGATTATTCTTAGAAAGAATCTCACCTAATGAATTTTTTAGCCCAACTGGGCTAAAGGCAATATTTGTATTTAAAGTATCTTCATATTTGGTAAATGTTACAAAATCAGTAAAGTTTATTCTGTTTCGTGAAAAGTAAGTAAAATCTTTTTTTGAATCTAATAGCGCATGGCAAAGTTGTCTTGCTCTATCAGATCTGAAATTGGTAAAAACAATACTGTCACCATTATTTATAGAAACTTTATCACCAACTAAAATAGGAGGAACAAATTCATCAGATTCACAAGAATTATATAAATTTTCAACTGCAATATCAGGGAAAGAGTAGTGGTATTCTGCTTTTGATTCAGTAATTAGATTATATGCTTTTTCAATCCTATCCCATCTATTATCACGATCCATCGCATAATATCTACCGCATATAGTCTTTATTTCGCCAATATTTGTTTCTCTTATGACTTTTATTAACTGATTTATATACTTTTGGGCAGATTTAGGAGGAGTGTCTCTTCCATCTAGAATAAGATGATAATAAACTTTATTTTTAAATTTATTAATTTTAATCATCTCAATAAGGGCAAGTAGATGATTAATGTGGCTATGTATTCCTCCATCTGATAATAAAGTCAAAATATGAATATTTTTATTACTATTATCAGTTTTGTTTATAAGGTTTAATAATACAGGATTTTTATAGAAATTTTTATTATCAATTTCTCTATTAATTCTGGTCAGATCTTGATATACAATTCTTCCTGTTCCTATATTCATGTGTCCAACTTCAGAGTTCCCCATCTGATTATTTGGCAATCCAACGTCGATACCAGAGCAAGATAGTTCTGTTTTAGGATAGTGTGAAGATAGGTAATCCCAGGTAGGTGTTTTTGCTAAATAAATAGCATTGAAATTATTGTCAATATCGCCTTTTTTAGATGTAGTTTCAAAATCACCAAAACCATCTAAAATAGCTAAAATCAAAGGTCCTTTTTTCATATTACTATTGCTTAAAAAATTAGCTGAGAAATTGTTTTTTATCTGATAAAGTGTATACTTGTTAAATATTAAGTAGTTAATATTGAGGTTACTATGATAGATGCTTTTTGGCAATTTATTTTGAATAATTTGATGCTTAGTGCATTGTGGGTAGCTGCTGTGTTAGCAATTATCATATTTGAATTATATTTAAAAATTTATGGACCAAAAAAGGTAAGTATAGCTGAGTTATCTCAGTTAGTTAATAATGCTGAAGGGCTAGTTATAGATCTACGCGATCAGTCAGCATTTGATGATGGCCATATACCTAATGCAGAAAATATTCCTGCAAGTAAATTGAAAAATATAGTTCAGCAAGACAATTATAAAAAAAGACCTTTGATTTTAGTTTGTAATTCAGGTCAGTCAGCTTTTGGTATTGCTCTAAAAATTCAAAAGATGGGCATTAAAAATATTAATGTATTAAAAGGTGGTATGATATCTTGGAATTCAGATAACATGCCGTTAGTCAAAAATTAAGATAATAAAATAAAAAGGATAGTTCAATGGTAGATAAAAAAGAAAATCAAGAAATACAATTTAGTATTCAAAAAATTTATACAAAAGATATATCTTTTGAATCTCCGCAATCACCTGAAATTTTTAGAAAAGATTGGAAGCCAGATGTAAATTTAGAACTTTCAACAAAAACAAAAGCTTTAGCTGAAGATACTTATGAGGTTATAGTTGATGCGACTGCAACTGTAACTATGGAAAAAGAAGTAGTATTTTTAGTTGAAGTGCAACAAGCGGGTATTTTTGGGGTTGCTAATATTTCTAAAGATCAGTTAGGACCAATGCTAGGTAGCTATTGTCCTTCAATTTTATTTCCATATTTAAGAGAAGTAATTTCTGATATAGTCACAAGAGGTGGATTCCCTCAATTATTATTAGCTCCAGTTAATTTTGATAATCTTTATGCTCAGCATTTAGAAAAGCAAAAGAAAGAAGAACAGGCAAAAGCGAGTGGTTCAAAAAAATAATAACCCTAGTGCATCTCAAAAAAAAATTTGTGTCTTAGGAGCTGGCTCTTGGGGCACAGCTCTTGCGTCTCTATTAGCCAGTAATAAACATGAAGTTGATCTGTGGGGTAGGGATGGCTCTCTTATTAATTCAATTAAAAATT
>Ga0210009_1003105_pt1 | contig 11105 bp, 9 predicted proteins | sample CryGeyCG2114_065_FD_185457 | JGI IMG/M metagenome (GOLD analysis project Ga0210009, IMG submission 185457) | Groundwater microbial communities from aquifer - Crystal Geyser CG12_big_fil_rev_8/21/14_0.65 (SPAdes) (version 2) | ecosystem: Environmental > Aquatic > Deep subsurface > Groundwater ... | reverse complement strand
AAGACTCATTTTGGAAAAGATTCAGAAGAAGAAAGCCTTTGCCTGAAGTTATATCGATCATAAGAAAACGGTTTTCTGTAGGGGTGGTAGACAGGTATGCTCATTTTTGCTCTGAAAAGGGGCGTTTTATGAAAACGAGTGGTACGGAAAGACATTTTAGCGGAAGAATCATTTTTCCGGAGGATTTTACCCATGCTTGAGCGCAGCCAACCTTTGCTGGTCCTGACTTTCTGCTGGTTTTGATGACTTTAGAGACAGACACTAATTAACGAGCTAGCCACACTGATCCCTGGCTGATAACGATTATTGGGAAATATCCTGCAGCCTATTTTGTTTTAGAAGGTGGAGCGGATACCTTTTTAATCGCTTTAATCTCCTTGTCTTTGTTTTTGATGGCATGCTTCAATTCATTGACCTTTGCAACCTGGCCTTTGACCTTCTTGCTACGGGAGATATTTCCTCCTGCTCCATCTGAGACCTGATCATAAACCTCTTCACCCAAATCATGATAGGTGCTGTCAATTGATTTATTCATGCTCAACTGCCCAATCTTGGCTTTGCCGATCTGGGTGTATTTTTTAGCCGCAGCTTTTGCGTCAGACAGCGTGTCAATCGCCACCTTTTTAGCTTTTTCCCATGTTAAAGACATCTGTGTTTACTCCTTTATCGTGTCTATTGATTATTCGTCGTGTATGACTTTAAAGAAAAAATAGAAATCCTACACTGGCGACATAAAAGTCACTTTCCAGGTCCGAACTCCCCGGAATATCTTGAAAATCGTAGTCCAGATAGACATAGCGTAGATCAACCATTAGATTGAAATTGTTGTTTATCGGCAAGTCCAATCCAGCACCAAAATGCCAGCCATATTCCTGGGTCGTTTTGTCTAATAGGAAGGGGAGTTTGTTCTGATTTATATCGTACGTCACATTGTACCAACCGGCACCAATGACGCCGTAGACGAACGGTAGGGGATATACCAAACCGCTGAACATCACCGGCCAGCTTTTCACGGTGAGAGCATCATCCGCATATTTCTCCTGACGATAGTTAATAGAGGCTTCGAGTCCAAAAACCGGATTTAATTTCATGCGCCCGGTTAACCCAAACATTTGGGACTGCTGGTCTGCATCCAAAGCTTTATAAAACCCGAGTTGCGGTCCAATACTCATACTCATCGCCTCTGCAGAAACACCATTCAACACGACGGCCCCTAAAATTACCAACCATATTTTTGACATATTTTGACCTGATTCTCTCACATATTGACTCGTTTAATGACATTAACATGACACTGACAACCCGTTCAGTGTTTCATTCGACTATTCATGCTCGCTATGAATAATTTTTTGAATTTCGTCCTGGGTTTTCCCCAGCTTTTTCTGAAGTCTACCCAGCAGTTCGTCCTCTTTGCCTTCTGCGTAAAGCAGATCATCATCGGTCAGATTGGCGAATTTTTGTTTGAGTTTGCCGGCAATCTCGTTCCAGTTACCCTTAATGTTGAGCTTGTTCATTCTTAACCTCCCAATGTTGTTTATTCATCAAATACCATCCATTCATCTCTGGCCAAGATCATCATTTTCAACCCTGTTGACAATCGGCCAAAGGGATGATAATGGAGCTAGTTCTTTTGAATGAGAGCAAGATGACCTTCAAGCAGGAAGGCAGAATCGGTTCAGTTCAGTTACATGAGGAAAACGCATGACCACACAACATGCGGCTGCCAAAACAATTCGTGAACTCAGAAATAATGTCTGCCGGAAGGGAATGTCAGGGTGGACAGCGAATAATCGGGTGGTTCAATTATGTCGGTTAACGGCGGACCGAAACAGATGGTATTTACTTCAGCCCACCAGTTGCTGTTTCACCGCTGCCAAGGAAGGTGCTGTATTCAAAGCTCACGTTGGAAATCTGAGCCGTTATGCTGATTGCGATTGCCGCAATGATGGTCAGAATAATCGTCATCTTACTGATTTTACTTGTTTTGGATCTGGTTGCTCTATAGCTGAGCATTTCACTCTCCTCATTTCCGGATATTTTCCCGTTTAAGACTTGCGAGGTTGTAAATGCTTAAAATTTACCCTCTATGCCCGGTTCCAAGTATGTTACTCATTCGTCTTTTTTTTTGAACCCCACATGAGCCAGCTTTCTTGTGATCGGTCCATGAGAGTTTTAAAGCTTTGAGTCCCCTCTTTTAAATAGATGACGGTAGAATCAATATTCAGGCTGAGCGAATCATCCGTGAGCAATTTTCCAATGGTACCTTCGCCTGATTGTACATGCCGCACAAGCAAAGCCAGGTCTCCGGTGATCCGGGATGTATTATCCATGGTCGTTTTTAAGGATAGGAGAATGTCTTTGATGTTTATTTGAGCAAAACCCTCGGTAACATCATCTACCAGGAACTTAAATCCATCTGAACCCTGGCGCAGATTGACAATCGTTGAATCTATGTTTTGTGCCAGCGACTGATCCATGATCAAACGCCCGATGGTTCCATGGCCCGATTGAACACTGGCCGCTATCAGGGACAGATTGCTGATGATCTTGGATGTATTATCAATAGTTGTTTTCAGCGACAAAAAGACATCATCCAAATTTACCGGCTGGTTCGTCTGGACAATATTGCCATCCTCAATGAGTTTCTTATTCCCGGTTCCAGGCGTGATAATCAGCAGCTTATTTCCCATGAGCCCCTCTGACCCGATGCTGATAATGGCGTCTTTGCGGATAAACTTGCGGGCTCTCTCATCAATGACCAGTTGGACATTTACGGAGGTATCACTCACGATACTCACGATATCAACTGTACCGACATTGACACCGGACAGACGAACCATGTTACCCGCCTGGAGTCCGGCGACATCTCTGAACACACCACTGATTCGAAAGGTACTTCTGAATAAATTCTGTCGCTGACCGATGAGGTATATACCAATGATAAACGCTGCAATTCCAATGGAAATAAACAAGCCCAGTCTGATTTTACTTCCGATATATCGTTTCATTTGATTTGATCACATTCGTTGTGTGTTTGGTTATTCAAAGAAAGATCGAACCCATGCATTTTTTGAATTAAGCAGCTCGGTATACGATCCTTCAGCAGCACAGGCGCCATGTTGAATGACAATAATTCGATTTGCTGTAAGTCTCGCGCATTCAATGTCATGCGTGATAATGATGGAGGTCGTGTCATAATTTTTTTGAACTTTCAAAATGAGTTTACTGATTTCTTTGGATGTTATGGGATCCAAACCGGTCGTGGGTTCATCGTAGAGCATAATCTCCGGCTTCAAGATCAGCGTCCGGGCGAGTCCCAGACGTTTGCGCATCCCACCGGAGAGTTCTGAGGGGGTTTGATTTTCGGCAGCGCTAAGTCCTACTTGTGACAGCGCCTCCTGAATCAAATGATCCATTTCGGTTTGTGATGGCCTTTTGGCTTGTCTTTTAAGCGGAAATTCAAGGTTGCCTCGCACCGTCATGGAATCGTACAGGGCACCGCTTTGGAACAGGAATCCGATCTTTTTGCGTAATTCGTTCCGGGCATCGCGCTTGAGCTCGGAAATATCTTGTCCCAGAATGATCAGTGTTCCGTCATCAATATCATTCAGCCCGACAATGCATTTGATAAGAACGGATTTACCCGTTCCGGATTTCCCCAGGATAACGACGCTTTCGCCTTTGTGAATAACTAAATTGATGTCCCGCAGCACATAGTTTTTCCCAAAGGATTTCCTGACATGTTTCATCTCAATGACGACAGAGCCTTCTTTTAGGGCGTCGCTTTTGTTCTGATTTGTTATTTCAGGAGTTACCATTATCCAGGATCCATTTCAAGATTGTAACATGCTGGTGATTTGAACGGCGATCATGTCGATTACAAAAACCATTAACGATGCGAATACGACCGCCGAGTTCGCCGCCTGACCGACACCTTCGGTTCCTTTATCGGAGTTATAACCTTTATAACACCCCACCAGACCGACCGCGAAACCAAAGAAAAATGTTTTAATTACAGCCGGAACGAGGTCCTCAAAATCGAGACTTTCAATGATCTGCACGAAGAATAATTGCGTACTGACATTACCCTCCAGGTTGCACCCCACAAATGAGCCCAATAAACCAACCATATCAGCAAAAATTACCAGTAACGGCAGCATGAGAGTTGCTGCCAGTATCCGTGTAACCACAAGAAATTTAAAGGGATTGGTACCGGAGACTTTCATGGCATCGATCTGTTGCGTTACATTCATGGATGCCAGTTCCGCCCCAATACCCGATCCAACTTTTCCGGCAAAGATGAGCGCGGTGATCACGGGTCCGATTTCCCGGATAATTGAAACAGCAACCATTGCCGGTAACCAGGATTCCGCTCCAAGTCCGGCTAAGGTGGGTCTGGTCTGAATCGTCAGCACCAGTCCGATGATAAATCCGGTTATGGCGACCAAGGGAAGCGAGGCGTATCCCATCAGAAATGATTGTTTCAAGGTTTCATTGACTTCAAACCGAGGTCGAAATACCTCCTTGAAAAATCGTAAAGTGAACAGTGTGACTAACGCAACCTCGATAAAGAATTTATCCAGTGTGGTATCCGGTTTGTCAGCTTCCCGGGCGGTTTGGCGACGTTCTACAATTTTATCCTTTTTGTTTGCGTCAGCATGATTCGGACTCTCCACATCCTTTTTATTCAGGTTCTGGATTTCCTGAGATTTATTTGAAATTCTTTTTTCCATGTTCTCTTTTTATTCGATGGCTTTCTTCTGTGAATTAAAAGCCTTCTGGGTTACAGGGCGAGTCCCCGATATCGTTTAATAATTGCATTCAAAACAGTCATTCGTTGCTCCCAACACTGACCTGGGTTACCAAGCCCCGATCATCACCTCACCAATTTGCCATGTGGCCCCCTGGCTTTGCCCAATCGACCCTACCGGGAATGCAGGCAATACCAAAAATTATCAAAGATGTTCTGATGCGGGTTGTGCTTAAAACAATGGCTGAAAGGGTGGTCATCCTGAGGAAAATATTCTTTTAAGGGTTTGTATCCAGAACCCTGATGATTGGCATTCATGAAGGGTTTGCGCGGAAAGGAACAATTCCGAACGTGCATCCTTTTTTCCCCGAATCCCTCGTATGGAATGCCGGTTTCCTCCATCAAAGACTTAACAAAATATTGGAGACTCCGGTGCCTGAGCTGATCTCGCCTGTTTTCGCAATTCAGGTTCCGAGTTCCGATTCCATTGGCTGCAGGTATAACTTGGTTTTTCATGTCTGTCAGTTACTAAAATCCACCGATTAGAACAATCGCCCAAAGGGATGAAAAAGGAGTTAGTACTTTGGAACGATATAAAACTCATTCCCTGGCAGTTCTTACTTGCCTGACAATTAACGCCATTGATCTAATCAGAGTGAAGGAGGGTTTAAAAATGGGGCGAGGCTTAGATATTAGGATTTTCGGGGAGGCTAAGACGATCCGGATTGAACCTGGATTGGAGGTTTTTCATTATTTTTAATAGCGCTTCGAGTGCCTGCCTGCGCGGGAATTTTTGCGTGCTGTTTTTATCCGTAACCGCCAAGTAAGCGGGTGAGCGGAGGAGCAACTAAGTAGGAAAGTAGGAAAGTAGGAAAGTAGGAAAGTAGGAAAGTAGGAAAGTAGGAAAGTAGGAAAGTAGAAAAGTAGGAAAGGTCACTGGGGTTAAAGCAGTATGGCAAGGCGTCGTATTTGCCGAGTACGAGTACGATTGAGAACGAGATTTCCAGATTCCTGTCTCCTGGTTCCCTGTTCCTTGTCCCCAGTCACGTGCTACTCGTCAGGCTCAGGGAAACCACCAGGGAGTTGTGATTATCAAAAAAGCCTTCGTGCTCTTAGCGCCCTCGGCGAAGCCGCCCTACCATTTCTGCGGTGGGAATCCGTTTGATCCGTGAAATCCGTGTTCGTTTGGCTTTGCGCTTTCGCAGTTAATCTTCCCACCCCCATCTTCCCCTTTGAAACCCAACCAATTGGCATAGTTTTTCCACATCGGTCAGGTAATGATTTTCGGGAGGATGTATCAATGACACTGGTGCAGGATTTACAGCAGGTTTTGGACAAAAATCGGGTTAAATCAAGGTTGATTGACCGTTACAGCTATGCCCGGGACGCCAGCTTTTATCGTCTGATTCCCCGCGTTGTTGTCCAGCCCAATTCGCCGGAAGAGGTGGCTGAATTATTTAATTACGCGCGTCGGACCAAAATTCCGTTGGTCTTTCGTGCCGCAGGAACTTCCCTCTCCGGCCAGTCCATTACCGACGGCATTCTGGTTGAAATTAATCAAAACTGGCGCGGCCATTACATCCCCAAAACGGCTGAATCCATCACCCTCCAACCCGCTGTGATCGGCGCTCATGCCAACAATTATCTGCGACCCTACGGCCGGAAAATCGGTCCCGATCCCGCCTCCATCAATGCTGCATACGTTGGTGGGATTGTAGCGAATAACGCCAGCGGTATGTGCTGCGGTGTAAAGGATAATTCCTACCACACAATTCAATCGTTAAAAATGGTTCTACCCAATGGGTTAATACTGGATTCGGCAGCTAAGAATGCCGATCAAAAACTTAAAACCGAAGCACCGGGAATTCATGCCGGCCTGCTTGACCTGAAGCACCAGATCGAGAACAACAAAACGCTACGGGAGCGTATCCGGGACAAATACCAGCGGAAAAACACCATGGGCTATTCGCTAAATGCGTTCCTGGATTATGACACGCCCATAGACATTCTGACACATTTACTGGTTGGGTCTGAAGGTACCCTGGGATTCATCAGTGAAATCACCTTCAAGACACTACCGGATGACCCCTTCAAATCCGCCGCATTATTGCTCTTCCCGGATCTATTCGCTGCCGCCGCCGCCGTAATGCCCTTAAAAGAGGCTGGTGCTGAAGCGCTGGAACTCATGGATCGGGCGTCGTTACGATCTGTGGAGAACGAACCCGGAATGCCGCCGGAGTTGAAAGAGCTACCGGATGCCGCTGCGGCACTGTTGTGCGAATTTCAGGCATCCGCCGAAAACACATTACACCAAAAAGTCAACGCTGGCCTGGCAGCACTCAAGTGTCTGTCATTGCTATTTCCACCGGAATTCAAGGACGATCCCAAAATCCGTGCGCAGTATTGGAAGATCCGCAAGGGATTGCTGCCCTCCGTCGGTGCGGTGCGGAAAAGCGGCACAACCGTCATTATTGAGGATATTTGCTTCCGTCTGAAAGACCTGGCGCCGGCCTGTGTGGATTTACAGGATTTATTCAAAACTCACGGCTATGACAATGCCATCATTTTCGGACACGCCAAAGATGGCAACCTCCATTTCGTCGTTACCCAGGAGTTTGCTGACAAGTCGGGCGTGGAGCAGTATCGCCATTTTATGGCGGATGTCATTGAAATGACGGCTGGAAAATATGACGGTGCACTGAAGGCGGAACACGGTACCGGTCGGAATATGGCACCCTTTGTGGAGACGGAATGGGGCTCATATGCGCTGAACATCATGCGTCAGCTCAAGCGCCTCCTGGACCCGGACAACATCCTGAATCCCGGCGTCATTCTCACGGACGATCCCCAGACCTATCTTAAAAATATTAAGCCGCTGCCTACTGTAGAAGCGGTTGTGGATAGTTGTATCGAATGCGGCTTTTGCGAAAGTTGGTGTCCGTCGGCGGACCTGACCATGACACCCCGCCGTCGTATCGCGACCTGGCGGGAAATTAAATTATTGGAGCGTGGCACGGGCTCAGAACGCGCCATCGCCAGGGAACTTCAACGCGATTATCCTTACGAAAGTGTTGATACCTGTGCGGTGGACGGGCTGTGTGCCTTGGGTTGTCCGGTAAAGATCGACACGGGTAAACTCGCGAAGCATTTTAGACAGGAATCTCATCCGGAGTGGGCAAATAAACTCGCCGACTGGACGGTGGATCATTTTGATAGCGTTGTGATTGGCATTCGACTGGGATTGACTGTTGCTGCGCCATTTGCACAAGTCATTGGGAATAAAAATGCCGCTACTTTGGGAAGCTGGCTGCATAAAGCCTCTTTCGGGAAAATCCCGGCCTGGAATCGGTATACACCCGGTGGAGCGAAAGTTTTACCGGAGCTGCCTGTAGATGAGCCGCTTGATTCGAAGGTGGAGACAATCGTCTATTTTCCGTCATGTCTGAGCCGGGGAATGGGCACGATTCCCCACGAAAAACATACCAAATCGGTCCCGGAAGCGCTCATTGACCTGGCACGGGCGGCCAATATTTCCATCCGGTATCCCCGGCAGGTCAATGACTTGTGTTGCGGCACGCCCTATTCCTCGAAAGGCTATCATTCCGCCTTGGTGAAAATGGCGGAGCGCGTCACAGAATCCCTTTGGGAAAGTACCAGCCACGGCAAAATCCCCGTGGTGATGGATACGTCGCCATGTTCTTATCGCATCAAAACCTATGATGAGATTTTGTACGGTGATGCTCTGGAAAAATGGCGTCAGTTGACCATTTGGGATGTGGTAGAGTTCCTCCATGATTCAGTATTGCCCAAAGTGAAGCTCACGAAAGTAAAAGGTGAGGCAGTGCTGCATCCCACCTGTTCCACGACAAAAATGGACCAGGAAGAAAAATTTTTGGCCATCGCCAATGCCTGCGCGGAAACAGCAGTGGTCCCGGAGCATAATGGTTGCTGCGGATTTGCCGGGGATAGGGGATTTCTGCTTCCGGAGTTAACGGCATCCGCGACTCACCGTGAAGCCGAAAGTGTCGGCCATTGCAAAGGTGATGCTGGATTTTATTCTGCGAGCCGTACCTGTGAAATGGGAATGTCAACGGCGACCGATCAGCCCTATTCCTCAATTTTGGTTCTTGTCTATCGCGCCGTTTTTGGGAATCAACCCACCTGAAGCGCATAAATCGCTGATTTTTCTCTCCTCTCGGGAAGATATGCGGCAATCGTGGCAATTAATTTGCTTCGTATTGCGACATCCCGGAGGGAGAATAATTGTTGGGGGCGGTTGTGCTTTTGGCGAAAAATTGAGCCACCACAATTTTCACGGTATTACTGGATTGATCGGAAAAGGCGTTGAGTGGAAAAATTTCAAACACTTGCAAATAATCGTGCATTGGGTTCGTCTGCCTTGCTGGCTGAATACATTAATCTGATTCAGACTGCCAATCAGGAGTATATCGAACTGAGTGTTCCGCTCATGCAGCGTGCGTTTCCCGTAATGGCAGTCTGGCATTTCACTGAAGCATTCTTTAAGAAAAATGGTATTACACCGGATTCCGTCGCTGAGCTTACCCAAATGGTTCGTCACGGCAAGCGCGATGTCATTCAAAATGCGCTACAGCCGTTGGGCCGATTTAAACGCTTTCTCACATACAGTCGCAGCTCAATCGTGGAAGCAACGCTGATCAAGCTCAATGAGGAAGTGGAACGGGTGATTTGCGCGGAAAGTCTGCCAGCCAAAGAGGGTCTCGAACTCGCCAATCGGTTGCGAGGCGCCAGGATTTCGGTCCACACCGTGCCAGACATTGAATTGGTAAACCATGTTCGGGATGTTGATGCCATTGTTCTGGGCGCGGATTGGCTCCGACAGGACGATTTTGTCAACAAATTCGGGACGAAGCTTCTGGTGGAACAAGCACGGACATCCGGTATTCCGGTTTTTGTTTTAGCCGAGCGATTCAAAATGGTTGACCACATGTTACCCGAAGAACGCGCTTTTTTCCAGGAATGGACTCAGGCTGGCAAACAAACACTGATTCCCATTTTCGAAGTCGTTCAAAAACGCAATGTGGTACAATACCTCACTGATTAATTAAGAAACCACAGATTAGAACCAATTTTTAGAAACCAAGTTGGCTTTGCTGAAACTTGGTTTCAACTGGTGATGGCAACCAATTTCCGGACGCGCAGCGGACTAAATTGGTTTCCGCTCTGCCCCGCCCCATACCCGAAAGGAAACCAGGTTGGCTATGCTGAAACTTGGTTTCTGGCGATTGATCCACGACCTGAAGGTCGTGGCAATGGGACCTTGTCAATAACCAATTTCCGGCCGCGCAGCGGGCTAAATTGGTTTTCGCTCTGGCCTCTATATTTGGGCAACCCCGATAGCTATACGCAATAAAAAGAAAACGGGGCTCTTAAATGAAAACCCCGTTCTTCGTTTAACTGACTAACGAATGTAAATCTATTTCATCATCATGCACTTTTGTACCGATGCAAATTTCCCGGCCTGAATCCGGATCAAATAAACGCCTGAAGCCAGCGTCCGGGGTGTCCAGTTGACCCGGTAAGTTCCAGCAGCCTTCTCTTCGTTTACCAGGGTAGCAACATGTTGCCCGATGGTATTATAAACAGTCAGGGTGACACGCACCGATTCAGGCAACTGATAGGTGATCGTGGTGCTGGGATTAAACGGATTCGGGTATACCCGCTCCAGACTAAAACGATCTGGTATCGTGTTCTGATCTTTAGCGGTAACAACCACGGAAATCACAGTGTGTGTTTTCCGGACACCCTGATAATCCACATCAATAAGCCGATAAAAGTAGGTCTGGCCAACATCAACCGTCCGGTCTGTGAATTGATAATTGGTGGCGTTATTGGTGGACCCCTGACCTTTCAGCGCGTTGTCTTTCGAGAAGGAGGCGATCTCACCCCAGGGACCTTTTTCGGTCAACGCCCGCTCAATGATAAAGCCCAGGTTCTCAATCTCTGAATCGGTGGTCCAGTTTAAAACCACCTGACCGTTTTTCGAAGCGGCGCTCCAGAGGGAAAGCGTGACGGGGAGGGAATTATCTTCCGATTCAGTGCCCAGAATATATTCTGTTCCGGTTTGTCCGGTTAGTGTTAGTGTATTCGCATCCTGGTCTAAAGTGGCATTTCCTTCAGTCCAACTGCTTGTAGCATTGTTTGCTCTGTATGCCAGATCCAGAGCACTTTCATTGCTGATACCGGGATGACCGTCATAATTATACGTTAATGTGTAAGTTGGTGTAGTTCCTCCAACCATAAAAACACCGAAATAATGTTCAGGAGATAAGGTGACCATACTTCCCGGAGGCGTTATCACGTTTGGCGCTCCATC
>Ga0210009_1003098_pt1 | contig 11130 bp, 11 predicted proteins | sample CryGeyCG2114_065_FD_185457 | JGI IMG/M metagenome (GOLD analysis project Ga0210009, IMG submission 185457) | Groundwater microbial communities from aquifer - Crystal Geyser CG12_big_fil_rev_8/21/14_0.65 (SPAdes) (version 2) | ecosystem: Environmental > Aquatic > Deep subsurface > Groundwater ... | reverse complement strand
TCCGGTGACAGGTTCGGCACATACGGTACTCACGCCCTACTGGTCGGAAGTCCTGGGCAAAATTGACCTCCACGCTTTACAGATTTCGCAGCGTGGTGGCGAGCTATTCTGCCAGATGGTCGGGGACCGGGTGATGATCTCCGGTCGGGCGGTGTTGTATCTGGCGGGAACCATTTCGGTATGAGCTATCTTTGTGGGTGACTTTTAGGAGAATTTCGAATGACATCACGCTTATTCTGGATGATTCTGGTAATTTTGGTACTGGCAATTCTGGTTTTCTACCTCTGGCCGTCTCCACATGCTGCATTCAACGAGAATTACGCTAAGGTGGATTCCAATCAAATCGCTGCTCTGCAAGACTTTCGCTCCAATCATTCTACGCAACAAATAATGGTCAACAATGTCCCTTTGGACTATGTGTTATTTGGAGCGGATAGTGGCGAGACCATCCTGTTCCTGCATGGCATGACCGGTGCTTACGACATCTGGTTCCAGCAGATGGAAGCGCTTAAGGATCGTTTTCGGGTCGTATCGCTGAGCTATCCACCGGTGAACAGCCTGGAAAAACTCAGTGAGGGCGTGTTGGCAATTCTTGATCGGGAAAGCATTTCCAAGGTGAATGTCGTCGGCACTTCGCTGGGCGGTTATCTGGCGCAATTTCTGGTGGCGACCCATCCGGAACGCATCTCACACGCGGTCTTTGCCAACACCTTTCCACCCAATGACATTCTGGCCGAGAAAAACAAGACCATAGGTAAATTGTTGCCCTATTTGCCGGAGTGGCTGGTGCTCAAGGTGTTGCGCGGCAGTTTCCTGAGCCAGATTTACCCGTCTTCGGGTTATGACGATCTGACCTTGGCGTATATGCTGGAACAGTCGTATGGTCGCATGACCAAGGCGCAGGTTTATGCGCGCTTCAAGTGTGTGGTGGAACCCTTTGCAGCACCCGATCTCGCGCAGTGTAGCATCCCGGTGATGATCATCGAAGCCGGCAATGATCCCCTGGTGGAGAACCAGTTGCGTGAGCAGATGAAATCCACCTATCCGTCCGCGATTGTACATACTTTGCAAGATGTGGGACATTTTCCCTATTTGAATGTACCGGAAGCATACACACAGTTGCTGGATTCATTTTTTAACACACACACAGAAAGAGATGAATAGATGGCCGATCGAAAAACGCTGATTCGTGAATACAAGGAGCGACCAAAACCAGCCGGCGTCTTCCAGGTAAAGAATAACGCCAACGGTAAAATATATCTGGCCAGCAGCCTGAATGTGGAAGGCTCGTTGAACAAACAGGAATTCATGCTCTCCAGCGGCGCTCATCGCAACAAAGCGCTGCAGGCTGACTGGAAAAAATTCGGCCGCTATCAATTTACCTTCGAGATTCTGCAGATCGTGAAGATTACCGAGGATCCCGGATTCAATGTGAAGGATGAATTGTCCCTGCTGGAAGAGATTTGGCTGGAAGAGCTAGAGCCGGTTGGTGACAAGGGATATAATGTGAATGAAAAAATTCGAGAAGTATAATCGGTGAATTCAGAATTGAATTTGAGCGGACGGAGCTGGATATTGTTACGCTTTTGAAAGCAAGTTGCAGAAAATGAGGCTGGATTGCTCCTATGAGACGAGCAGCAAAGTTGTTTCTTTTTTTTGTATCATGCAATGAATCACCGGTGAGGTCGGATGTCAGAATCCACCGCATGGTTGGCATAAAAATTTTTAAGGTCAGGTGCTTAACAGGGTAAGCGGTATGAACATTTTAGCGATGGTAACTGTGGCAGGTTTCGTCATTCTGAGTGGCTTGCATTTTTATTGGGTCTTTGGTGGAAAACGAGGGTTCGACAAATCCATCCCTACAGTGGGGGATAAGCCAACGCTGAACCCGGGGCCGGTTATTACGGCGATTGTTGCTTTGGGATTGCTTGGATTCGGAGCGATCACCTATTTACTCGGCTTTACTGACTTAGCGTTCGTGAAAAATGGCAACCTGATTGTGGTTGCCGGATGGTGCGTGTCAGCTATTTTCTTGATCCGGGCAGTTGGTGATTTCAAAACGGTCGGATTTTTCAAAAAGATCAGGACGACGGATTTTGGCAGATACGACACGAAATTTTATTCGCCGTTATGTCTGTTTCTGGCGATTGTCTTAGGTTTGCTGGCGTTTCGAGCCGGTTGATTCTCCTTGATTGAGAATGGGGTGATTTTTCCCTAAACCGATCGGTCTGATGCATTTAGAATGATAACAGGAGTCAAAAGTTTTTATGGATAAAGCATGAGTTACTACGCCAAAAAACTTTCCGGAACGCGCCTGGAGCAGTGTTATCTCATTGCGCCACCCCGAATCAAACAATACTTCGAGACCGAGATCAAGACGGTGTTATCACATGCCAGAGATACGGATTTGGTGTTGGAACTGGGGTGTGGTTATGGTCGGGTGACCAGGGAAATTTCCGGTCATGTACGGCAGGCAATTGGAATTGACATCGCCGGCGAAAGCATTGAACTCGCCTTAAATAGACGGAACCCCCGCGATTCAAACACCGCTTACCAGACAATGAATGCCACCCAATTGGAATTTGAAGATGCCTCATTCGACCTGGTATTTTGTATCCAAAACGGCATCAGCGCTTTCGGAGTGGACAAGTCCGTTTTGATCAGAGAAGCGTTGCGGGTAACTCGAGTAGGCGGAAAAGTTCTTTTCTCCAGCTATTCCAGCAATATTTGGGCAGACCGACTGAACTGGTTCGAGCTGCAGGCGGAGCAGGGATTGGTGGGTGAGATTGATTATGACCTGACAAGTCCCGGTATGATCGTTTGTAAGGATGGTTTTCATGTGGGAACTCTTACCATGGCCGATTACGAAAAACTGTGTAACGACCTGGGGGTGGTTGGGGAAATCAGGGAAGTTGATCACGCTTGTGTCGTGTGTGTCATTACAAAAACATAATTGACGGACAACCCGCAGCGAACCTCATCGTCTGATGACTTGCGAGCTTTATCAGTAACTAAGAAAAAAACAAGGAATGAAAAATGGCCAAGATTGTAAAATTTGGAGAAGATGTTGAGGGATACGCGATCCCGGTATTGAATGAGCGGGAAATCCGTGCTGCTGCAGGAATTTTGTTCTTAATGATGCTTTTTTCAATCCAGAACGCTGCCGGAAAAGGCGATTTTTTAATGCTGAAATACGCCGTGATCATCTTTCTAACAGATATTTGTATCCGGTTGTTTATCAGTCCGAGATTCGCTCCATCCCTGATCATCGGCAGATTCATCGTCAGGAATCAAACGCCGGAATATGTTGGTGCTCCGCAAAAGAAATTTGCCTGGATTATTGGGGTGATACTGGCAATGACGATGTTTGTCCTGTTGGTGTTGGTTAATTCATATAGTGTCATTACCGGTTTGATCTGCATGGTTTGCCTCATTTTCCTGTTTTTTGAATCGGCATTTGGAATCTGTCTCGGGTGCAAGGTCTATTCATGGATTTACAAGGAAAAAGCCCAGTATTGCCCGGGTGAGGTTTGCGATGTCAAATCAAAACAGGCGATTCAGAAAACATCAGGCGTTCAGGGGCTGATCGTGATGGTGTTTATTGCCTATATCGCTCTCGTCTCGATTTTCTTCCATGGGAATTTCGTTGTAAAACCCCATAACTTGTTTAGCGCTGAAAGTTCGGTCAATTCGGACTGAAAAGCGTGGCCATCCGTGCAATAGTCGGGGGTTTCTCTCAGTTTAAATGTTGAGGATTTGTCACTAAAATTTTTCTAAAAGGCCCTTCTAGGGTTTGCTTAGTGCGTAATAATCATGTTAAGTTTGGCCCGGATACACGCTTGAATTAGTGCTGCGGTAAAATCGAATTCTTCGACGGTTCATTCCGTCAGGGTTTTTTTTGAATCGAGAACAACAGGAGGTTGGTTGTGGCAGAGTTATTTTCAAAATTCAACGGATTAGAGATGTTCTTTCTGGTTTGTGCGATCATCGGTGGGATGCTCGTATTTATTAAACTCATCCTGCAATTCATGGGCGGTGGCGATGTGGGAACCGATGTTGACCTGAGCGGTGATTTTGACCCGGGCCATGTGGATTCGGATGTCGGATTTCGGTTATTTTCGCTGCACGGACTGTCATCGTTCTTTATGATGTTTGGGCTGGTGGGACTCGCGTTGTACCGACAGAGCCGGATGGAAGTATTTATCTCGACACTTGGTGCTGTCGCTGCCGGATTGGTTTCGGTGTGGGCCATAGGCAAGCTATTCCAGGGAGCAGCGAAACTTCAATCGAGTGGCACACTCAAGACAGCCGACGCGGTGGGTAGTACCGGAATCGTGTACCTGAAAATTCCACCTGGCGGAACCGGACAGGTCAGTATCAATTTCAACAACCACCAACGGGAATTTGATGCCATGGCGGAAGGCGGCGCGGAAATACCCAGCGGAACGGCCATCCGGGTCATTCAGGTCAATGCAAATATTCTGGTAGTGGAAAAGCTCAGTTAAGCGAGTGAGTGAATAAGTAAATAAGTAAGTAAGTCATAATAATTAAGGAAAGGGGTAATCATGTTTGATTTTTGGATTCTTCCCATTGCAGCGTTTCTCATTCTGGTCGTAACGACCATAACTTTTCTTGCGTCGCGTTATAAACGCTGTCCCTCTGATAAAATTTTGGTCGTATACGGAAAAGTTGGTGCCGGGCAGTCCGCCAATTGTATTCACGGTGGTGGTGCCCTCATATGGCCGTTGATTCAGGATTATGCTTATATCAGCCTGACCCCCATGACAATTAGCATTCCCCTTCAAAAAGCGCTCTCACTCCAGAATATCCGAATTAATGTCCCCTCCACTTTCACGGTTGGTATCAGCACAGAACCGGAAGTGATGACTTCTGCCGCCGAGCGATTGTTGCATTTGAATCAATCCGAGATCGAGGAAATGGCTAAGGAAATCATCTTTGGTCAGTTGCGTCTCACCGTCGCTTCATTAACCATTGAACAGATCAACCAGGATCGGGAGAGTTTTTTGGAATCGGTTCGGAAGAATGTCTCTCCAGAACTAAACAAAATCGGTCTGTTTCTGATAAATGTGAACATCACGGACATCACGGATGAATCCGGATACATTGATTCTATCGGCAAGAAAGCAGCCTCCGAAGCGATTAATCAGGCCAAAGTTGATGTCGCCGAGCAGGAAAAACTGGGGGCGATTGGTGAAGCAGAAGCCACCAAGGTGAAAGATGTGCGCGTAGCAGAGAATGTTGCCGAATCGGAAAAGGGCAAGAAAAAAGCTGAAGCAGACCAGCGTGTGTTTGTTCAGCAGCAGGAGGCAGAAGCGACCATTGGTGAGGCAGTAGCGAATCGGGATAAGGAGATAAAGGTTGCTGAAAATGTGGCTGAATCAGCAAAAGGTCAGAAGAAGGCCGAAGCGGATCGCCGAATTGTGGTTCAGCAACAGGAGGCGCAAGCGGTGGATGGCGAAAATCGCGCGAAAGCCGATATTGCAGACGCCAATGCCGAACTGGCTGTGAAACAGGCGGCCGCCTTGCAGCGCGGTGAAGTTGCCCGTCGTGAGGCAGAAGTTGAGATCCAGAAAGCGCAATACAAGGCTGAGCAGGAAAGACTGACTGCTCAGGAAGTTGTACGACAGGAAATTGAAAAGAAGAAAGTCGAGATTGCCGCTGAAGCTGAAGCTGAAAAAACGCGTCGTGAAGCCAGGGGTCAGGCAGATGCCATTTTACTAAAATACCAGGCTGAGGCCGAGGGTATCCGCAAGGTGTTGGAGAGCAAAGCCGCTGGTTATCTCGATCTTATCAAAGGATGTAATGGCGATGCTAAATCAGCAGCGACACTCCTGATGACGGAAAAGATTGAGCAAATCGTGCAACTCCAGGTTGAGGCAATTCGCAACATCAAGATTGATAAGGTGACGGTTTGGGATTCAGCGAGTGGCGGCAAAGATGGTAATGCTACCTCGAATTTTTTGTCTGGGTTGATTAAGAGTCTGCCACCGCTGCACGATGTAGCCGGCATGGCTGGCATTGATCTTCCCAAGTATTTGGGCGAAATCGCACCAGACATCGTGGAAAAACAAAGTAAGGAAAAAGAGGGGGCGCCTGCTAAAACGAAGTAAATCGCATACTTTGCACGGGGTTGATATTTTCCATGTGTGAAGGGAGCCGATTCAGGTCCAGAGGGTGTACATAAAAAGATGATCAATGTGTATGACAATTCAATACGCCAACCCATTGACACCATTGGTTTCGCCCACCAAGCCTGGCAGATGGATGAACTTTTGGAACGGATCAAGAGTCGTTTTAGGCTTGATCTTGAGCGTACGGAACAGGAACCAGGTACGCTGTGGAAAGCAGCCATTTGTCCTCATGATGATTACACATGTGTCAGTTGGTTGTATCCGGCGGTGCTGCGAAACCTCATTGCCAAGACGGTAATCATTTTCGGGGTTGCGCACAGAGCCAGGCAGTTCAATCTGGAAAATCGGTTGATTTTCGAGGATTTTGATACTTGGCAAGGTCCTTACGGCCCGGTTTCGATATCACCGTTGCGTCAGGAAATTCTGAGCCGATTACCCGAGGGGATGACCCAGGTTCACCGGGAAATGCAGTCTGTTGAACATTCAGTGGAAGCCCAGATTCCGTTTTTGCAATATTTCAATCGTGAAGTGGAAGTCATCAGTATTCTGGTGCCCTACATGAATCTGGAGCGAATGGAACTCATTGGTCAGGAATTGGGAAAGGTACTCGCCAGAATCGTTACGGAGAATGATCTGACATGGGGTGAAGATCTGGCATTGTTGGTTTCCTCTGACGCGGTGCACTATGGTGATGAAGATTGGGGTGGTCAAAACTATGCACCCTACGGTACCGATTCTGAGGGGACTGCCCAAGCCATGGCCCATGAATCAGAAATCATCAAGAGCTGCTTTACCGGTGAGTTGACCCACGAAAAAGTGGCTCATTTTTCTGGATATACCCTCACTCAGCAGGATTTTCACGAATACCAGTGGACCTGGTGTGGGCGTTATTCCATTCCGACCGGCTTATCAACAGCGCTCAATCTGCAGAATTTATTGGGCGAGCAAACATTACGGGGCATTCCCATGGGTTATGCCACCAGCATTAGTCAGCCTCACATTGAAGTGGATGATTTGGGGATGGGATTAACCAATCCTGCCACGCAGCGTCATTGGGTTGGTTATCCGGCGGTGGGGTTTAAGTAGGCTCCTCCGGATGATTTTCCGAGCTGGTTTATCGGTTTAGGGCAATTTGATCATGGAAATTAAACGGATTGATTTCTTATAATCACTGGCTCTCAAAGAGTTAATAATCCTCCAGTTTGAGTCTAGCTATTTCGGTTGACACCCCATACCTGGCCGTCTATATTGGCCCGCTTTATTGAAATGATGAGAGGAGAATAAATGTACGCCATCGTTGAGATTGCAGGGAAACAGTTCAAGGTTAAACCGGGTATGGTCCTGAACGTTCCGACTCTTGACATCGAACCGGGCAATCCGGTAGAGGTCGAGCGCGTACTGGCCTTTTCTGACGATAAAAATTTTATGGTAGGCACCCCGACATTGGATGATGTCCAGGTAGACGCCACTGTGGTTAACCACGGCAGAGATAAAAAAATCATCGTCTTTAAGAAAAAGCGCCGGAAAGCGTATCAGCGGAAGAAGGGTCATCGTCAAGGGTTTACCAAAATTTTGGTAGCCGGTTTGAACCAGGGTAAAAAAACAACCCCGAAAACTGCAGCAGATGTTGCAGAACCCAAAAAAGCCGAAGTTGCTCCTGAAGTAGCTGTAGCCAAACCCAAGACTGCTCCGAAAAAAGCCGCTGCTGCGAAAAAACCAGCCGCCAAAAAAGACGAGACAGGAGAATAATCCATGGCACATAAAAAAGGTGTAGGTAGTTCTAAGAACGGACGCGAAAGCCATTCCAAACGCCTGGGTATTAAAGAATTCGGTGGTCAGTTCGTGACTGCCGGAAGCATTCTGGTCCGTCAACGCGGTACCCATTACCATCCGGGAAATAATGTTGGCAAAGGCGCTGATGATACGTTGTTTGCAAAGATTGACGGGGTTGTCGCTTTTGAGCGCAAAGACCGTGATCGTAAAAAAATAAGCGTCTATCCGCAGCCCGAAGCGTAGTTCGTAGTTTCAGCTACCGTATTTCTGACATTTATAATCCCCTGAATCCCGGAAATTTTCCAAGGATCCAGGGGATTGTCACGTTCGGCAGAACCGGTTGATTTGAAATTTTGATGAAGTAAAATGTGAACCAGCGGTTATTTTCGCAGCCATGGGAATCACAGTTAACCTATCGCATTCGCTGATTATAAGTTGATAAAGGAGTAGTCGTGGGAAATTCCGATCTGGAACGTTTGGAAGCATTACATAAAAGTTTTGCCGTCCTGAAATCAGAAATTGGTAAGGCCATAATCGGTCAGCATCAAATAATCGAGCAGCTTTTTATCGCCATGCTGGCACAGGGACACGCGTTGTTGGTGGGGGTTCCGGGACTGGCGAAAACCCTGTTGATTAAAAGCCTGGCCGAAATCATGGACCTGAAGTTCAATCGCATTCAGTTCACGCCGGATTTGATGCCATCGGATATTACCGGTACGGAAATTATCGAGGAGGATCACAGCACCGGCAAGCGCGCGTTTCGGTTTGTACACGGACCAGTGTTCTCCAATATCGTCCTGGCAGATGAAATCAACCGAACGCCACCCAAGACCCAGGCTGCCCTGCTGGAAGCGATGCAGGAACACCGTGTAACGGCTAGTGGTCAAACCTATACATTGGACGAGCCCTTTTTCGTGCTGGCGACCCAGAATCCCATCGAACAGGAGGGAACCTACCCACTCCCGGAAGCCCAGCTCGACCGATTTATGCTGAATCTGAAGGTGGAATACCCCAGCATTGAAGAAGAGAAAAAAATTGTCCAATCCACCACCTCTGCTGTGGAGGTCAAGCTGAACAAGGTTTTATCCAGGGACGAAATCCGTGCCTACCAACAGTTGGTGCGCCAGGTTCCGGTGGCTGACAATGTGGTTTCATTCGCGGTGGATCTGGTGACGCGTACACGCCCGGACGGTGGCAGGGCACCCGACTACATTAAAAAATGGGTAGCCTGGGGCGCTGGTCCCCGGGCATCACAATATCTGGTGCTGGGTGCGAAAACACTCGCTGCATTAAAGGGCAATCCCACTCCTTCAATTGACGATGTCAAAACCATCGCCCTACCGGTTTTACGCCATCGTGTTCTTACCAATTTTAATGCCGAAGCAGACGGCGTCAGCACCGACGAAATCATCACACGTCTATTGGAAACAGTCTAACAGGATATTCTTGCGTCTTTGGATGTTACCCGAATCAAAACAGGAATAATTATGCGATCAATTATCATACGAATTTTCATGTCATTAATGGTTTCTACAGCACTTTTAGGTCAGTCCGGTTTTTATGGATGGAATCAGCGGACGCATTCCGAACTGACCTGGTACACGCTCGAAACAGAGCACTTTAATATTCATTATCACAATGGGATTGAAGAAATTGCCCGCAAAGGGGCGTTGATCGCTGAGCAGATTTATCCCACCATTTTGCAACAGATTGAAGTAGAGCCCTGGGGCAAAACCGACATCACATTCACCATGGAAGACGAAATATTAAACGGCTTTGCCATGCCATCCGATCAAATCTTTATCTGGGTGAGTCAGAATGATGTGGCGGGTCACTTCGGTGGATCTGAAAAATGGTTGCGATTGGTGCTACCGCACGAATTCCAGCATGTGGCGCAATTCAACGCACAAAAAACCTGGCTGGGTATCTGGGGAATGATCGGTATTCCAGGATGGTGGATGGAGGGCATGGCCGAGTATAACACCGAGGTCTGGCGTGTGGGTCGCAGCGATAACTCCTTCAAAATTCATACCTATCAGAATATGGTGGAGAAGATCGAAGCGCATCATATGGGTTACGCCAAAGTATTGTACCTGGCTTGGAAATATGGTGATTCAACCCTGGTGAAAATTGGACACGATCGGGTTTATCTGGATAAGAAAAAGAAAAAGTGGCCGATTTGGTATGACTTTGACGAAGCGTTTAAAAAAGCCACCGGCAAATCGGTCAAAGCGTTTGATGAGGAATGGCGCCGGGTCATCAATACCTACTATTTCACCTTAAAAGGTCAAAAAGAGGGTGTTGATGAAGTGGGTGAGCCGATGGTCGTCAAGGGCTTTAAAAATATTTTCGGGTTGAGTTACGCACCCGACTCCAGCGCCCTGGCTGTCGTTGGGCGCCAGTCTAAAAATCAATACTATACAAGCCTGTATGTGATGACAACTGATACCAATCACACCATTAAACGCATCCATTATGGCACTTTCAATAATCAACCAGCCTGGTCACCAAACGGTAAACAGATTGTGGTTTCGGAGCTGCATCGCGGGGCGCACGGAAGTCTCCTGAATGACCTGCGAATTGTAGATCGCGACGGAAAACACAAGCGCTGGCTGACAAAAAATCTAAGAGCTTTACACCCCCTCTTCGGACCGGATTCCGAAACTGTCTATTGCGTCGCTCATCCCACCGGACAAACCTCCAATATCTATCGCATCAACACCCGAACGAATAAAATCGAACGGGTAACGAATTTTTCCGGTGATGTCCAAATTCTGCGACCGAGCCTATCGCCAAATCATAAACAATTGGCCATTTCGATTCAGGATACAACCGGTTTCACAGACATTGCTGTGGTGAATACGGATGGCTCCGGGTATCGCAAGCTGATAAATGATTATGCGGAAGATTTGATGCCGGTCTGGACTGCGGATGGAACCGGGGTGATTTTCACCTCCTATCGCAATAGCACCCCCAATCTTTATCAAATTGGTTTGGCAGCCACGGATTCTATTGTCCAGATGACCGATGTGGCGGAGGCGGTTTATTCTCTGGAACGCATTCCAAAGTCGGATCGGATTTTGGCCACAACCCTGGGTGATGTGGACACTGTCCGAATGGTATCCATCGCACCAGATCGCCAAACCACGCCAACTCCCATCCAGATCAATGAGCGTTGGTCAGCCTGGCGCACGAAACGGCCCAA
>Ga0210009_1003092_pt1 | contig 11147 bp, 10 predicted proteins | sample CryGeyCG2114_065_FD_185457 | JGI IMG/M metagenome (GOLD analysis project Ga0210009, IMG submission 185457) | Groundwater microbial communities from aquifer - Crystal Geyser CG12_big_fil_rev_8/21/14_0.65 (SPAdes) (version 2) | ecosystem: Environmental > Aquatic > Deep subsurface > Groundwater ... | reverse complement strand
GAGGCGGGCGGCGGTGAGGATGGCAGAATAAAATCCGCTCTCGGAATAGGCGCTTTGCTCGAAGATGGAATTGGCGATACTATCCGGGTATCTTTAACCGAAGATCCTGAATTCGAAGTTCCGGTTGCAATTACGCTTGTCAACAGGTACATCGGTCGGGTAGACCACAGTCCGATCAAAGAGATCAAAAATCCGCCATTTAATCCTTACGTTTTTGAAAAACGAAAGACACATGAAATAATGAGTATCGGCGGTTCGAACGTCCCGCAGGTGGTTAGCGATTTCTCTAATAAGGATTTAACTGCATCGTCTTTACTATCTGCAGTCGGTTATACTTACGATTCCGAAACGGACAAATGGGCGCTGGGGGATACTACCCCGGATTTAATTTATTTTGGAAATCAAGTCCCAAAGTTTGCTTTGCCCGGAACGGTTAAGGCTTTGTACGATTATTCTATCTGGCAAAAGTTGGGAAATAAATTTGGAAGTTTCCCATTATTAACCGCAGCTGAATATTTTACCTTAAAAACGAAATCATCTTTATATTTTGTGCAGCTATGCCTTAATGAACTTAATGAAAACGTAATTAATAAATTAAAAGAAAATAAAAATACCGTAATTATTTTAACTGCCAGCAACCTTCACGGCATGGCGGAGCAGCGACGCTTTTTCTTTGAGCTCGTTGCGCAAAATATTACCGCGCCGGTTATAATCAGGCGAAATTACGACTCTCTCAATTTTGACGAATTGAGACTGTATACTTCTACCGACTTGGGTGGATTATTAATTGATGGTTACGGCGACGGAGTTTGGATAAGCGTTGATAATCTTTCCGAAAATGCTAAAGCGGATGGAGTTTATGTTAAAAGTTTCGTTAATAAAAAAGAAAGCAAAGAAAAAATTATAAACCGTATTTCGTTTGGCATTTTGCAAGCCGCCCGCGTAAGAATTTCCAAAACAGAATATATTGCATGCCCTTCATGCGGAAGAACTTTATTCGATTTACAGGAAACAACAGAAAAGATCCGCCGCCGTACGGAACACTTGAAAGGCGTTAAAATTGCAGTTATGGGGTGCATTGTTAACGGACCTGGCGAAATGGCGGATGCGGATTACGGTTATGTAGGAAGCGGAGTTGGCAAGATTACGCTTTATAAAGGGAAAGATATTGTAAAAAGAAATATAGCCGCAAAAGGCGCGGTTGAGTCTTTGATTGAAATAATTAAGGAAGATGATAATTGGGTGGAACCAGTGTAAATATTTTGCCCTAACTCAAATCGGTATGGCTCGATAATTGTTTATTGTTAAATAATAATTTATATTGCACCCGACGATATGATAAGAAATATATACAAGTTTTTAGTAATTAAAACGATAGATTTAACTTCCGACTTTGCGCTTAATGGCTGAAGTTTTTAAGATGCACTTCATTTACCGAAGTGCATTTTTTTGTTTATGACGTGTAACGATATAATTAAAAATATTGAATACTGGGCTCCGAGAGAGACTGCATGGAAAAAAGATAATGTAGGACTTCAAGCCGGAGCACCAAATAGAAAGGTTAGCAACGTTCTACTCTCGCTCGAGGTAACGTCCCGGGTGGTAGAAGAAGCCTTAAAGAAGAACTGCAACCTTATCATCACACACCACCCTTTCATTTTTACGCCAATAAAACAATTAAACTTCAGCAACGACAAAAACTCAATCATACTTCAAACACTAATAAAAAACGACATCACTTTATATTCAGCCCATACAAATCTTGATTTTACAAAAGACGGCGTAAGCTTCATACTTGCAAAAAAAATTGGCTTGAAGAAAATAAACTTCCTCAAAAAATTAAAATCCAACCAGTACAAATTATACGTTAATGTTCCTATTGATGCAGTTGATAAGGTTGCTGATGCAATTTTTGAAGCAGGCGGCGGAGTAATCGGAGAGTATTCGGGCTGTAGTTTCCGGCAGAAAGGTGAGGGTACTTTTTATGGATCAGCGCTTTCCAATCCAATGGTTGGTAAAAAAGAAATTTTTGAAAGAGTAGATGAGGTTAAATTAGAGATAATAGTTGACGCATGGAAAATTAACTCTGCGATAAAAGCATTAAAAACAGCTCATCCTTATGAAGAGCCTGCTTTTGACGTTGTTCCGCTCGAAAATGAAAACATAAACTTCGGCGCGGGCGCAGTGGGTGAGTTTGAAACGCCAATAAAAGTTGATGACTTCTTTTCACTTCTAAAAAAGAATCTCGAACTAAAAAATTTTAGATACACAAAAAGCACAAAGCTTAAAATTAAAAGAGTTGCTGTTTGCGGCGGTTCCGGCGGCGACTTATTGAATGAAGCTATTAATTTGGGCGCAGATGCCTTTGTTACCGCCGACGTTAAATACCATACTTTCCATGACGCAGAAAGCAAAATTTATCTGATAGATGCAGGGCATTACGAAACTGAAATTCACGTAATGACAGAGGTGGAAAGAAGATTAAAAATCTTAACCAAAGACAGCGGTATAAAAGTTTTTAAATATACAGGAAACACAAATCCTATTTCATTTTATAACAAATAAGGAGTAATAAATTGTTTGACAGATTAAAAGTACTTTATCAACTTCAGATCTTAGATGACCATTTAGACGAGCTTGAAGAACTGCGCGGTGATTTGCCAAATGCAGTGGTTTCGCTTGAAGACCGGGTTAACAGTTTGAAGGAAGATATTCGGAGAAAAGATGTAGAACGTTCGGAATCGGTTGAAAAACGTGAAGAGAATGAAGAAGAAATTGAGAAACTAAAAGCCAACCAGAAAAAATTCAAAGCGCAGCTTTATCAGGTGCGAAATAATAAAGAGTACGATGCTCTCACAAAAGAAATAGACCACAACGAAACCCAGATTAGCAAACTCGAAGCGGAAAATGATTCTCTCGCCGATTTGAGTAAGTCGCTGGCGGTTGAAATTGAAAGCATAAAGCCAATGTTGGAAGAACTTAAAGAAGAACTAAAAGTAAAAGCGGCAGACCTTAAAGAGATAGTTAAAGCCAACGAGAAAGAAGAAGCAAAACTTTCCGCGCGCCGTAAAGAAATACAGGATAAAGTTAAAAAGCCCGACTACTCTGCTTACATGCGCATACGAAAAGCTAAACGCGGCATGGCTGTATCAACGATTAGGCGTTCGGCATGCAGCGGCTGCAATAATATCGTTCCATCGCAGCGCCAGCTTGAAATTAGAAGAAACAACAAACTTTTCTATTGCGAACATTGCGGCAGAATATTAGTCTCGACAGAAATATCAGAAAAAATAGAAATTTAAATCAAAAAGATGTAAAGCGGAGATGGCTTGTGCTTTCTCCGCGGCACAGTTTGATGCTTTTAAAATTAAATTCTTCTAATCCGCTATGTCTGATAATTGGTTTAATGCAAAGATGAATGCCGACAGAGGTGGAATCCGCTTTTAATAAATGTTTTTTTTGTAATGAAATTATTTGCTGGTTTTCATTTTTAATTTTAACCCCCGCGCCATACATTATCTATTGTTTATTATTAAAACAAATTCGCCTTTAATGTTTTTCTGTTCGGCTAATTTTAATAGCTCTCCGGCTGTGCCCCTATAAAATTTTTCATCCTTCATTGTTAATTGAAAAGCGATAACAGATGGTTTAGATTGTCCGAGTACTTTTACAATATCGCTTAACAATGATTTTAATCTATAAGGCGTGTCGAGAAGAACTATTACTTCGCGAATATTTTTTATCCTGTAGAGTTCTTTTTGTCGTTCATCTCTTTTAGGTGAAAGCCAGCCGTAATAATAAAATTTTTCAAAGTTGAATCCGCTGCCGATCAATGCAGGCAAAAGTGAATTTGCTCCCGGGACGGGTATAACTTTTATCTTTTGTGAAATACAAACATCCACAAGCAAATGTCCCGGATCGGAAAACAGAGGCGTACCGCAATCAGAAATTAACGCTGCGGTTTTGTCTTCTAGAAATCTCATCAATATATCATTGACTATTTCTTTTTCATTGTGCTCATTGAGTGCAATTAGTTCTTTATTTATATCGTAGCGCGATAATAGTCTGCGCGCTTCTTTGAATTCTTCGCAGATTATAAAATCTACCGACTTCAATAAACTTAAAGCTCTCAGGGTGATGTCGTCATAGTTTCCTATGGGCGTGGCAATTAGGTATAAAATACTATTCATAATCATTTTAAAATATCTTTAACCTAAAAGTAAAATTTATTTCGCTTAACGCAAAAACTTATTAATTTTGCCGGAGTAAAATTTTAGAAGGCTAAACAAGCAAAACTATTTCATTACACAGTTGATTTATAGTATTGCCTTTTATCCGTTAGCTAATGGAGATTTTTTTATGTCAAAACATTTTAAATAATTACTGTTCGGTTATAAGTAAAATAAATACAGTTGATTAGAAGAACCATGAATTTTAAATCCGGAATAAACTCATTTGTAAGCAATAAAATATAGCCATTTTCAAAAATTGGAATAATCAAAATCTGTAGAAAAATGTAAAACGATAAATTACCTTATTAACCTTAGTAACATAGGCAGAGGTAAACATTTTCTCCATAGAGTCCTTCGAACAACCTTATTAGCTTATTATTCCCAAAATAAGGGAATAAGGTTGCATTTACTACGGCAAGTGTGGTTACTAAGGTTAATAAAATTGAACGAAGTGAAATCCCGTCCTGCGGGATAGATAAGGTTTTGTTATGGGAATTAGTTTTCATTTCAAATCGTTTGCGACTAAAATAATCTGTAAAAGAATTTATTTAAATAACTTGCAGCCATTTCAATTTTAATCAACCGGACAGTACTGATTTTAAATGATAAATTATATAAATTCCTTTGCGTTTTATTCTTCCGTTAGCTAACGGATTAACCAACGGATTTTTTGTGTCAAGATATTTTTTATGTTTTTAACTTTTTAATTGCGGCTTGCCGCGCTATGCTTTCCCGAATAAGTCTATTAAGTTCTTGTTGTTTCGAAAAAAAATAATTCACAACCAAAAAACAGGTACAGAATATGAGTGAACATACACAAGGTAATTCTACTGGTTTGCCTACAAATGCTTACACCGAACTCAAACCCGGTGAAGAATATCATCCCATAATGCCTCCGAATAAAACTTTCCCTGAAGTAAGTTTTTACTCGGTCTTTTGGGGATTGATAATGGCTGTTTTGTTTTCCGGTGCAGCCGCTTATCTCGGATTAAAAATAGGACAGGTGTTTGAAGCTGCTATTCCGATAGCTATCATTGCGGTCGGGTTATCTGCAGCCACTAAAAGAAAAAATGCTCTTGGCGAAAATGTGATTATTCAATCAATAGGTTCAACATCGGGAGTGATAGTTGCCGGCGCCATTTTTACAATACCTGCATTGTTTATTCTCAACCTGCATGCGGAATTTTATAAAATATTTTTAGCTTCATTGTTTGGCGGCGCGCTTGGAATTCTTTTCCTAATTCCTTTCAGAAAATATTTTGTTAAAGATATGCACGGAAAGTTTCCATTTCCGGAAGCAACTGCTACAACCGAGGTTCTCGTAGCCGGAGAAAAGGGCGGCAAGCAAGCAGCGGTTTTAGTTCTTAGCGGTTTGGTCGGCGGTTTGTATGATTTCATTATCGCTTCGTTCGGTTGGTGGAGCGAAGTATTTACTTCACGCGTACTTCCTCTTGGACAAACACTTGCGGATAAATCAAAAATAGTCTTTAAAATTAATATCGGCGCTGCTGTTATGGGTCTCGGATACATCATCGGGTTAAAATATGCGGCAATAATTTGTGCTGGTTCATTTGTCTCCTGGTATGTGCTTATTCCAATAGTGTCATTTATTGGAGAAGGTTTAACCGCTCCTCTTGGCGCTAATGTAACTTTACTTATTAAGGACATGTCGGCAGAAAATATTTTCTCAAACTATGTTCGTCATATCGGCATCGGCGGAATTGCAATGGCTGGTATAATAGGAATCATTCGTTCATCGGGGATTATAAAATCAGCCGTAGGTCTTGCCGCAAAAGAAATATTCGGCGGAAAAAATATTGAGGGCGAAACGGAAAGAACACAGCGTGATTTGCCAATGAGCTTTATTGTTCTCGGAATCTTAATAACAAGTATTCTTATTTTATTATTCTTCAACTTTGTTGTTGTAAATAGTTTTTTCCAGGCGGTGGTAGGAATATTGATCGTAATTATAGTTTCTTTCCTCTTCACAACCGTTGCAGCAACCGCAATTGCAATCGTGGGAACAAACCCTGTTTCGGGAATGACTTTAATGACGCTAATTCTTTCATCGATTATTCTTGTGTCTATCGGTTTAAGCGGCAATGATGGAATGATTGCTGCATTAATAATAGGCGGCGTTGTATGCACTGCATTATCAATGGCTGGCGCATTTATTACAGATTTGAAAGTTGGTTACTGGCTCGGTTCAACGCCAAAGAAGCAGGAGGGCTGGAAATTTTTAGGAACTCTTGTTTCAGCGGCAACCGTTGGTTACGTTATTCTTATTTTGAATGAAACCTATGGCTTTACCGGAGAAGGCGCTTTGGTTGCTCCACAGGCGAATGCGATGGCAGCCGTTATTCAACCGCTAATGGCAAATCAACCGGCTCCATGGATGCTTTATGTTGCAGGCGCTTTGATGGCTTTAGTATTAACTATGATTAAAGTTCCGGCGCTTGCATTTGCGCTTGGCATGTATATTCCTCTCGAATTAAATACGCCACTGCTTGTCGGCGGTTTAATTGCACATTTTGTTTCAACAAGAAGCAAGAGTGAAGCAACAAACACAGCGCGCCGCGAAAGAGGAACACTAATTGCTTCCGGTTTTATTGCCGGCGGCGCTCTCATGGGTGTTGTTAGCGCGCTATTACGTTATAACAATTTAAATTGGGTTAACAGCGAATGGCAGGAATCTCATTCCGCCGAACTTATCGGTTTGGCGATGTTCCTTCTTCTTTGTCTTTACATGATCTGGGATTCATTAAGAGGTAAGGCTGAAGAGTAGTTTAGAAGAAGTTAGAAAAAAAGTTAGAATAATTTGAGTTACAAAAAATGCCGGTTGTTGCCGGCATTTTTTATTTGTTCTTCAGCCACTTACCGATGAAATGTTGAATGCGCGATGAGCAAAAATCTTCTTCAATGCTAATCGTCAAAGCGCCAGCATCAGTTATTTTAAAATTATATATGCCCGGTTGTCCTTCGCATGATTCATTACTAATTACAAGTTGATTTCCCCTTACATAATAACTTCCATCGCTTTCAGTTTCGTTTAATAAAAGATAAAAACTTCCGTCATCGTCAAACTCTAATAAATAAATGTTTGTTCTTTCATTTGTTTCTTCAGTCCGAAACCATTGGCATACTATTCCCTCAGAAATAAACTCTCTGCCAGAAGAACAACCCGTGAAAATCACAATTAATATAAAGAAAGCTGCAGTATAGTATTGTTGTTGAATCATTGGCTAAAGTATCTCGTTTTAAATTTGTCAAGTACTACGGAAATATTTTTGATTTCCCAACTTTTAACTTTTTACTTATTCAAAAGGATGTTCGTTGTCATAAGAGATTTCAAGTTTGTCGGGTCTTTCGGTATCCGGTTCATCTTCCCAATCATATTTTTTATATGGGTCGAATTTTTTAAATATGAACGCACAAAGAAACCCTATAATGGCGCCTGCAAGATGAGATTCCCAGGAAACTTTGCTGTCGATTGGCAGCACACCCCAGACTAAACTTCCATAAAGAAATGTTACTATTAATGACAATGCTATCGAGCGCACATCACGTCGAATAACGCCGCTGAAGAAAATAAAAGTTACAAGTCCGTATATTATACCACTAGCGCCGATGTGATAAGCTTCCCTTCCGAAAAACCAAACAAGTATGTTAGGCGCAAAATATAAGATAAAAATTACTTTTTTCGCCGCGATTTTATAAAAATAAAAGATCCCTGTGCCAAGAAATAAAAGAGGCAGCGTGTTGGAGATAAGATGATTTATATCGGCATGAATTAATGGTGTTGTTATTATACCGGGAAGTCCTTTAATTTCGCGAGGCAAAAGTCCATATCCGGCAAGACTGAAATTAAAAACAATTTCTGAAAGTTTTAATGCCCAGATAATTGCAACGAACAGTAACGGGACGTAGACACTTTCAATAAATTTCCTTTTCTCTTCATTCATCCTCTTGCCCAATCATTCTTTTTTGTTGTAGGTAATATGCGGCAAGCCAGCAAAAAGATGTCCACGAAATTCCAACTGCCCAACCAGCTAAGACATCAATAGGATAATGAACTGAAAGGTAAACGCGACTATAACCGATAATAATTGTTAAAAAAACGCCAACGAAAATAAAATAATAACGGATTGATTCTCCTTTATAAATGCCCGCCAGCACCGCCGCAAGAGATAAATAAATCGCCGCAGACATCGTCGAGTGACCGCTTGGGAAACCGAGCGAATCAACTTTGAAAAAATATTCAATAGCTATTGGACGCTCGCGTTGAAAAACTGATTTAAGTAAAATGTTTATTATTCCGCCCCCCGTAGATGCCGCGAAGATAATCAGTGCTGCCACGCGCCTTTTGATGAGAAGAAAATATAATATCATTATAAAGGAGACTAAAAATATCACCGATGTACTTCCGAGTGAAGTGATTTCTTCCATAAATATCTTAAGCCACAAAGCGTCTTCATTGCTTCCCTTTAAGTAACTTAAAATTGCAGTATCAATATTTTTTACATCTGCTGATTGAATTGCAAAAGCTGACGAAGTGAATACCAACATGCCTATGAAAAACAAAACTACCGCTGCAGCAGCGCTCTTGTCCGAATAAATATTTTGTCGTTTTATGTTCATAAATTATGTTTCAGATGGATACAATATAAACCGATATACTTTGAAGATCAAAAGGAAGGACATCCGCCGAATACTGTATTAAAAAAATTATTCCTTCGCATATAACATCATCGCTGCTGCAACTAAAAGGCTTACGCTTGCTGAAGTGTAAAACGGAACCGAAGATCCGAATGAATCCCACAACACACCGGCAAGGAACGAACCCGCCATAACTGCTATACTCATCATCATCGTTAACAAACCGATTGCACTGCCGCGGCTTTCATCCGGGACAATATCGCTGACCCATGCTTTTAATATTCCTTCGGTTGACGCTGCGTAAATACCGTAGAAAGCAAATAAAAACCAGACGAGTAAGAAAGAATCAAAAATTGCAAAACCGAAATAAACTAATGAAAAGATTGTTAGTCCGATTACAAATACATTTTTCTTTCCTAATTTATCTGCAATAATTCCTGCCGGGTAAGATGATAAGGCATATACAAAATTGTAAAATATATATCCAAGAATGGCTATAGTATTTGACTGCGCAATGTCTTTCGATTTTAATATTAAGAAAACATCGCTGCTGTTAACAAGTGAAAAAATGACAACGAGAAACAGTAAACTTTTATATTTTTTAGGGGCGGTTTTCCAAAATAAGGAATATGAAAATTTCTTGTGCACATGTTTGTTAATTGCAGGAGAATCTTTTACAAGCAGGGCGAAGGCAACTGCTGCAAGCGAAGGTACAAATGCAATTAGAAAAATTAGCTTGTAATTATTATTAAAAATATTCAACAATAAAAGTGCGAGAAGCGGACCAATAACCGCACCAAGTGTATCCATCGCTCGATGAAAACCAAAAACAGCGCCTGTATTTCCGTTAGAATAACTTGCGAGAAGCGCGTCCCGCGGCGCGGTTCTTATACCTTTCCCAACACGATCAAATACTCTTGAAAAGAGAACTGTGCCGGTATTGGCGATTAACCCCGGCAATGGTTTCGCTAATGCGGAGACGCCATAACCGAGCATAACAAAAATTGATCGTTTTCGGAGTTTATCGGAAAGAAAACCAAAATACCCTTTTAACAACCCTGCTGTGATTTCAGCGAAGCCTTCAATCAAACCTATTACTGCCATTGAAGCGCCGAGCACAGTGGACAAAAATAGCGGGGTAACGGGATAAAGCATTTCGCTTGCCATATCTGTAAACAGGCTTACAAATCCGAGGAAAATTACCTGACGCGAAAGTTTTTTCATTTTAATACTATTGAATTTGTAAATAATAACTGCACTGCCATTTTTTGATAAATAAAGGCACAGCTTTTTTGGCTAATTGTAATCGAAGTTCAACCATATTGCCGTTCGCTTCAGCGAACGGAAAGAAGATAGAAAAAGAACAGAGGGGCTTTAGCCCCATTTAACAACTCTGAATATGGTTAAAGCAAAAAAATATTTGTTAAACTCTTCCAGCTTTTTTGGCTAATTGTAATCGAAGTTCAACTCCACAACCATATTGCCGTTCGCTTCAGCGAACGGAAAGAAGATAGAAAAAGAACAGAAGGGCTTTAGCCCCATTTAACAACTCTGAATGTGGCTAAAGCAAAAAAATATTTGTTAAACTCTTCCCGTCCGATAAATCGGACGGCAATAGTTTTACTTCTTCTTAATTACTTCCTGTTAACAAAGATCAAATCATTTAATACGCTGCCCGGTTTGGTCAATCCAAATCAATTTCCCGTTTAACATTACGGGCGCGGCGTTAATATTTTCGGATTCTTCCGATGAAAGTTTCCGAATGACCGTCCCCGTTGTATCTATCTTCATCCAGTTTCCGCCGCGTAAAAAATAATGTTCGCCGTCTTGAATTTTTACACATTCATCACAAACTAATGCCGAACCGTTTTCAAAAGGGAAAGCAAAATCAAACAAAGGGGAGATAACAATTCTGCCGGATTCGTTAAAGTATCCCACCTTACCATGCTCTGTAAATCTGCTCAAACCATCACTAAAGTAATCGGGACCGTTATCAAATGTTAGTACAGAAAATAGAGCAGTCTCTTTTTTATTTATATAAACCCAGCCGCTGTCTGTAAATACTGCGCTTGTTCCGGATTTATTAAAATCATAAGCGAACAAATAAACTGGGGGTAAAATTGTTTTTCCACTTTCATCCCTATATCCCCATCGATTATTTACTTCAAATGCAGTCAACTGCTGAGCATAAGTTGAAATAGTCAGCAAGACAAAAAACATAAATACAGCAGTACGAAACATTTTAATCATCTATTGTAA
>Ga0210009_1003088_pt1 | contig 11157 bp, 8 predicted proteins | sample CryGeyCG2114_065_FD_185457 | JGI IMG/M metagenome (GOLD analysis project Ga0210009, IMG submission 185457) | Groundwater microbial communities from aquifer - Crystal Geyser CG12_big_fil_rev_8/21/14_0.65 (SPAdes) (version 2) | ecosystem: Environmental > Aquatic > Deep subsurface > Groundwater ... | reverse complement strand
CACAAGTTCAGGGGGAATATCGGCAGGTGTGGAGGCTTTGGGTTTATAACCTCGCCAGGGACTCGACCAGGCGGTATTGGGGCTCACCATTGCCGGGACTGCATAATGAGTTGCCCCATACTGCAAAGACTGGGAATACAGTTCCGGATACCAGCAGTCGGCGCAAATCATCACTGCCAGCTTTCCCCAACCAGTCTGGATCGGTCGCCATTTTTCAAGACTGCCCGCATTCACAAAACCAGCTTCTTCTGGTGTTAAATGAATTTTCGTCACCACCCCGGCGATTTCGCCATTAGGGTTAAAGACAACTGATTGGTTATAGAGCTTATCACCAACAATTTCCAAGCCGTTTTTTCCTCCAGGAACCAACTCAGGCATTAAAATGGAACCCGCTACGACCCAACTTTGATGAGCTTCGGCTAGATTGCTGAACAACGCTCTGTAGAGCAGCCAGACATCCGGCGCATAGGTTTGAAAAATTGCCCGTTTAAACCGCTGATGGGCCGGTCCCACGAAAAAATCCAGGTATGTTTTGAAAAAGTGCCAGGCAACCCGCCCCAAATGTTTACGGATTAATTCACCCATGGCCGCCGGGATTGAACGCGCTTTTAATGCCGCTTCACCACCTTGGGCAATGAAAAATCCGAGACTAAAAAATTCGGGAAATACCAGCACGGTTTCATCGGCGTCTGTCTTTTTCTCGGGAAGTGCTTTCAGAATGGTTTCATACAGCAGATCCACATCCCGAAAATCTGTGGCAGTAAGTTTTGGGGAAATGGGATAGAGTTGAACGGGATTCATGGTATTTATGGCTAATGCGTGAATAAGAACCGGTTAAAACAGAAAATCCATATATTGAAATTTCCAGGTGTTGTAATATTCCAGCGACATCCCCACAAATGAATTGAACATGTAGGCTTTGCCTGTTTCGCGATAATAAAACAGCTTCACGGTTGGAACGAACTTGAGGTTGAGGTAAAACGGTACCATAAGGTAGCTGTCGAGACGTATCATCAGTTGCGGAAAAGATGCCTGATCCACACCCGGAACTTCAAAAAATTTCGTTCCCTGCAAATCCAATCGCCAGTTCAGCGCTTGAATCGGCACGTGGTATCGCGTTTTGTAATCCAATCCCAATAGTTGCTTGTGTCGGGTCTGAGTAATGTCATACATCATGGCCGCACTCAACTGGGTGTCTGAAAAATTACCCATTTTGGGCATGTAAATACCCAAATTCAATCCCAGGTCTTTTCTTTTTTTCAGCCCCTCCACCGCCGTGAATTCCGTCAGATAACGCAGTTGAATAAAGAGCTCCGGGAGGATCGTAATTTTGGAAAGTTTGCGAAAATTGACACGATAAGCCGTGTTGATCTCAATCTCGTCCTGGTGTTCCTGGGGTTTATTAAACGCCAGTTCGGCCATGGCAAAATCAGAAATCAGACGCATTTCCCAGGTACTAAATGGATTCTGTCGCCACAATCGCAAGCGCAAAGCCGTATCCAGCAGATTAATGGGCGTCTGGCGTAATTCCGGATAAAGCTGCAGATCACCCTGGCCGTCATTGGTGCGTTGCATGGATGAGTAGGTCAGACCAATTTTCTCCATATCCCAGCGCCAGAGCGGACGGTCATCAAATTTTTGAGCATGGATCCAGTTGGTGGAAAATTCCTGAACTTCGGTCAGGGATGAGAAATAATACCGTAGCGCTTCCTGAATGGTAATGGGGTAACCGTGTGTTGATCCCAGCAACAAAAGCGGACCCGTGTAAAGCAATCCACTGCGGGTGATTTCAAAGGCGTCCCGGCGGCGCTTGGCGCGTTCAAGTGGCAAAAATGCGTTGGCTTCATTCAACAAATCCGTGGTCAGGACGATGGCGTAAATCTCGTCACCACGGATGTTGCCATGATGCACCTGCCAATTATTGTCGAAGGGATTGGGGTCATGAATGCCGTAAAAATAAAGATTGTAGTCCGAACGCTCGCCCAGTGCTTTTATCTCCAGTAAATCTTTCCCGGAGAGAGCAATGGTTTCCAGGGTGAGTGTGTCATTCAGCAGCATATCAATATCCTGGGCATCCAGTCCGCCATCGGAGGCAAGGGAGTCCCAAAGAGTTGCATTGATAACTTTATCACCCAGAATGCAGACCTCCGTGTGGGTCAAATCGGCCAATGCAGCAGCCACATTCGTAATAAAAACACCGGGGGTAACAACGGAATCCAGAGGCACGAGTTGATTGATTTGATAACCAAACATATTGAGGGTAAATAGAGGGCAAAGTAGAAATTTCAATCGTCTCATTGAGGCTGAATTTATCAGCATTTCCAGCATTGACAACGGCGAAAGGGAATTAAATCAAAATAGCAAAAGATTGGTTTGGGAATGGCTCAGTTAGCGCTGGAACAATCGGGTAATTTTAGTCCGGTTCCCCCCGATGCAACTCCCATCCTTCCTCAATTTCCCACTGACGGATTTTTTTCCGGTTACGCCAGCGCATGAGGAAATACCCGATCAACACGATAAATGGCATCGCCAGCCACAGAATGTCCGGAAATTTCACCAATTTGTAGAAAGCGTAGGATCGTGACAAATCTTCCCGCCATCCTATTTCAAAATCCAGCAATGTCTCCTGGGAGGCGGCCTGGTAACGCTCTTTGAACGTGCGGTCGTCACTCGTGAGGAGGATAGGCAGGATGGACCGACCCTGACGCTCAAGCATATATTTGAACGCACCCAAGGACTCGGCATAACCCAGTTCCGCTTTCTGCCGACTGTAGGTGAGCACCATATCCAAATCCGACAAGGGAATGACATCCGACCGGAGCACCGCATTTCCCAAAGCGAGATACCCGGACCACGACCATTTCCCGGCAACGTATTGAGCCAAACCTTCATTAAACCAAACCGGGAGAGTCAGGTTATTCTGGGCGACCAAAACATGGGTCAATTCGTGTCTTAATGTGGCTAACCATTCCACCGGGTCGCTGTCATAGACATACAATGTATTGGGATCTGTCGTCAATCCACCCGACCAGGTCGGTGCCGTGGGAATGAATTTCCGGACCTGATGCAGATTGTTCAGGAAGTAAATGGTGAGCGAATCGGAACGGCGTAAACGCGTGAGTACGTAAATGTCCTCGGTGATTTTTTCAACTTGATCAGCAGCCTGGCGCAATAAACTGGTGTCCTGGCTGTCAGTCACCAGGGTCAACGATCCTTGCTGAAGCATCAATCCATGCAGGGTTTCAGATTGCTCCTGAGCAAAACCGTTCGTGGTGGTGATGGAAATTACCCACAAAAAGCAAATTAGAATCCTGCTGATGAATGCTGGAAAATTCAATGCTCTAAGCCGTTGTTCTGGCGGGATCCACATCGATGGACATGCGCACTGTTTTATGTGTAAATCGCTGTTGAATGTGACGCGCGGCCTGGTGTAATAATTTTCCGGTAGCATCCGTATGCTTCGCACTTTTCACCATCAATTTCCACCGAAAACCCTCCCGGTTACGTTCGATGAGGGCCGGAGCCGGACCCAATAAAATGAGTCCTTTGAATTCACTCAATATTTCCGCCACACGCTCCGCCACGCGTTGAACATCAGATCGTTTCGGACCGACAAAATCAAAACTCACCAGGCGGGAAAAGGGTGGATAGGACAATTCGTTCCGATCTTCAAGTTCTTTATTGTAAAATAATTTCACATCCTGACGGGTGGCACACTGGATGGCGAAATTGTCCGGTTGCCAGGTTTGGATCACAACCCGACCCGGAAACACGCCACGCCCGGAGCGCCCGGCCACCTGATAGACCAACTGAAAGGTTCGTTCCCGGGCACGAAAATCAGGATAATGCAAGCCTGAGTCGGCATTCATCACACCCACCAATGTCACATTTTCAAAATCAAGCCCCTTGGCGATCATCTGGGTTCCCAGCAAGACCTGATATTTTTGCCGTGCAAAATCCCCCAGAATTTTCTGATGCGCTCCCTTTTGTCGGGTCGTATCCAAATCCATGCGACACACCGTTATTTCGGGGAATAAAGCCTGCAACGCTTCCTCAACTTTTTGCGTACCCAGTCCGCCAAAATGCAAATCCAACGCGCCACAAGCCGGACACGATGTGGGTGGTTTGGCTTCATAACCGCAATAATGACACTTCACCTGATGCCCCACTTTGTGGAAGGTCAACGTGATCTCATCATTGGGACAGGCCAATGCGTAACCACAGCTTTTGCATTTGATAATGGGGGCATAACCACGGCGGTTCTGGAGCAAAATAATTTGATGACCGGCGGCGATCGTCGCGTCGATTGCAGACCTGAGTTTCCGGGAAAATGGCGAGGTCCAGTCTTCTGTTTCTTCATATTCCCGGGCCATATTCACCACATCCACCAGGGGCGGGACGGCTTTTTCCCAACGCTTGGTGAGGTGCAAGATTTTGAATCGCTCGGTAATCTGGTTGTAATAGGTTTCCAACGAAGGTGTCGCGCTTCCCAAAATCACAGCGGTGTGTTCGATTTGGCCTCGCATGAGTGCGACATCCCTGGCGTGATATTTTGGGTCGCTGTCCTCCTGTTTGTAGGCATTCTCCTGCTCCTCATCCACCACAATCAATCCCAAATTCTTCACCGGTGTCAAGACAGCGCTCCGGGCTCCCACCACAATTTTGAACTCCCCGCGTTGAATAGCCTGCCAGGTTTGGAGCCGTTCCGGTCCTCGTAAATTTGAGTGCCACAAAGCGACCACATCGCCGAATCGTTGCTGAAATCGCTGGGCTAATTGTGGTGCCAACGCGATCTCCGGCACCAAAATGATGACGCTTTCGCCGCGAGCCAAGGCAATGGCTGCCGTCTCCAGGTAAACTTCGGTTTTTCCACTGCCGGCCACACCAAACAGAAAAAATGGCGCAAACTCACGCAATTCCATCGCCCGTTGGATTTCCTTTTTCGCCCGCTCTTGCTCCGGATTGAGTATGATCGTTTTGGGAGGTGGCCGATGGTAATCTTTCAGCGGGTCAAGATTGGGTCGCAGAGGTTGTTTCAGCAGCAAACCCTTGTCAACCAACCCGTTCAAAACGGCACCAGACGCTCCCAGTTCTGCGTGAACCACTGATTGCGGTTTGCCTTCCGGAAATTTGAGTAGTGCCTCGTAAACCGCCAACTGTTTCGAACCCTGACGCGGCAACTGGCCGGCGTCGCTGGCAATCTCGGGCAATAACAGAAAATCGGCCACACGCTGCTGCCGGGTGGTGAACAGATTTTCCAAATCAACCCAACCATTGCGATTCAGTCGGGCGATTTGTTGAATCACCTCCGGGGCGGTGAATTTTGTTTTTAATGTGGAGAGCTTAACCGGTGATTTTTCCTGAATGTACTTGGAAATTTCATCCCTTTCCGCCACTTCAGATCCACCTATCCAGGTGATGATGAGCTCCTTTTTCAGGCGTGCGTCGGATGGAATCGCCGTTTGAATCACCTTCCCCAGCGGGGTCAGGTAATAATTTGCCATCCATTTGAGCAATTCCAGCAATGATGGTGTAAAAATCGGCATGGGATCAACGATCCGCTCAATGGGTCGGATTTTCTCCGCAAGTTCCGCATCAATTGAATCCCGGAAACCAACCACCATGCCTTGTTGGTTTCTGCGTCCAAACGGTGCAACCACCCGCTGCCCAAGCTGGATAACAGGCTGCAGAGCCTCCGGTACGGCAAAGGTGAAGGATTGACCCAGATTGATGGGAAAAACAAGGTCGGCGTACATAGAAAATTCAGGATTAGACATGAAAAATCAGGGCTGCTCCGGTATTAAACAGGGTGCGATCAGCGACTGCCACAACTTATATCCGGCAGCATTCATGTGCAAACTATCAGCGATGAAATATTCACCCAGGGGTTGTTGAGCCGGGCTTAGCATAGGATGAAAAACATCCATGAATGTGAGATCATCCTGACCTTCGCAATACAACCGGATGAGTTGATTAGCGGCATCCATTTCAGCTAAAAATTGTAGCCGCGACGCACTGGGTTTGATGGAAATGAACACGATGCGTGTCCCGGGTAATTTTTGCCGGGTCAGCGCTACGAAATTCTTGAAATCCGCAAAAATATTTTCTGCGGATTTACCGACAGTCACATCGTTGTCACCTTCATATAAAAATATTTGTCGTGGTTGATACGGCACCACCACCCGGTCAAAGTAGTGCAGAACATCGGAAAGTTCTGATCCCCCAAAACCGCGATTGATGACACGATATTCCGGGAAATCGGTTTCCAGCGTGCGCCACATACGGATGGAGCTGCTGCCGACAAACAGGATGGCTCCTGGAGAAACGGGGGTTTCCTGATCCAGCTTTTCAAAGTTCTGAATGACCGACTCATAGCGATTTTGCGACTGATCTGTGGATTGAGAACCGGGACCAGTACTGCATTGGATCAATAAAATTGCAGTCACGCAGAACTGCACTGCTCTCATAATGCCGGGAGTCATTTTTTTCACTTGAATCACTGTTTTCATGTTCACCTCTGTTGGGCTGAAAGTAGTAAGGATTGAGGTATTGGGATGCTGATTTTCTGCATTAAGTTAAGATAGTATGAAAAGGCTGCCGATGTCGCAAGAATCCCTCCACCCGCAATTATCTTCAATCGAAATTGAAACAGAGCTGAAAAAAGCCGGTTTGCGTCCCACGGTTCAAAGGTGCATTATTTCTGACTATGTCTTGAACCACGCCGAACACCCATCGGTTGAGACCATCAAAACCTGGGTTGACAAGCATTATACCGGAATCAGTCTGGCTACCGTGTATAACACCGTGCATGCTTTGGAGTCTGCCGGACTGGTTCACGCCATTCGATTTGACCATTCGGACAAAGTTTTTTACGACACCAACACCACGCTGCATCACCATTTTTTGGATGAAAAAACCGGTGAGCTGATTGACATTGACCCAGACAAAATCGAGGTCAATGCGAAATTGCCGGAGGGGATGTCCATCAACGAAATCTCGGTTTTGATACGAGGTGAGCGAGCGTGAATAATGGGTATTGCATTTTTTTAGAATCATTCTAAACTACCGGAGGATGAACACACTTAAAAAAAGACCAGCAGATCAGCAATTATAGGGATTTGCTGAATTTATCTAAACGTACGAAGGAGGTTTTAGATGGCTAATTTGAAAGGTTCCAAAACGCATCAGAATCTGAAAGATGCTTTCGCGGGCGAGAGTCAGGCAAACCGCCGCTATCTTTATTTTGCAAAGGCAGCCGATATTGAAGGCTACCCTGAGATCGCATCCAATTTTCGGGAAACGGCCGAGGGCGAAACCGGTCATGCTCACGGTCATTTGGATTATCTGAAGGTGGTCGGCGATCCCGTGACAGATTTGCCAATTGGCGATACCGTTGATAATCTGAAGTCAGCCGTTGAAGGGGAAACCTACGAGTATACCGACATGTACCCGGGAATGGCGAAAGTCGCCCGGACAGAGGGGTTCGCGGAAATCGCAGATTGGTTCGAAGTTCTGGCCAAAGCTGAAAAATCCCACGCCAACCGCTTTCAGACCCTGCTGAATACACTGAGCTAATTTTTGACCGGTGGGAACGGTCGCCAATTTGTGACAGTATGTTGAAGCGAACTGGCGACCGTTTTTTTCAGAAGAATCCCGGCTGTCGGGAACCAAACGTTTTAATTTTCCCCACGCCGTAATTCGACAAGTGCTCCAACAGGATCCTCCCCAGGATACTTGTGTGACCTATGGTACAAGGCGCGCGGGGTGATGTGAGAATTAAATCAGAACCATTTGCAGCAGATGAGAGGGGAACGCATATGAATGACACGAAAAACATTTCATTTTTGCCCGGCACCGGATTGAGTTACGATCCGACTGAAGCAAAATACTGGGATCCTGCGCTACTCGGCCAAGAGATTTCGCGTACCTTCGAAATCTGTCATAGCTGTCGAATGTGTTTCAAATATTGCGATGCATTCCCAACCCTGTTTGATTTTCTGGACACCAGGCACGATGGCAATGTCCGGCAAATAACTGCCGATGAAACCAAAAATGTGATGGATCAATGTTTCCAGTGCAAATTGTGTGAAGTTCAATGTCCCTACACGCCTCGGGATGGACACGAATTCCAACTCGATTTCCCGAAATTGGTACACCGCTATACGGCGGTTCACGCGTTAAAGAAACGAAAAACCCTGCGCGATCGCATTCTAGGTAATCCGGATGGCGCGGCTAAGTTAGCCCGGATGTCGTTTGGGCTGGCGAACGTTGCCAATAAAATGAGTGTTTCACGTTTTTTCATGGAAAAAACGGTGGGGATTCACCGGGAAAAATTATTGCCGAACTTCGCACAGACCACTTTTGAAAAATGGGCTGAGAAAAACGGTAAGATTCAATCGAATCCGGGTGCTGAAGCGGTTCTCTTCCAGACTTGCTTTGTACAAAATAATGAGCCTGACATTGGAGTTGATACGCTTGAAGTGATGGAACATAACGGTGTGGATGTTGCGTGTGCCAATGATCTGGTCTGCTGCGGTATGCCCGCCTGGGAACAAGGTGATTACGAGCATTTGAAAAAAAATGCCCTGAAAAATATCGCCAGTCTCCTGCCCTATGTTGAGCAGGGTGCTAAGGTCCTGGCCATCAATCCAACCTGCTCCATGATGCTGCGCCGGGAGTATCCGGAACTGCTTGACGGGGAAGATAAAAAACGAGCCGAAAAACTTGCTGCTGCCGTCATGGATCCGTCTGAATTTTTATGGTCTATCCGTGACCAAGAGCGATTTAAAACTGATTTTAAAAGTAGCCCGGGTGAGAAAATAGCTTATCATGTCCCCTGTCATCTACGAGCTCAGGCGGTGGGATTCAAGGGACGCGATCTCATGAAGAAAATACCCAATGTTAAAATGAGTACAACGATGGAATGTTGTGGCCATAACGGCACCTATGCCATGAAAGTTGAAGGCTTTGATCCGGCCAAGCGAATAGGTAAAAAAGCTTTCGACGGATTACAAAGCGCAGAGGCGGATCTCTGGTCCACCGATTGTCCGTTAGCTGCCATACAATTTCAGCAACACGCCGGGCGGAAACCGTTACATCCCATGTCGGTATTGGCACGAGCCTACCGGGCCGATGGATTTCCGAATAAAATAGATTGATTCAACCTTGGGATTTGGACCTGAACCTGAATCAACATTAACGACATCAATAAGAAAAACATAATACCCTGAGGAACACATGAAACCCATTCAACGCAACGAAATCCTGGACTACATGACCTACATCGATCATCGAGACGGGATGCGCGAGAATGTGATGATAGAAAAAAATCGTCGTCGGATACATGTTGGTGATGACCTCACATTTTTATTTGAAAATCGTGATACCATGCGCTACCAAATTCAGGAGATGATGCGGATTGAGCGACTGGTCCGCGAGGAAGACATTGAGCATGAAATCAATACGTACAATGATGTTCTGGGTGGTGATGGCGAGTTGGGTTGCACTTTGTTGATTGAGATTGATGATGTTGATGAGCGTAATAGCAAACTCAGACAATGGGTTGGGCTGCCGAATCATCTTTACGCCAGGCTGGATGATGGTTCGAAAGTTTATGCGAAATTTGATACCAAGTTGGTGGATACAAACCGCCTTTCCGCCGTGCAGTACATCAAATTTAACACGGCCGGAAAAGCCCCGGTGGCGATGGGGACCGATCATCCGGATTTAACCCTTGAAACTGAGTTGAGTGATGACCAGATGGCGGCATTGAAAGCTGACTTGGCCACCTAAGCCACATCAAAAAAACTCCTTGTTGCTCCATCCGCTGCACAGCGCTATTGTTTTTTTTAACCCCTGCGAGTTACCATCAGATTGGAAATGTTGCTGCTATTTGGTGTGTTCTGCCGAGCTTTAAATTCTGGAGATAATTGATTTCGATGAATCGCCTGCACGTATGTCACTAAAAATTGCAATTATCGGTGGTGGCGCGGCCGGATTTTTCGCGGCAATCACTGCCAAAGAAACCCATCCCGACGCGAGCGTCATTATTTATGAAAAATCCGCACAACTGCTGGCAAAGGTGAAAATTTCCGGCGGCGGTCGCTGCAATGTCACCAACGCCTGCGCTTCCATCGGGGAGTTGGTTGCTGCCTACCCCCGTGGTGGGAAATCGCTCAAAAAAGTTTTCCATCAATTCAGTAACCTCGATGCGATGAAATGGTTTGAAGCACGAGGTGTGCCTTTGGTGATTGATTCGGAGAATTGCGTGTTTCCGCAATCACAATCCTCCCAAACCATCATTGATTGCTTTTTGAGTGAATCGAAACGACTCGGTATTGAAATCCAAACCAGTCACGGGATTCGTTCGATGCGCTATTTAGACCAGCAATGGGAATTGGAACTCTACGAGCGTGCTGAAAATCCACCGCGGTTTGACAAAGTCATAATTGCAACCGGCGGCTCGCCCAAACGCACAGGGTTGGACTGGCTGGAAAAGTTAGGACATCAAATCGAGGAGCCGGTACCTTCGCTTTTCACCTTTAATCTGCCACAAACTGAAATTACACGATTGCAGGGCGTCGTCGTCGAAAATGCCTTGGTGAGCCTCGTCGGTACCAAGCTCAAATCCGATGGTCCCTTACTCATCACCCACTGGGGTTTCAGCGGCCCGGTTATTTTGAAATTATCCGCCTTCGGTGCGCGAATACTGAGCGATCTCAATTATCAATGTCCGGTTCAGGTAAACTGGATCCATGAGACAAACCAAACGGTCGTTTTTGATGAACTCATGAAAATTTCCCGGGAGTCGGCGAATAAAAATCTGTCCAATGTCCGTCCATTCCGTTTGCCCGAGCGGTTGTGGCTGTTTCTATTGGAAAAATGCGACTTACCGACTTCTAAAAAATGGAGCGAGATCGGGAAAAAGAGCCTAAACAAGCTGGTGAATCTGCTTACCAACGATATTTACACATTGGATGGCAAGACGACATTCAAGGAAGAATTTGTCACCTGCGGTGGTGTCAGTCTTAAAAGTATCGACCTGGAGACGATGAAGAGTAAAGTGTGTGAAAACCTATACTTCGCCGGAGAAATCCTGGATATTGACGGCATCACTGGTGGTTACAATTTTCAGGCAGCCTGGACGACGGGGTTTGT
>Ga0210009_1003087_pt1 | contig 11157 bp, 9 predicted proteins | sample CryGeyCG2114_065_FD_185457 | JGI IMG/M metagenome (GOLD analysis project Ga0210009, IMG submission 185457) | Groundwater microbial communities from aquifer - Crystal Geyser CG12_big_fil_rev_8/21/14_0.65 (SPAdes) (version 2) | ecosystem: Environmental > Aquatic > Deep subsurface > Groundwater ... | reverse complement strand
AACCTGGGGTATGGGAAGTTATGATGAAAGGATTAAACAAGCTGAAGTCAGGAGCCACATTCAAATTCGGAAATAGCGGTTTAACGGCTCAATTCATCAGGCGGCAGGAAACCAGGGCTGTTATACGGTTCTCATCTCCTCAAAAGCTCTCAGCCTATTTAAGAGAAAATGGACGAATGCCCCTCCCCCCCTACATACATAGGCCGTTTGGTACGAGTTCACGGACCCTGGAACTGGATAAAAAGCGTTACCAAACCGTTTTTGCCAAACATACCGGGGCAATCGCCGCCCCGACAGCGGGGCTACATTTTACTCAGTCTCAATTGGCAGGCCTGCGGGAGAAAACTGCCGACACCGCGCACCTTACATTACATGTAGGGCCGGGAACTTTCATTCCAATCCGCGAAGAAAAGATCACACACCACAAAATGCAGTCAGAGTATTTTCAGGTTTCACCCGTCAACTGGAACAAGATCGCTCAGGCAAAAAAGAAGGGACAAGCCATTTTGGCCGTGGGAACAACATCAACCCGGGTCTTGGAGACCCAGGGATTTGAGAAAACTATTCTAAAAACAGAATCCGGTTGGAGCAACTGTTTTATTTATCCGGGCTGGGAGTTCAAAAATGTAGACCATCTGCTCACCAATTTTCATCTGCCCAAATCAACGCTATTTTTACTGGTATGCGCCTTCATGGGTGAAAAACTGGCGAAAACGGCCTACAGCGAGGCCATCAGACAAAATTACCGTTTTTTCAGTTACGGTGATGCAATGCTGATTCTTTAAAAGTAAGACCCTTGGCCAAGATTATATCAAGTCGTACTTTCATCCACTACTTGTTTGAAAAATTTACCAGATTTAAACCGAACTACTTTCCGTGCGGAAATTTCAGCTTCTTCACCGGTTTTGGGATTTCTACCAACACGTTTGGTTTTTGCACGAACCTGGAATGTTCCGAACCGGCGCAAGATAACTGGTTCCCCATGACCGAGTGATTCCTTAATCAGTTCAATCACCGTTTCCACAGCCTCTTCTGCTTTGGCTCTGGACAAGCTGGCACGAGATGAAACCTGGTTAATAATGTCTTGTTTGGTCATACTCCCTCCTCAAAACAAACTAATGATATTTTTAAAAGTTGAATTGGCCAAAATATTAATTTCTATGTCCACACCCTGACAGGAAAATTTGTACTTCTGTAAGATAACAAAATCAAGGTGAAACAGGCAATCTCTACAGTTGAAAAAATAACGTCTTATATTTAAATCGGTGGCATTACTTTATCACTTAAATTAAAAATATCAATAATTAATTCAAGAATTTAGGAGTATTTCCCTAATGTTGAAATTTTTCAAATTTCGTGCTTGACAGAGTCTCAGGAAAACCAAAAAAAGCATCCCGGATAACCCTTTCTTTTAAAAGAGTTATAGAGACACGTGATTAAAGCGGCCACGAGACAAAAATTTAGAGTAAAAAATATTATGGGGAACGGGGTAAAGATTTTTGCGCTTGAACGATGTGATAAACATGGTCACCTGGTTTGGCCAGATTCAATTTTTCACGGGCAATTTTTTCAATTTCATAAGGATCAGATTTCAGAGCAGTAATTTCTAACCGAAGCTTTTCATTCCTCAATCGCAAATCGTCATTTTCAGATTTAATTTTTAATTGCCCCTGCTCTAGATGGTAAGCGTTCAGAATACCATTCTCGTGAAAAACCGCCATCAAGATCAAGAGTAAAAAAAATCCCAGGCACAACAAAAATATTTTCTGGTATCGAAAGTTTTCAGTCATAAAACCATTCATCGAGATAACAAGTTCAAACCTGCCTCAATCAAATCAGGTTATAAAAAACATCCCTTCCCCGGTAAATTGCAGTGTCACCGAGAATTTCTTCAATGCGCAAAAGTTGGTTGTATTTAGCAATACGATCGGTTCGACACAAGGACCCGGTTTTAATTTGACCCGCGTTAACCGCCACAGCTATATCCGCAATACTGGTATCTTCTGTTTCTCCAGAACGGTGAGATATTACAGTAGTATAGCCTGCCCTTTTGGCCATCTCGACGGCATCGAGGGTCTCGGTAAGGGTTCCTATCTGGTTGACCTTTATAAGAATTGAGTTCCCCACCCCTTCCTGGATTCCCTTCGCCAGTATTTTTGTGTTGGTGACAAACAGGTCGTCGCCGACGACTTGAACGGAGTCGCCAATTTTGTCTGTCAAATTTTTCCAGCCTGGCCAGTCATTTTCCGCCAAGCCATCTTCAATGCTAATGATGGGATATTTGGCCGATAAATGGGCCAGGTAATCCACCATCTCATTGGAACTCCATCTACTGTTCCCTTCAGCGGCCAAGGTGTATTTTTTATTGGCAAATAATTCACTGGCGGCAACATCCAAAGCAATTAACATGTCCTTCCCAATTTTATACCCAGCACTTTTAACGGCCTTAATCAGAACTTCAATAGCCTGCTCGTTGGATTGTAAATCGGGGGCAAAGCCGCCCTCATCACCAACTGCTGTGTTGAAGCCGCCCTTCTTTAAAACCGCTTTTAAATGGTGAAACACCTCGACACCCATCCTTAAAGCGGCCGAAAAAGACTTTGCACCTACAGGCACAATCATAAATTCCTGGATATCCACATTATTATCTGCGTGCATGCCACCGTTCAGCACATTCATCATCGGTACAGGGAGTTCTTTAGCGTTTGTGCCGCCTACATACTGAAACAAAGGCAGGTCTAAATCACTAGCCGCCGCTTGGGCTACCGCGAGAGAAACACCCAGTATGGCATTGGCACCCAACTTACTCTTGTTGGCCGTGCCATCCATTTCTATCATCAACCGATCTATCAAAACCTGTTCTGTGACTTCAATCCCTATAATTTCCAGAGCAATTTTTGTGTTTACATTTTTGACCGCCTTGGAAACCCCTTTCCCCATATAAATCCGGGAATCCCCATCGCGGAGTTCAACAGCCTCCCTTGAGCCTGTCGATGCCCCAGATGGAACAGCCGCTCTGCCCATCGCACCGCTTTCCAGAGTCACATCTACTTCCAGCGTAGGGTTACCCCTGGAATCTAAAATCTGCCTTCCTTGTACCCCTATGATTTCACTCATGATTTCCCTTATCCTTGGGCCGCCGCCAAGGCCTTGCGGCTGGCTTTTATAGTCAGGTTGATTTCTTCATCCGTATGAACTGCGGACATAAAACCAGCCTCAAATTGAGAGGGTGCGATATAAACCCCTTCCTCTAATAATCCATTAAAGTAGCGTTTAAAAAATTCCGTGTCGCAGGATTTGACCGTTTCAAAATCGACGATTTTCTGATCTGTGAAAAACATTGAGAACATCGAGCCCACCCTGGTAAATTGGGCCGGAATACCAAGTTCCTCAACATTTTCCCGCAGACCCTGACAAAGTTTTGCAGACTTCTGTTCCAAAGATTCATACACCCCCTCTTTAGAAAGCAAGTCCAGCATTACGTTGCCAGCGGCCATTGCCAGAGGGTTGCCAGACAAGGTCCCCGCCTGATAAACAGAGCCTACGGGAGAAATATGATCCATCACTTGACGCGATCCGCCGTAGGCACCCACCGGCAGTCCCCCGCCGATTATTTTTCCCAGGCATGTGATATCAGGATTAACTCCATAATGTTTTTGCGCCCCTCCCAAAGAAACCCGAAACCCGGTAATGACCTCATCAAAAATCAAAAGCGCGCCGGCTTTTTCAGTCACCTCACGCAAGGCTGAAAGAAAACCAGGGATTGGGGGCACCACACCCATATTGCCGCCGATGGGCTCAACAATCAGCGCGGCAATTTCTTTGCCCTCTTTATCAAAAAGCTCACGCACCCGATCAATATTATTGTAGGGAAGATTTAAAGTTTTTTCGGCAAGACTGGAAACAATACCGGGGCATTCAGGAATACCCAAAGAGACCAGCCCAGACCCGGCCTTAACCAAAAGACTGTCTCCATGTCCGTGATAACATCCCTCGAATTTCACGATCTTGTCGCGCCCAGTGATCCCTCGGGCCAGCCGCAAAGCACTCATTACCGCTTCAGTGCCGGAATTCACCATCCGCACCACCTCAATGGAAGGCATTGCCGCAACTACTTTTTCGGCCAACTGGATTTCCAACTCCGTGGACGCGCCATAACTGGTGCCTAACCCAGCCTGCCTGGTTATGGCTGAAACTATTTCAGGATGAGCATGACCAAAAATGAGTGGGCCCCACGATGCCACATAATCGATAAACTCGTTGCCATCGACATCCGTCATCCGTGACCCCTTCGCACTTTTGATAAACAAGGGATCTCCCCCTACCGCATTAAAAGCCCTGACCGGACTATTCACTCCCCCCGGCAGAACCTTCTTTGCTATTGAGAAAAGACGGCTGGAATTTTTTCTATTCATAATGATCAACCAAATAAAATGGAGAGTTCATCTTTCAGTTTTTGTGGAATTTTTTCAGGGTCTGTGACCACAGCGAATTTGGCGGCCTCCCTACAAGAACAAGGTTTAATGCTGTCCAACAAGGGTAATAATTCCTTTATGACCTTCTGCGCCTGTTCCACATTTTGATGCATGATTTCCAGAACTGCTTCGAGGGTGACGGGCTCTTCTTCCACATGCCAACAATCGAAGTCTGTCACCAAAGCCAGGGTGGAATAACATATTCCCGCTTCACGGGCCAGTTTAGCTTCGGTGACATTGGTCATTCCAATAACATCGACATCCCATTGTCTGTACAGAAGAGACTCGGCACGGCTGGAAAACTGGGGGCCTTCAATACAAATATAAGTTCCCCCTTCATGAGCTTTTGCGCCAGCCTGTTGGGCCGCCTTAAACAGGGTTCCTGCCGTTGCAAGGCACACCGGATCAGCCATGCTGACATGACCAACCATTCCCTGGGTAAAAAATGTACTGATACGCTTATACGTCCTGTCAATGAATTGATGCGGCACCACAAAATGACCGGGGGGCATATTTTCCTTCATGCCTCCTACGGCACTCACAGAAATAATCCGTTCCACCCCGATTTTTTTCATGGCAAAAATATTTGCCCGGAAATTTATCTCCGAAGGTGGAATTACATGCCCGATTCCATGGCGGGGAAGAAAAGCCAATTTGACCCCGTCCAGTTGCCCAATCACAATGCTATCGGAAGGCGAACCAAAAGGGGTATCAACCGTTTTTTTTTCAGTCACCTCAAGGCCCTTCATCTGGTACAATCCGCTTCCGCCGATCACACCCAGAAACGTCTCTGCCATGAAATATACTCCAATAATTAAGGGGTTTAACTCAAAGACTCTTGAGTTTAAATGAGGGCAAAAATACAGAACAAATTATAAATTCATCCAGATGATAAGACCCCAGTTCCTCTCCACAGGGCACTGGCTTCCTACCCCTTTATCCATTCCGGCTAAGCCGAATCTGCTTTCTTTCTTTCAACCTCGTTCAACAAAAACTTCAATTCCGCGATCTGGTCTCCAGCCTTGCTGAATAATGTTTCCTCTTTTTTGAGATTTTGAACTTTGACGTTCACATCTTCCGCCAACAAATTCAGGGAGCTTAATCGTTTCTCCACCTCACCAAGCAAATTGATTTTGCTATTTAGCAAATCAATTTTTGATTCAGCATCTCCGGTAATGGTGGTCAGTTTTTCAATATTGAGATTGATTTTATCGAGATTGTCTCTTTCCTTGTCGATTCTCGCTTTTTCGGTATTAGTGCGGTTAATGACGATATCGAGTTCACCAAGGGCCTGCTGAGTGCGTTTAACTTTTTCTTCGCTTTCATGAACCTGGCTGATCCTGTTCTCCGTCCTTTCCAGCATATTATTGAGTTGATCCATCTTCTTCTCAACACCCATCATGAAATCTTGCTTTTCATCCAACGCATCCTGCCTGTTGCGTAAATCCTTCATCAGGGCATCAAGCTCGTGGAGTTTTGCGTCTGTTCGTTCCACTTGAGCCGTGTCCCTGTTCAACTCTTCCATTTTGGCTTCAAAGTTGGCCGTTATCTGGCCCAATTCCTCACGAATCTGATCGATTCTGGAAATTTCATCTTTGGCTTCCTGAACCTCCTTGAACCGGGTACGCAGTTCAATTTCCTGAATACTCAATTTGGAGGAAATGTTGTTCATTCTTTTTTCCTGGTCATCAATGGCCGCTTTTTCCTTGGCCAGGTCGAGAATTTTCTCCTCAATAGTATTTGCCATGGACTTCAAGTCCTCAAGCTTCTGGTCCACTTTCTCAATGAAGTCAATTTTCTTGGAAACTTTAGCGATTTTTATATTCGCCTCTTCAATGAAGAAATCCAGTCCATCCACCTTCTTCTCCATTTTTTCAATGAGGGCTTTCCTCTGCATCTGGGTTTCCATCTTCACATCCAGACTGATAACCATTGAACTGAGGTCATTGATTTTTTTATCCACCTGATCCACCAACTGTTGCTTGCGAATGATCTCATCCATTTGTTGCTGGGTGGATTCATTCATCACCTCAACCTGTTTGAGAATCCCGGAAATTGTATCTATCTTCTTGACATCATCATCCAGACGCCGGACCTTCTGCTCCGCCTCCTCAGCCATGACGTTAAAGCGGCCCATCTTTTCATTGGCATCATCAATAATTTTCATCTCATCCTTCAAAATTTTCATTTTGTTGCTGAGATTATCTATAAGAAAGGAGTTGAGCTTGTGAATTTTCTCCTCGGTCTTTTCAATCATGGACTTTTCATCCTGGATTCTGGCAATCTTAGTCTCCACATCCACGGACAAAGAATCCAGGTCCCGCAAACGTCCAGTGATACTCCGAATCATTTCATTTTTCACCGAAATATTCTTGGATTCGATTTTTAACTCACTGATTTGCTGCATCAGGCGTTGGAGGGTGTCCTGAGTCTCGCTAATCATATAGCTTTGCCCCAGGAGCTTTTCATAATCCGTCTGCACACTGGCGAGAACACGCTTTAATTCTTCCGTATCCCGGGTGTGGCTTTCTATGGTTTCCTTATCCTGTTTGATGCGTTCATAGCGACTGTCAAGCTCTCCCAGGGTATCTTTCATGACCCCGACTTTTACAGCGGCCGTTCTCAACAAGTCCTTCATGTCGACAACATCCTGCACCTGGCTAGAAACGCTATCAAGCATATGCTCAAGCCGACCGATATTGCGGTCAGCGGACTTGAGGAGTTTGCTTTCCTCCCGAAGTTTTTTAATTTTGGAATCCATGTCCCAGACCAGGACATTCAGGCGGCCCGCATCTTCGTTGGCTTTTTCAACAACCTGTTTTTGCTGGCTCAGGCTTTTGATTTTGCTGTCAACATGTTCGTTAAGCAGGTGGAGTTCATCCAAATCCCTTTTCAGGGTGTTATAATTTGAGTTAACCTCTTTTGAAACGCGCTGAAAATCACGCACCCGGACATCAAAAGTCTTGATCTCTTCAAATCGAGACTCCAGTGAGTCCAGCTTTCTTAACGCATCGGGCACCTGTCCACTAACGCGGTCAAAAGACCTTTTCTTTTCCTCCAACTCTCCCGACTTCCTCTCAAAATACTCCACAAGCAATTGCAGGTTCTTGCGTTCATGGGAGGCGAGCTTGACAAGCTCTTTAAATTCTCTGGAGTCAAAGCCTTCTCCGGCTTTTCCTGATGGTATGGAACTTTGAGGATTCTCTGGTTTAAAATCTTCGGCCATAACAGGAGTCCTGTATCAAAGAGATTTATTTTTGGCAAAGGGACAGCGCCCAAATACCATAAGGTACTATGTTTTTATATACTTATGGGAAATCAATGTCAAGCAGGATAGCCGCGATAGTCAGCCTCTGGCTCTTTGAACAAGGTACTCTGCAATTTGAACAGCATTGAGTGCCGCCCCCTTTCGCAAGTTGTCGGACACCACCCAGAAGTTAATGGCATTCTTACAGGAAATATCATCGCGAATCCGACCCACGAACACCTCATCCCGGTCCGTGGCAGAAATTGCCAAAGGGTATTCGCAGTCTTCAGGGTTATCAACCACCTGAACACCAACCGCATTTGACAGTAGTTCCTGAACTTCCCGGGCACTCATCGGTTTTTCGGTTTCCACATTTACAGATTCAGAGTGCGAGTAAAATACAGGGACCCTTACGGTTGTGGGCGAAACAAGAATCGATGGATCGCCAAGAATCTTTCTGGTCTCATTGACCATTTTCATCTCCTCCTTCGTGTACCCATTATCTAAAAAAATATCTATATGTGGAACACAATTAAATGCTATTTGATGAGGATATACATTAGGTATTACCGCTTTTCCATCCAGTAACTTTTTAGTCTGGTCTTCCAGTTCATCAATGGCTTTTTGACCGGAGCCGGAAACAGACTGGTAGGTGGAAACCACCACCCGCTTAATTTTAAAACGGTCATGGATCGGCTTTAACACCACCACCATTTGAATGGTCGAACAATTGGGATTGGCGATAATACCAGGATCGGAGCCGATCGTCTCCGGGTTAACTTCGGGAACAACCAGCGGGATATTCTCTTCCATACGAAAGGCACTGCTGTTATCAATCACGATGCAACCAGACTTCACGGCAAGGGGGCCAAAATGGCGGCTGGCATCGGACCCGGCCGAAAACAAGGCAATATCCACCCCTTCAAACGAATTTTCCTTCAACTCCTCAACGGTCACAGGGCTTCCCCTGAATGTCAGGGTTTTTCCTGCCGACTTTGCTGATGCCAGGACTTTCAGGCTCCCAACAGGAAATCCCCGCTCCTCAAGAATTTCCAGCATTTTTCTTCCTACCGCTCCGGTGGCACCGGCAACCGCAACATTGTATTGTTCTTTATTAAGCAACATTCTTTTTCTCCAATTCTTCAGCCACCAGATCGCCCATTGCCTGGGTTCCAACCTCTTTCATACCCGAAGACATAATGTCACGGGTACGGACCCCTTGCCCCAACACCGCTTCAACCGCTTGTTCAATCCAGGTATTCGGTTCTTCACGATCCAGGGAATACTTGAACATCATCCCAACGGACAAAATGGTCGCCAACGGGTTGGCCAATTCCTGGCCTGCGATATCGGGCGCACTGCCATGAATGGGTTCATACATGGCATATTTTTCCCCAAGGCTTGCTGAAGGCAACATGCCAATTGATCCGGTAAGCATGGATGCCTCGTCACTCAAAATATCTCCAAACATATTGGTGGTCAGGATGACGTCAAATTGTTTGGGGTTTCTCACCAACTGCATGGCGCAGTTATCCACATACATGTGCGACAGTTTCACGTCCGAATAATCGGAATGCAGGTTGGTCACCACCTCACGCCAGAAACCGGTTGACTCCAAAACATTGGCCTTATCGACCGAGCAAACAGATTTATTGCGTTTGCGGGCAACATCAAACGCGATGCGGGCAATACGTTCGATTTCAGGCTCGGTGTAAACAAGAGTATTGAATCCCCTTCGGGTACCGTCTGCAAGTGTATCGACACCGCGTGGTTGCCCGAAATAAATACCGCCGGTCAATTCGCGCACAACCAGAAGGTCCAATCCTTCTACAACTTCCCGCTTCAACGTGGAGGCCTCCACCAAAGCCGGGAAAATACGCGCCGGGCGAAGATTTGCATAAAGCCCGAGGCTGGAGCGGAGCCCCAACAGAGCCCTTTCTGGTCGCAGTGAAAAGTCAATATTTTCCCATTTCGGGCCGCCGACAGCACCCAACAGTACTGCATCGGCATTTTGAGCCGCTTTCAATGATGCCTCTGGCAAAGGGTGCCCGGTAGCTTCATAGCCCGCGCCCCCCACTGGAGCCTCATTAATATTTATTTTTAACCCAAGTTTGGACTCAATGATCTTGAGAATTTTCAAAGCTTCCTGGACAACTTCCGGCCCTATTCCATCACCGGGAAATACTGCGATATTGAATTCAGTTTTCATAGACCAAATCAAACTCCTTTTGAATCATGATTTCTATATACTCTTTCGTAAGGGAGGAAATATTAGCAGACTCTGATAAAAAGCCCAACAACCACTTTTCGCTGGTTAACTATCGCCCCATCGCCACCGGCCGCTTGCCGGGATAAATTTCGTTGTAAATATTTATTTTTACATTATTATACACGCCGGAACCAAATCTTTAACCAACCGGTCACACTCACCAAGCCTATGCTAAACGGCAAACGCATTTGCGTGGTCATGCCGGCCTACAACGCCGAAAAAACCCTCAAAAAAACTTACGACGAAATTCCCAAAGATATCGTGGATGAGATCATCCTCACCGATGATGCCAGCCAGGACGAAACTGTAAAGTTATCGCGGGAACTGGACATAAAAACCTTCGTCCACACCAGGAACAGGGGCTATGGAGCCAACCAGAAGACTTGTTACCAGGAGGCTCTCAACCACGGAGCCGATATCGTTATCATGTTGCACCCGGATTACCAATACACTCCAAAACTCATCACCCCCATGGCTTCGATGATGGCAGAAGGAATTTTTGATGCAGTGATCGGCTCAAGGATTCTTGGCAACAAAGCCATGATGGGGGGAATGCCGCTTTACAAATATGTTTCAAACCGGGTTTTGACTCTCGCCGAGAACCTGCTCATCCAACAAAAACTTTCCGAATACCACACAGGATATCGCGCCTTCAGCCGCAAAGTGTTGGAGACCATCCCGCTATTGGAAAACTCTGACGACTTCGTGTTCGACAACCAGATGCTTTGTCAGACCCTTTATTTCGGCTTTGACGTGGGGGAAGTTTCCTGCCCTGCCCTTTATTTCGACGATGCCTCATCCATCAGCTTCAGCCGTAGCGTCACCTATGGGTTGGGAGTGATGGAAACCGCCCTGAAATATGCTTTTGCTAAACGCGGCATGGGCCATTTCAAAATTTTCAACCCGAATGGGAAGAAATTGTCCACCGAGCTGGAAAAAGCCCGTTAGCCCGCATATTTCATGAAAAAAAGATGGCGAGAACCTTTCAAGCCTTTAAAATAAGGCTGAGCGACAACTCAAAGAAAGGAATTCGCCGTGGCAGATTGTACCCCCGATCCAGATCGAATTCCCCGGATTTAAACACCGCACGTCATTCCCGCGCAGGCGGGAATCCAGAAATCAAATCAGGGTTTCGCTCTTCAATCAGGCGTAGCTGACAGGCTCGT
>Ga0210009_1003079_pt1 | contig 11178 bp, 8 predicted proteins | sample CryGeyCG2114_065_FD_185457 | JGI IMG/M metagenome (GOLD analysis project Ga0210009, IMG submission 185457) | Groundwater microbial communities from aquifer - Crystal Geyser CG12_big_fil_rev_8/21/14_0.65 (SPAdes) (version 2) | ecosystem: Environmental > Aquatic > Deep subsurface > Groundwater ... | reverse complement strand
GTAACCACCCAATGGCTCCGGTGGCGTATCGAAGTTCACTGCGATGCTATCTTCCATTGTCTTGGCAAGTGAATGATCCGACTCCGAATGCGCGGTGAGGCGATCATCCTTACCCATGTTACAACTCGCAACCAATGCCAATACAACGACCATTCCCATGAGCATTTTATGATACATCTTAAGTCCCTCCTCCAAATCTGATTGTTTGCGGACGATATATTCAAACCGCCTTACCAGGCTGTGTTTGGTGATAAAAAATCCACTGGCTAACACGGCGTGGTGGACATGATTGGTGGATCGTTCAAGCTGATTCAGCAAATTCCGACCGTAGCCTTTGCGATCCGCATTAGTCGCACGGATGGCTGCGTCGTCACAAATGCGCTCGCGTTCCAAATCCATCTGGTCATTCAACAACCAAATGGCAGGATGAAACCAATAGATCATTTTAACGATGGCCTGCAGATGAATCACCGCGAGATCCAGTCGTCTGATGTGAGCCATTTCGTGGGCGATGACGCTGAGTATTTCGGAATCTGACCAATTTACAACGGTGTCTGGCAGGTAAATCCGGGGTCTTAATAATCCCAGTGAGAATGGAATTTGAATGTCCGGCGAAATCAGGATGAAGGGCGTTCGGGCAAGCTTCTGACTGGTGAGAAAGGCGTTGACGCGAGTCGGGACGATCCAAGGTGTTGCATCTCTAAGGGTCTTTCGGAATCGGATGTCATTCACCACCAATCTGACCAGGAAAAACATCGCACCACCATACCACAGACTGACGATCAATAGTGCTATAGTTATCGTTGAGTTACTGCCACCGCCTAAAGTAACCTGGGGAAGTTGGGTGATAAAATTCGCTGACTGACGCTGAATGGTTGTATTTACAAGTTCTATTGGCAGGTTGAAGGGCAACAGTGCCTTAAGAAGCAAAATACTCCATAATCCGTAAGCAAATTCAGGATGCGAATTTCTGCTGATTCTTGAAATTGGCCAGATAAGGAGTGTCAGAAATGCCAGTTGCCAGGATGATTGCCAAAGCATGGATAACACAGTGGAGAAAAAATCAACCATTTTGATCCTCCGCTTCCTTCAGCATTTGCCGGATGACTAGAATATCCTCCGGTTGCAAATTGATATTAGGCAGAAGAAAAGCGGCCAGCCGGCTGGCAGATCCACCAAAAACCTGGTTTACGAAGTGGCTGGTCGCACCTTCGACGACGCTGGAACGGTTCACCGTGGCGGTATAGAAATTCACCAGCCCAAGTTTTTCCTTTTGCAGGTAACCCTTTTCCACGAGACGCTCCAAATAGGTCTGAATGGTTGTATAAGCGCGCTGGTGTTCAACCGGTAAAGCCTCCATGACCTCTCTGGCGGTCTGTCGACCCTTCTCCCAAATTCGATTCATGATAGTCCACTCGAATTTACTCAACGGTTCAAGATTTTTCTGCCTGTGGCCCATGCGACTACTCTCCTACAGTTGTAGTATAATAGCGACATCTTTCGGAGGATGCAAAACAATTTTTGGTGTTCGGCCCATCAGGGGTCGATTTTTTTAAAATCAATTCCAGTCTTTGACCAAAGTGGCTGATTTTAAAAATATCGAATATCAGCCAGGAAGGTGGGCGAGCAGTTCGCGGATTTTCTTTATCGTGATTGGCGCGGAACCTTCGTAGTGATTGTTGATGTTGAGGAATACATTGACGCGATTTTGACGCAAATGCTGGATCATCTTCACAATGGTTTCCAGCTCATCATCCTTAGGCCGTAACACCCGGCTCCAGTCTCCGCCACTTTCATTTTCAATGCCACTCCGATCGGGACCGTGCAATCGAATGACCACATTCCCCGCCAATGACGGATAAATCTTCCGGTAGGTCTCTACAATATTCGGCATGTAGTACCCATGCAGCAATACAGGTGTAAGGTTGAGTTCCCTGAGCCAGTCAAAGAATCGGCGGTTCAAATAGTTGGGATTACGAATTTCCACGGCGTGGATCAGGTTCGGGGGCAGGTGTTCGGCAAATGTTTGAAACCGGCGTTGGAAGTCTGTCTGACTTGGCATTTTATGCTTATTCAAATATTCAAATTGATACAGCAACGCGCCGATTTTCGTGCCAAAAGGTTCGAGCTGATGCAGCGTCGTTTTAAGTAAGTCGGGTGACAGAAAGTGCGGATTGGTTTCCAATTCGTCTGAGGGCTTTTTTCGATAAAAGTGTGTCAGCGTCAGGCTGTTTGGCATTTTGATCGTGAACCGAAAATTGTCCGGAACGCTGGCGGCGTAATCTTCGACAATCTGTGGATCCGGCAACACCACCTTATCCGTTCCAAATAGCGACCAAAACCATTGGTCAATCTCAACGGTATCGAAAATCTGGGAATATGCCGTCAGGTAATCCCGGTTTTTGATCGTTTCGTCCGAATAAACCAATCCACGCCAGGAATCATATTTCCAGCTACAGGTGCCTATTCGTAGTGTCCCGAGTTCAGGCATGGGGAAAAATAGGAATTATGGGGCGGGGGAGAAATACGGAATCAGTAGAAAAGTAGTGAAGTAGGAAAGTAGGGAAGTAGGAAAGTGGAAACTGGAAAAGGGGGGAGTTGTGAAATCAACCTGTGTGTTAATGTGTGTTTCCGGCAAAGTGTTAGATGAAATTCCCGGCGCACATATTAAAAAAGCGCCCCGATTTTCATCAAACCGAGGCGCTCTCGCTAGATATTGATCCTTTGGGAGGGAATCACCTATTTATTACGAATTGCCGCCTGAGCCGCCGCCAAGCGAGCGATTGGAACGCGGTAAGGTGAGCAACTCACATAGTTCAATCCGGCCCGATGAAAGAAATCAATGGAATCCGGATCCCCACCGTGTTCACCACAGACACCGATCTTCAGATCTTTCTTTGTGCTACGACCTTTTTGAACACCCATTTTCACCAACTCGCCCACACCATTTTGGTCGATGGACTGGAACGGGTCGTTCTTCAGAATTTTCTCATCCAAGTAGATTGGCAGGAATCCACCAATATCATCCCGTGAAAATCCATACGTCGTCTGGGTCAGGTCATTGGTACCGAAGCTGAAAAATTCAGCCTCTTTCGCGATTTCGTCGGCCGTGACGCAAGCCCGGGGGAGTTCGATCATTGTCCCCACCATGTATTCGAAATTCACACCGGTTTCGGCTTTCACATCAGCGGCCATCTGGTTGATGATCGCGTTCTGGTTCGAAAGTTCCGTTACCGTCCCAACCAGGGGCACCATCACTTCGGGGAAAACAGTTTTACCTTCCTTGGTGAGTTCGGCGGTTGCCTCAAAAATGGCACGCGCCTGCATCTCCGTGATCTCCGGATAGGCGACGCCCAATCGACAACCACGATGACCCAGCATGGGGTTCGATTCATGCAGTGCACTGACCCGGTTGCGAAGGTGGTTCTCCGTGATTCCCAATTCGTTGGCAAGTTCTGTAATTTGACCATCGTCGAGAGTCACAAACTCATGTAACGGTGGATCCAATAACCTGATGGTAACCGGAAAGGGTGACATTGCTGCCAAAATGCCCTTGAAATCAGCGCGCTGGAAGGGGAGCAGTTTCATAACCGCTTTGCGACGCGTGGTTTCATCTTCCGCAACGATCATCTCACGCATGGCTAAAATGCGTTCCGGATCGAAAAACATGTGCTCGGTGCGGCACAACCCGATTCCCTGAGCGCCGAAATCACGAGCCTGTTGAGCATCTTCCGGGCGATCCGCATTGGTACGAATTTTCAAGGTCCGGAGTTCGTCAGCAATGTCCATGAGAATCTGATAATCTTTATTTTTTTCCAAATCAGGTTCGATCAGATTGAGTTTGCCCTCGTAGACTTTGCCGATGGTACCGTTTAATGTGATCCAATCGCCCTCTTTGAATGTCTTACCACCGACTATCATCGTTTTGGCTTTGGCATTGATCTGTAGAGCAGAACACCCGACGATACAGCATTTACCCCAGCCGCGAGCTACCAATGCTGCGTGCGAGGTCATTCCGCCTTTGGCGGTGAGAATTGCTTCGGCGGCATGCATGCCGTGGACATCTTCCGGTGAGGTTTCGTTCCGAACCAGGATCACCTGTTTCCCGTCTTTCGCCCAATTTTCGGCATCATCTGCGGTAAAAACGATTTGTCCGGTTCCGCCACCAGGACCAGCGGGCAGTCCTTTGGCAATCGCTCCGGCTTTGAATTCAGCTTTCGGGTCAACCATGGGATGCATGATCTCGTCAAGTTGTTTGGGTTGGACGCGCATAATAGCGGTCGCTTTGTCAATCAAACCTTCCTCCACCATTTCGCCCGCCATGCGGATGGCTGCGACGCCATTGCGTTTACCATTGCGGGTTTGCAACATCCACAGCCGACCTTCCTGAATCGTAAACTCAATGTCCTGCATGTCATGATAATGCTTTTCCAGCCCATTGCGAATCGTCACCAATTGCTGGTAAACTTCCGGCATCGCTGTTTCCAAACTGGCGAGATGTTGCGTGTCCTCGGTTTTGTTGGCTTCGTTCAGGGGATTGGGTGTGCGTGTTCCGGCCACCACATCTTCACCCTGGGCATTGACCAACCATTCGCCGTAGAAGACATTTTCGCCGGTGGCAGGGTTGCGGGTAAAAGCCACGCCGGTTGCTGAAGAATTACCCATATTTCCAAAAACCATGGTCTGGACATTAACAGCGGTGCCCCATTCGTGAGGGATATTTTCAATTTTTCGGTAACTGATGGCGCGCTTGCCGTTCCATGAACGAAAGACTGCTTCGATACCACCCAGGAGTTGGTCACGGGCATTATCCGGAAATGGTTTCCCGAGCACGTCACTGATCTTCTCTTTGAATTGAGCCACCAATGATTTCAGGTCATCTGTGGTAAGGTCGGTGTCTAGTGTGACGTCGCGTTTTTCCTTCATGGCATCCATGAGTTCTTCCAACTGATTACGAATGCCTTCTCCGTTAGGAGGTTCGATTCCTGCGGCTTTTTCCATCACCACATCGGAATACATCATGATCAGTCGCCGGTAGGCATCATAGACAAATCGTTCATTACCGGTCTTTTTGATCAAACCCGGAATCGTGCCGCTGGTGAGACCGACATTTAATACTGTTTCCATCATGCCGGGCATGGATTGGCGCGCACCGGAACGAACCGAGACCAAAAGTGGGTTTTCAGAATCGCCAAATTTCTGTCCCATGATTTTTTCCACACCGGCCAGGGCGTCATTCAGTTCCTGCTCCATGCCCTGGGGGTAGGTATCTTGTTTCAGATACTCCACACAGACATCAGTTGTAATGGTAAATCCCGGAGGGACAGGTATTCCCAGGCTGGTCATCTCGGCCAAATTTGCGCCTTTACCACCTAAAAGATTTTTATCGGTAGCCCGTCCGTCGGCTTTACCGTCACCAAAGAAATAGACGTTCTTTTTCATGCAATCCTCTTTCTGTAATTAATTCTCGCGATTCGTCTGATCGGATAATTTTGAAGTAAGCTGGTCAACCTGGTCCTTGCTCAATTTTTTTCCTGCTCGCCGGGACCTGCAAAAATGGTGTTGCAGTTTCGCCGTTTTGACCCGTCCCGTCATGAATGACAAAAAAGGTGCCATGGGAGTAACTCAGGACGGGGTTACGCTGTCAATCTGGTCCAAATTAAACACCTGACCACCGAATTTCTGCATCAAAAAATTGGAATCTATACATGACGATTCACAATCGTGTCTGGAAAAATATGACGCTGATGGAAAAGGGTGAGGTTTGAAAGTTGCGTTTTGGTATGAACCATTTGCCGGCCATTATAGGTCTAAAAGGGTGCGATTTCAAGCACTTCGGAAGGAAACTCTAACTGGATGAAATGGTCACTGGCGACTATGTTAAGGCCATGTCAGTCCTCATCATCGCCGCGCTGAAAAGTGAAGTTAAAACCCTGTTGGACCGTTTTGGAATTGCAAAGCAAACCACTTTGGGAAGACATGCTGTCCTGTACAAGTGTATGAACGATGCTCACATTTTGCGAACTGGAATTGGACTGAATCAAGCAACGCGGGTGTTGGAGAAATTTTCTACACCTGACGCGCTTCCCACGAAAATCCTGCATATTGGTGTGAGTGGCGCACTGGTTGACGACTTTGACATTGGGCAAATGGTTCGTGGCGTCACATTTACCAACGAGGCTGGTGACAGGGTCAGCCCTGAACTGTGGCGTCCAGATCCCATCACAAGCCAATTCCCCGAAGGACGCTTTTTGTCTGTAATTGAAGCCGTGAAAACCACGAAGGCGCGTCACCAACTGAACGAGAAGACACAGGCTCAATTGGTGGACATGGAATCCCATGCTGTGGCGACATTTTGCCGGAAAAATGAGGTGCCGCTTTGCGCTATCCGGATTGTATCCGACCGCGCCGATGACCGGGCAATGCTCACTTTCATTCACGAATTTAGAGTTCAAGCCAAACGCTTGCAGGCTTTCGTGCTGGAGAATTGGGAAGGGTTCGTATCGGCGTGAGGAGACATTCGAGCATACCATTTCCGAATCCACCAATTCCGCCATTACCAATCGGCGGCAGGTCAGGTTCATTCCGGTCGAAATTCGTACGCCATTGTAAATGCATATCTTAGATAACGATTAATATTTTAATAAGCTTATTGCCGAAATAATAATTCCGGCGCAAGTCACCCCCTAATTGACTTAATTGGGCTAAAAATATAACTTTGCGCCCATGACTTCCCGCGATCTCCATCTCCATGTAGACACCGTTCGTCGTCTACTTCGCCGCCACGCCAAATCCCATTTGGAAAATCTGCTGGCAAAATTGCACCCGGCCGATCTGGCGTTGATTTTTAGACATTTAACTGAAGAAGAACGTTCGGAAATATTCCTTGCGATTCCCACGCTGGAGATGGCAGCGGGGGTTTTGGCGGAACTTGACGATTCGATCATTCAGGAGTTGATTGCCGATTTGCCGGTTCAAAAAACCCTGACGCTCCTCAAAGAATTATCCTCTGATGACGAAGCCTACATTCTCCGTTTATTACCAGACGACCAGGCAGCAGAAATTCTGGCCCGACTAAAGGCAAGTGAGTCGAAGGAGATGGAACAGCTCATGGCCTATCCTGAGAATAGCGCCGGAGCGTTGATGACCACGGAAGTTTTTGCCCTTCACGAGAATATTACCGCCAAAGAGGCCATCGCCTCCATCCAGAACAATGAAGATCAGGAGATGGTTTTCTATCTGTATGTTGTGGATGATCGTCAGCATTTGGTGGGTGTCATTTCATTGCGTGATTTGATCATGGCCCGGCCGGGTCATGTTCTCAAAGACATCATGATTTCCCGGGTTCACGCGGTTCATCCGGATATGGACCAAGAAGAGGTAGCGCAAGTGGTATCCCGGTATAATTTCCTCGCCGTTCCGGTAGTTGATCACGCGAATAAACTGCTGGGGATCGTTACGGTAGATGATGTCATCGATGTTATCCGTGATGAAGCCACCGAAGACATTTTGCAGATGGCGGGTGCCGGCAGCGACGGTGAAATCGTTTCGAAAAATGTCATGGGCAATGTCAAAGTCCGACTACCCTGGTTGTTCGTCAGTTGGCTGGGCGGTTTGCTGGCAGCGTTTATCATTTCAGAATTTCAAATCACATTGACCAAAGTTTTAGCGCTGGCGGCGTTCCTGCCGATTATTACCGGTATGGCAGGGAATGTGGGTACGCAAACCGCAACGATAATCGTGCGTGGATTGGCAACGGGACGCATTGAACGCGCTTCAGCCTGGAAAATTATTTTCAAAGAACTACGCGTGGGAACTCTCCTGGGACTCGTTTATGGATTACTCCTGGGAATAGCGGCTTATGTCATGGGAATCATGGGCTACCTTGAGCTGGATGCCATTTCACCCCTGCATCTGGGTCTCACCGTCTGCGCGGGAATCTTATCTGCCATGATCGCAGCCGGAACAATCGGCGCTTTGGTGCCGCTATTTCTTGACAAACTCAATCTTGATCCGGCTATCGCGACGGGACCGTTTGTGACAACCTCCGTGGATATTTTTGGTGTTTTACTTTATTTCCTGATTGCCGGAATTTTTGTTCTATAAATTCCCACGCCGGGAGCAGAAGCCAAACGAAGCACCGTGATTTTCCTGACCATCCTATTCAGTTTATTCATCACCATCTATCTGTTCTTCACGCTGTACATCGGTCGCGGACTTTTGCGCAAAACCAGGGAAATTGCCCCTTCCAAAAGACCCACAGTCGCCATCATTGTAGCGGCTCGAAATGAGGAAGCCCATCTGCCCCTCCTGCTGGAAGACTTATGTCATCAAAATTACCCCGGTGAATTGCTGGAAATCCGGGTTGCCGATGACCGTTCCACAGACGACACCTGGTCAGTCATTCAGCAATTCCAGCGCAAATATCCTTTTTTAAATGGTCTTCGCATTCGGGAACCCAATCGTCTGATGACCGGGAAAAAGAATGCGCTAACCCAGTGTATTCGCAAAACGCAAGCACCCATCATTTTGCAGACGGACGCGGATTGCCGTGTCGGCCCGGAATGGGTCGAATCAATGGCATTATCAGTCGCCCGTGGAGCCGGGTTGGTTGTGGGGTATTCCGGTCGCGTCCCGGATAAATCATTCATGGGACGCTATGAAGCGCTGGATTATCTGACATTGAATGCCGCCAATTTTGGGGTGCTGCTAAATGGCAAAGCATGGAGTGGTTCCGGGACGAACCTGGGATTTTTACGGACTGCATTCACAGACATTCGCGGGTTTGAGCCCATCGCAGGTAGCATCGGTGATGACGATATTTATTTGGTACAGACGATTGCCAATCACCCAAAATATTCGGTAGAAGTGAATCTTGATCGTCGGGGCTGGGTTCACTCAACCACCGACACCTCATTTTCAGGATTCTTTAACCAACGCGTTCGCTGGGCTTCGACCGCACGGGGTATGGAAAAACGAGCACCCTTGTTTTGGTTTTTCCTGGTCTCGGCATTTCTCTCAAACATTGCCCTTTTATTGGGACCATTTTTTGCGATTAAGATATGGTTCGTCTGGGCATTATTGAAATTTCTGGGTGATTTAATGGTGACCGGGCTGGCTGCGCGCAGGTTTGGTCTGGGGCATTTACTGATGCTTTTCCCGCTCTGGTTTTGTCTGCAACCGATCTACATCCCCTTGGTGGCAATTTTTGGATTATTGGGGCGGTTCAGATGGAAGCCGGCTTGAAAATGTTCGCACACAACGGGTGGTTTGGAAAAATTATGGCACTGGTTTTTGTCTGGCTTTTTTTAGCGCTACAGGCAATTCAAGCCCAAACTGAAGAACCTAAGTATGCTCAATATCTTGTCTCTTATTTGGGCATCCCGATTCTGGACACCTATCAGGAAATTTCAAAAGATGCCAATTTCACAACCGTGGTTTACATCAACCAGATCAAACCATTTTGGGCAACCTTCCAGAATGTCCGGAATCGTTATTCGGCGACATTCACGTCGGTGGGATTCACACCCATAAGGGACGAGAAAGAGATCCTGGAGGGAAATTTCACCCAATCGCTTTCAGGGCAATACTCTGAAGAAATGAACAAAGTTATCTACAGTAATCGCCAGAAATCCCCCTGGAATAAAAGGGCTTATAGTGTTCTGAGTGCCGTTCATTTTCTGGAGCAGGAAAGTCGGAATCTCAAATATCCGCACACAATGGACATCGTCATTGAAGGTGAAATTTGGGAAGCGTATGTCACCCATAAAGGTGCAGAGACTTTGGAAATTATCGATGAAAGTGTGAATACAAAACATGTGAACATCGTGATGCGACCTCGGGGTGGACAGATGATCCTGAGCCGTACAGATATTTTGATGGATTTTTTAAGTACAGCCGGCAGCAGGTTGGATTTGTGGATCACGGATAATCAGCAAATCGTCCGGGTTCAGGTGGGTGAATTCCCCAAAGCGGTGGTCTTGGAGCTGGTTAAAAATGGTGTAAACGCTATGGAAACCGATTAATATTGGCGCGATGTATTATCGAATAAAAGACTTTCTCGATTCAAACCGGAAGCCCATTCTGTTCATTCTGGCGACGGTGGTTTTCGTCATTTTGGGTCTCCAATTGCATTTAGATAAAAAATTAATGGCCGGCCTGGTCGTTCTCGTGGGCATCCTTTCCAATGCATTCGCCGGTATCGTGGCGTTGTTGGGTTTGGTTCCATTTTTAGGACCTTTGTTAATCAAAGTACTCTCAATACCCTTTTTCTGGATTCTCAATGCCCTGGGTTATTTCCTATCCATTTTCTTTGTGCGTAAAGGATACGGAACACAGGTGGTTAACAGTCGTGTACTGACGATCGTCCTCCTCGTTGGCGTTGTTATCGGGTATATTCTGGGTAAATTAATCTGAATCAAGCAGACATGAGGCAAATCAGCCAAAAGTTTCAAAATTGAAATGTGTTGATCCTGACTGGGGCGCACTGTTTCGATCAATTTTTTGTGAATTTGAATAAAGGAGAGGTTATGCGGTATCGCAATTATTTACTCGGGCTAATCATCAGCACAAACCTTATCTGGGCGAACGCGCTTCAATCGGTGGCATCCCTGGATAATGCTTATCAAAATGGTGAAATCACGCTGGATCAGAAAATAATCAACAAAGTCTACCTGGTTTTCGATCAGAGCCGTATGCTAGCTGAATATCGTCCAACCAGCGCTACCATTCTCAAATGTGCGACACCCATTCTCCACGAGTATGAAACTTTTAAAGCCGATTTAGCGCCTCAGACCCGCGAAATCGTTGAAGGTTATTTGAACCCCGCAATGGATGAACGGTCACTTTACGACAGTCCGGGTGGACATTTCAGGTTTACCTATTCCACCACCGGGGCAAATGCAGTCTCAGCCACGGACAATGATATGTCCGGAATTCCTGACTACGTTGAGTGGTCTGCAGAATACATGGATTACACCTGGGCACTGGAAATTGACTCGGCCGGATTCGCTGGCCCCAACCATACCGGTGGTGACGGTAAATACAATGTCGCTTTTGAAGCCATGTCATCCTACGGCTACACCACCACAAGTGGCGTGGATGGCAACGAACTTACCCGCATGGTACTTCATCGGAACTTTATCGGATTTGGCAGTAATCAGGATCCTGATGGCAATG
>Ga0210009_1003078_pt1 | contig 11179 bp, 9 predicted proteins | sample CryGeyCG2114_065_FD_185457 | JGI IMG/M metagenome (GOLD analysis project Ga0210009, IMG submission 185457) | Groundwater microbial communities from aquifer - Crystal Geyser CG12_big_fil_rev_8/21/14_0.65 (SPAdes) (version 2) | ecosystem: Environmental > Aquatic > Deep subsurface > Groundwater ... | reverse complement strand
GCCCGTCACGGCTAATAACACATTGTTGGGATGGTAATATGTCTGCCAAAATGCAAGTAAATCGTCACGAGTAACGGCGTTATAGGTCGTCTCATCAGCATTGACACCCAGGATATTTTCAGGGTAGAGCACCTTGCTGAATTCCCGGTTGATAATCGTTTGGGGGTTGTCGTTTTCCCGACGCACCTGTTCGAGTCGCAGATTGCGGTGCAGCGCTAATTTCTCTTCAGCAAAGTTTGGGGACATTAAAATGTCACCCATGATCCCCAGAACATCCTGAAAATCTTCCTTCAGACAACTCAGGTTTGCACCCGTAGCCATTCGTCCGCCCCAGGTTTCGACGCTGGCAGCACGGCTTTCGAGAAAATCATTGATCTCATCTCCGGAGCGATTACCGGCTCCACCGGTGCGTATCACATCAGAAAACAGATTGATTTCACCAGCTTTGTTCGCGGGTAGATAGACCCAGCCGCCGGCCAGTTGTGCCCGGACATCCAGCAGGGGCAACTCACGATTTTCAATAAATATCACCTGAATACCATTGGCCAGTGTGAACTCCTGGATTTGAGGTAGCTTCGCTTTGACCGGTGCGAATTCCATTTTGCGAGGGTCTTTGCGGACGAAGGATGTATTGTCGGAAGCGGATGGTAACATATTACAACTCACTATTAGCAGCAGACCGATTGACAGGACACTGCCGCGAATCAGGGCTTGAGTGTTCATTATTTGACCTCCCCGGCATTGGCCTGCTCAGAAGGATTGATGAGGTAGACCACGGTGCGATTGGTGTCAACCAGATATTTATTCGCGACGCGTTGTACATCATCGGCAGTGACAGCCTTGATCAAGTCCGGCGCTTTTTCCACCATGCGCCAGTCTCCGGCTGTTGTGGCGTAAAATCCGAGTTGAAAACTGAGCCCGGCATTGCTCCGAAGTCCCTGTAAATAATCCATTCGACTCTGTTTTTTTACGCGTTCCAGCTCAGCGGTGGTAATTCCATTTTTCTGGAGATCATGGATAATGTCCAAAGCAGCCGTTTCGAGCTCTTCATTGGTATGTTCGCCCTGGGTAGTACCAGACAAAACGATGAGTCCCGGGTACTTACCCGGGTCGGGTGAACACCAAACACTGGAAGCCAGTTGTTTTTGTTCAACGATGGTTTTGTACATCCGGGAGGTACGGCCGTCAGTCAGGATATTCCCCAAAACACTGAGTGCAGCATTGTCAGGGTCGTGAATGTCACCCATATGCCAAGCCATCATCATCGCCGGATTAGAGTCAAATTCAACGGTCGCTTTGCGCAATTCAGTTTGTGGTGGCTCGACGATTGTAACCATCGGCGGATCGGGTTGACTCGGGATGGATCCAAAATATTTCTCCATTAACGGGATTAACATTTTTGGATTCACATCACCCACTACCACCGCCGTGGCGCGATTGGGTGCGTAATACCGGCGGTAAAAATCAGCCAGTGTAGCGCGTTTCATTTTGAACAAATCTTCCATCAGTCCGATGGTCAAAATTTTGTAGGGGAAGGTGGTAAAGGCCGTGTCGTATAGCTTCAAATACATCAATCCGAAAGGTCGCGTCTCATAGGAACGGCGACGCTCCTCTTTCACGACATCCCGTTCGGAATAATACTCCCGGAAAACCGGTGTAGCCATCCGGTCTGATTCCAGAGCCGCCCAGAGTTCGAGGCGGTTTGCTGGCAACTGAACCTGGTATTGCGTCCAGTCCGTACTGGTGCTGGCATTTAACCCGGAAGCGCCATTATTTAAGTACGTATCCCAAAGTTCGTTCTTAATGATGAGCTGCTTATGGTCTGTCAGAACCGCATCGTATCTGGCTTTGAGTGAGTCAACATCAGTCTGGGCGGTTGGGTCACCATTTTCGATTCGTGCGTTAGCAGCATCAATGAGATTCCACAATGAATCCTCTTGCACTAAGTACCCGGTTTCTTTGGAATAGTCTGTCACGCCGATAGACTGAGTTCCCTTGAAGAGCATGTGCTCCAAAAGGTGAGCCATTCCGGTTGAACCTGAGGGTTCATCCACCGAACCGACATTAAACCAAATTCGGGTCGAAACGACGGGTGCTTCGTGTCGTTCGACAACGAGTACCTTCATGCCGTTTGAGAGTGTGAACTCCTGAGCGTCAATACCTGCCATTGTTACCACCGGCAGCAAGACGATCGCTATTTTTATTATTACAAGTTTCCAAACCACGAAAACCTCCGTTCATATTGGAAGGTGGAAGGATGAATTGCAGCATTGCAAATCTGTGAATATGACTGTCAATTGATATTGTCAGTTCAAGACAAGAAAGCCAGCAAAAAGCCGGCTATCTGGAATTTCATTTTTTTATATCGGACCAGCGAGTGGTCAGAGGCTTGAACAGGGGTAAGTTAATTACTACTGCCAAATTTAATTACATTCCGCCGGGCGCGTTTTTGAGCCTTCGCCCGTCGTAACCGACGATCCTCGGATGGTTTCAGGTAGAACCCGTTTTTCTTGACATCCTTGAGAATTCCTGCTTTTTCGTATTTCTTTTTGAAACGACGCAGCGCCTTTTCAAATGGCTCATCTCGTTTCACTGTCACCATGATGGACATATTAGGCAATCACCTCCGGTTGTGCATTAGCCCAGATAGGCTTGCAGTTTTTTACTACGCGACTTGTGTTGTAGTCGCCGAATAGCTTTCTCTTTTATCTGACGGACACGTTCGCGGGTAAGGTTGAAAACCTCGCCGATCTCATTGAGTGTCAATGGATACTCACGATCGATTCCGAAATACATTTTGATCACTTCGCGTTCACGCGGTTTCAAAGTGTCCAATGCGTCTCGAATCTCTTTTTGCAGAGATTCGTTCATCAGTTCAGCATCAGGCGTCTCCTGGTCTGCGTCTTCGATAACGTCCATGAGCGAGTTTTTCTCTTCCTCATGAAACGGTGCATCCAGGGAGTGATGACGCTTGGAAATGCGAATGGCATCGGCGACCTCTTCAGGTTCCATTCCCAATTCGGCTGCAATTTCCTTCTCAGACGGCGTGCGCTCTAAACGCTGTTCCAGTTCGTCAGATTTCTTGGAAATCTTGCTAATGGTTCCGACACGGTTGAGGGGCAATCGCACGATGCGTGAATGCTCTGCCAGTGCCTGTAAAATTGACTGACGAATCCACCACACGGCATAGGAAATGAACTTGAACCCACGTGTCTCATCAAACCGCTCGGCGGCTTTGATCAAACCCAGGTTACCTTCATTGATCAGATCGGTTAAGGGGAGACCCTGACCCTGATAATCTTTGGCTACCGAAACCACAAACCGCAGGTTTGCTTCGGTGAGCTTTTTCAGGGCAATTCGGTCACCTTGTTTAACTCGCTGTGCAAGAGCAATTTCATCTTTGGGGTCCAGAGGCTCGTACTGCCCGATCTCCTCCAGATACTTACTGAGGCTACGGTTTGCGTCACCGCCGATCCGTTTAACCTTTTTCGCCATACGCTTCTTGCTTATCCTTCCTAAAAACTAGAGGTTAGTACGCATTTTTGACCAACCAAAAGTCTGAATTTAAAAAGCCGGATAACGTATCCGGCACCTAAAGCCCTGTCAAGAGACAACTTTGGCAATCATACCTGAGCTAAATCGCCAATGTTTTGATTTATCAAACTCCAATCGGTAGGATGATACTTCAGATTCACGCGTAATTAGATGAGCATTTCAACGAATTGTTACAGAATGAACGGGTGATTGATTCATCTAATAAACTGGTTTTGTAAGACCCATGCCGGAAGTGAAATCAACAATCGTTCGGGCTAGTTCCAGGTACTGTTCAGGCGTTACCGCATCCGCCCGCAAAGTCTCGTCCAGCCACTTACCGAGTACGAATGAATCTGGCAAAACGGCGCCAAGGCTGTTATGGAGTGTCTTTCGACGATGCTGAAATGCCGAGCGCACAACCGCCCGTAAAGTCAACTCCAAATTTCCTGAAATTCGATCCACTTCCGGGAAAGTGATGCTTATAAATCCGGAATCAACTTCAGGTTTGGGATAAAAGACATTGCGGGATATGTCAAATAGATATTTTACGCGCCCGAATAACCGGGCGTAGACCGTCAAAATACCGTAGGATTTTGTACCCACTTCTGCGGCCAGACGTCGCGCCATTTCCTTTTGCAATAAGAAGTGCGCATCAATCAGATGTCCGCGTAAGGCGAATGTTTTCAAGATCAATGGCGAGGAAATGTAGAACGGCAGGTTCCCAAACAGCCGGAAACGGGGTGCATCATTTTCAGGTGCCCAGTCCAGAAAATCACCCTGTTCCCATGTAAATGTTGAGTGCTGCGCTGCCAATGGATCCAAATATTCACTCATGCGCTGATCCAATTCCACCGCATGGACGCGCCGAACCGCCGGCAACAACAGTTCGGTAAGGACGCCTGTTCCAGGACCGACCTCCACAACCAGATCATCCGGTGTCAATTTCATCTCCCGCATAATTTTTTCGCGCAGGGGCGGGTCCACTAAAAAATTCTGGCCCCATTTTTTGAATGGTCGTGGGAGGTTCGCACTCATAATTGAAACAGAATTTCTGCACTGCGGGTCGTTGCCTGAGCCAAATCATCCACCGTTACGCCCCGTAAATTGGCGATAAATTCAGCGATGACCGGGATGTATTTCGGTTCATTCGGCTTGATGTTGCGATACGGTGTTGGTGTGAGGAACGGTGAATCCGTTTCCAACAGTAAGCGATCCAGGCACATCTGTCGCGCAACCTCCTGAACCAGTAAATTTTTCTTGAATGTCACCGATCCGGTGAAGGAAATATGAAAACCTTTCTCAATCAGAGGGCGGGCGATCTCCCAGGGTGCTGACCAGCAATGCATAACCCCCTTTGCATGGGGATGCGAGATAAGTTGAGTCAAGACATCCTGATCTGCATCGCGGTTATGAATAACAACGGGTAAATCGAACGATTGCGCCAGGTCCAGATGAGCTTGTAGGAATTTTTTTTGCTTGGAGGGTGGAGCATCATCCCAAAAGTAATCCAGCCCCGTCTCGCCCACCGCAACCACTTTGGGATGTGCCAGCATGTCGCTGAGGATCTTTTCCCAGTTATCCGGGATTTCTGCTTCGGCGCAGTCGTTGGGGTGAATGCCTGCTGATGCGTAAATATTCGGATATTTCTCCGCAAGCTCGACGGCGCGTTCTGAAGTTGGAATATTAATCCCGACACAGATAATCCGCTCCACGCCGACTCGTGCAGCAGCATCCAGTACCTCTTCAATTCTGTCGCGAAAAAAATCGTCCAGATTGAGATGACAATGGGTATCAATATAAGAAATGAGAGCGACCTTTGGGTTTATCAGCGGATTTTTGAACCAGGCGCAACGATTTTGATTGGTGACAATGGTGCGACTGTCACACCGTCATCAGCGGCCAAAATCATCCCCTGTGAAATTTCACCCCGGATTTTCGCGGGTTTCAGATTAGCGATGATGGTGATGAGTTTTCCCACTAAATCTTCCGGCTTAAAGTGGTCAGCAATTCCAGCAATCACCTGGCGTTTCTCAGACCCCAGGTCAACCTGCAATTTGAGTAAACGATCTGCATTGGGATGTTTCTCAGCGGCTAAAATTTTCACTACCCGCAGGTCAAGTTTTTCGAACTCCTCAAAGCCAATTTCCGGCTTGATCGGATCAATCTGATGCTCCTGTGTTACCACGGCAGTATCAGGTTTTTTTAATGTGTCCACCTCGATTCGGGGGAAAAGCCCTTCCACCGGCGTGATCGTATCGCCGGCTTTCAGAAAACCCCATTCGAACCAGTGCAGATCATTAGGGAAAGCGGATTCGGGAATACCAAAAATCCTGAATAACGCTTCAATCTTTCCCGGCATGACCGGATGCAGAGCACTGGCTGCCAGCCGGAGCGCTTCACCGCAGGTGTACAGAATGGCGCCTGCCCGGGTTACATCATTTTTCACGGTTTTCCAGGGCGCTTGCCCATCCATGTAACGATTGATTTCCCGCAACAATTCCAAAACTTTTTCAATGGAAGCATTGACCTTCAGCGCATCTATTTCCACATCCACAGCACTTTTTAATCCCAATGCGCGGTACATGAGATCGGCATCTTCCGGTGTGGGATCGGCATTACCAGGCATTTTCCCGTCAAAAAAGCGTCCGATGAGTTTGGTGATGCGATTGACCAGATTACCCAAATCATTGGCCAGATCAGAATTGTACCGGGTGATAAATATTTCTTCGGTGAAACTCGCGTCCTGCCCCGGTGTCATTTCCCGCATGAGAAAATAACGCAGCGCATCCACGCCATATTTGTCAGCCAGCTCCAACGGACGGATGACATTGCCCAGTGATTTTGACATTTTCGTCGAACCAATCAACCACCAGCCGTGGGCGAAAATGGTCTTCGGCAGCGGAATATTTGCCGCCATGAGCATGGTTGGCCAATACACCGCGTGAGTCGTAAGAATATCTTTGCCAATCAGGTGATAATTGACCGGCCACCAGGTTTTAAATCGTTCCGGGTCCTCGGGAAATCCAACCGCAGTGATGTAATTGGTCAGGGCGTCGAACCAGACATAGGTGACATAATCCGGGTCAAACGGCAGGTCAATACCCCAGCTCAGACGGGATTTTGGTCGGGAAATACAAAGATCCCCCAGCGGTTGCTTTAAAAAACCCAGCACTTCGTTACGTCGAAAGTCGGGTTGGATGAACTCCGGATTGTCGTGGATATAATCCACCAATTGTTGCTGAAAACCGGACATTTTGAAGAAATAGTTGGTTTCAGAAAGTCGCTTGACCTCACGCCATTCACCCTCTTCATACTCTTTATCCGTTAGAAAGCGTTCTTCCGCAACGGAATACCAACCTTCATAGGTATCCCGGTAGATGAAGCCATCATCCCAAAGTTTTTGGAGGAGATGTTTGACTACCGCGATGTGGTCTGCGTCGGTTGTACGGATGAAATAGTCGTTGGAAATGTTGAGCTTTTCCCATTTATCCTGAAACCGTACCACGTATTCGTCGCAATGTTGTTTGGGACTCACATTGCGTTTTTCAGCCGCCTGTTGCACCTTTTGTCCATGCTCATCCGTACCCGTGAGAAAATAGGTATTCTCGCCCCGGTCGCGATGAAACCGCGCCAGGACATCCGCTAAAATGGTGGTATAAGCGTGACCAATATGAGGTTCGTCATTCACATAATAAATGGGAGTGGTTACATAAAAAAATCGAGATTCAGCGCTCAAACCGTTTTCCTCCGGGAGTCTTCAGCCATGGCAGCAAGGATAGATTGTACTTCAGCAAGTTCGAGTATTTCAATGGAGCCGTTTTCAAAAGAGAGCGTCACTTTGCGATTCAAAATGTCATTGGTCACGATGGCCGCGATGCCGTTTGGTAATTCAACGGGGAGGCCCAGCGTGGGAAAATCTTTGATGGATTCAGCGTAGAAATCCCATTCAAAACGCAGGCAGCATTTAAGCTTGCCACAGCTCCCACTGAGTTTCGACGGATTAATGGGCAGGTTCTGATCCTTGGCATATTGGGTATTAATGGGTTCGAACCCCTCCATGAACCGTGTGCAGCATAATTCCTGTCCGCAGGAACCGACACCACCAATGCGACGGGCTTCGTCCCGGGCGCCGATTTGTCGCATCTCAATGCGGGTTCTGAAAACGGCCGCCAAATCTTTCACCAACTGCCGGAAATCGACGCGCTCATCGGCGGTGTAGAAAAAAGTAATTTTCTTTCGATCAAACTGATATTCCACATCAACGAGTTTCAGATTCAAATTGTGTTGTTCCACCAGACGCAGACATTGATCATGCGCCGAGCTTTCGGCTTTGCGGTTTTCCATTAATTGTGAAATTTCACCGTGATGAGCCGCGCGAAGAATTTTCTTAATGACCGGACTATCGCCATTACCGTTACCGTTGCCATTGCCATTGCCGTTACCGTTCACACTCATACCATCATGTTGTGATGGCGGATCATCATTCAAATCGTCACCATGACCATTCCCAGGCAGATATTCCGTGGATTTGAGTCCGATGCCATGATGCTTTACCGTTGACTTGGTGGTGCTATCACAATCGGCACAGCCTCGGGTACGAATGGTTCCGAGGTCCAAACCATTTTCAGTTTCAACGACGGCGTAATCACCGGTTTGAAAGTTATTCTGAGCTTCATTCAGGAAAATCTCCCGGCGATTTCCCTTGAACTCAACCTTCACAAATAAATCATTTATCGGCATAGATTTGCTTTCTTCAGTGTGTGTCTGATCCGATCGGGTCATTTATTCAAAAAAAAATAGCTAACGGCGTTAATGATCTGAATTTGAATTAATGTTGGTACTCATTTTCCGATGCTTTCACCAATAGCCTTAGTTCAAGAAATAATCGCGTTAAAGCAAGTGGAAAATGAGCCTTCCGCACCAAAGCATCCTGGCATTGGGTCACCAGTTCCACGGCTTTTCCGGCATCAAAATTGGGTGACCAAGCGAGCACTGCGTCCCGCTCTTCAGCCCAGATCGCCTGGCGTTCACCAGTCCCACCAACCCCGACATCCCGGAGGAACAGGATGAAAACGGAAAGAATTTGTTGGAGTTCGTCATCGGCAACCCGCTTTTTATCGGCGAGATGCTTCACCAAAATTTGAAGCTCCGTCATGCTTTTCGAAAGTACACCGTGAACGATTTGCCGGATCAGGTCGAGCCATTTTCGCTGACGGTCCTCGGCGTAATATTCTGCCTGGCGGACATTTCCCTGAGATAACCGGGCTAGAATGTGCGCTTCGGCTGTTTCCAGGTCAAAGCGGGTGACCAGATGCCGTTCAAGGTCTTTCGGGTTGATGGGCGGAACGCGGTAATACTGACACCGCGAAATGATGGTAGCCGGAATCCGGTCCGGGAATGCGGTGGTGAGGATAAAAACCGTGTTCTCCGGCGGCTCCTCCAAAATCTTGAGCAGCGCATTAAAAGCCGGATCGTTCATTTTATGTGCTTCCAGAATCACCACTGTTTTGATGATACCCGGATTCATTCGGAGATAAATATCCTGGCGCAATTTCCGGATACTGGCGATGCGGATGAAATTCGCACCGGGTAGTTGAATCGGTTGGTAGGGGTTTTTAACCTTGGCAGCGATGGCTTCCTGAACCGCCGTCATATCGGCATCATTAAATCCCTTGAACGGATCCGGATCGTTGGAGGATTTGCTTTTATCCGGCAACGCAAAAATCAAATAAAGCGCGGTGTGTTCCAGGTTGCGGTACTGGTGGCACGAAGGACATTCACCACAGGGTTTTTCCCCCGTGCCCCTGCAGTTCAGCATGGCGGCGAATTGCAGTGCCAGGGCGTCTTTCCCGGCACCTTCCGGACCGGTAAAAAGATGCGAATGACCCAACCTGTCCGAATGCAGCAGATTCTGAATCCGCTCCAGGAAAGTCTCCTGACCGATTATGGGGAATAATTTCATCGCGAATGTTTACTTATCTTTTTAGCCATTCCTGAGGGTTCAACTTATTGTTATCTGCCCAAATCTCAAAATGGAGTTTATAGCCATCATAGGACCCTGAGTTTCCAACCACGGCGATGGTTTCACCGCTGATTACATAGTCATTGGTGTTGATTTTGACATCATCAATGTGGGCATAAACCGAGTAAAAACCACCACCGTGATCAATAATCAGCGTATTGCCAAAACCAGGGATCCAGGTAATTGCAACGACGATGCCATCCATCACCACCTTCACGGAGGACCCTTTTGGAGCGGCAATATCAATGCCCGGATTGTCGGTGACGGTTTTCAAACGGGTGTTGCGTTGCAAGCCAAACTTAGCGGTAATTTTCCCCGTCGCCGGCCAGGGTAGCTTGCCTCTCATATTAGCGAACTTTGATGCAGCCTGGCGTTCGCTGGTTCCCCGGCGTCGTGCCAGTTCTGCCAGTCGAAGCTTTTTTTCTTTCTGAAGCCCGGCGATAATGTTTTCAAGTTTTTTGGCGGAATCTTTTTTCTGCTGCAGTTCCTGCTTGAGTGACGATTGATTTTTGCGAATTTTTTTCAGGTCGGATGATTTTTGCGACTGACTTGCCCGGAGCTGTTTTTCGGCGGTTGCTTCCTCTTCAAGACTGCTGGCTACCTGGCCTAGTCGTAATTCAAGCTTGGCCCGGGCGGCATCGGTGTCCCGCAGGGTTTTGTGAATTTGGGTCAGCATGTGTGCTTCTGCCTGATGCAATGCACGCAGGTAATAAATGCGTTGGAAGGCTTGTGAAAGATTACTGGCATTCAAAACCAGTTGCCAATCTTCTTGAGTCCCAATTTTATATGCGCTCACGACACGCCGGGAGTAGCGTCGCTGGAGGATTGCAATTTTTTCCTGATTTGCTGAAACAGTCGCTTGTAATAACCGGATCTGAGCCTCTTTCAGTTTGCGTTCCTGACTCAATTCTGACCGGAGTTTTTTGATCAGTGAAATCTGGCGATCCAAACGATTGAGGTTGGTGACAGCATCCTGTTCTGAGCGCTGGGTGCGGGAGAGTTGTTGGTTAATGTCACTGATCTCGGCGCGGAGTTTTTCCAGCTCGCTGGATTTGCTCTTGATTTTCTCGTCGAAATCGTCTGTTTGGGCGAATAGGCTCGGGGTTGTGAATAACCACACGGCGAAGAGGATCGGTACGTAACGATTGGGCAATTTCACGGCAGGCTAAATATCCCCGTTGAGCTAGCGATGGTAAAGGGAAAGTTTTGGAACGATAGAACACGGATTGCACGGATAGAACCGATTCCACGAAGGCGCACGAAGCAGACACAGAGAACCACAGAGACTATTTTATTAAAAGCTGAGTCAGCGTCAGCCTTTCTCCCCTGACAGGGCGCCTGTCCGGCAACTGACGGAAGAATAAAAGAGGGGTGCGGTTTTTTTTAGAGAAAGAAGAAAGAAGAAAGAGCAAGAGCAAGAAATCGAGAACGAGAACGAGAACGAGAACGGGTACGAGTAGGAACCAATAGAACACGGATACCACGGATAAAACGGATTTCAACCAAGAAAACCCCGATAGGGGTGGAACGATTGTAGCCCTGTCATCCTGGGGGATCGGGCGTCTTCCTGAGCGGAGTCGAAGGACGCCCGGACAATGATAACTATACCGCGGACCGGAACTC
>Ga0210009_1003077_pt1 | contig 11179 bp, 9 predicted proteins | sample CryGeyCG2114_065_FD_185457 | JGI IMG/M metagenome (GOLD analysis project Ga0210009, IMG submission 185457) | Groundwater microbial communities from aquifer - Crystal Geyser CG12_big_fil_rev_8/21/14_0.65 (SPAdes) (version 2) | ecosystem: Environmental > Aquatic > Deep subsurface > Groundwater ... | reverse complement strand
GTATGATTCTGGGCGTGATTTTCCAGCTCGCGCATGTGGTCGAGGGACCCGAGTTCCTGATGCCCGATGAGGACGGACGCATGGAGCACGCCTGGATTATACACGAAATGCACACGACGGCCGACTTCGCGGCCGACAACCATGTGTTGTCCTGGTATATCGGAGGGCTCAACTATCAGATAGAGCATCATCTCTTTCCGCAGATCTGTTCTGTCCACTACCCCCGGCTCAGTTCCATTGTGCGCGCTACCGCCGAGGAGTACGGCGTTCCGTATCATTACAATCCGACTCTTCGTGCAGCGATTGCTTCGCACCAGCGCATGCTGCGCAAGCTCGGGCAGGCCGCCTGAGAAGTGGTGGTATACCTGAGCGACATCCATACCCTTCTCGGACCCATGGTGGCCGGCGTGACAGACACGGCGCTCTACCGATTGAGCTTACCGGTACGCCGTTCCAGAAGGCGGTGTGGCGGTAGACTTCACCGCAAATAATGGCTCCCGTTGCACGAACAGTGGAACTTCAATTCAACCGTGACATCATGATGATCGCCCGCCGACGTTTTTTCCTCCCCGTTCTGATTCTGTTCTTTGCCGCAGCATGCGGCCCGTCGCCCTCCGGCGAGAATCCGGGCTTACCGGATAGTCGGGAGTCCGTTGCACAAGCCGCAGCGGAGGCCGCCCAGGCGCGTCTGGAGGCAAGTGAGGGCGGACGCCTTGTGCTTCGCGCCATTGAGGCGCACGGTGGGCTCGCGGCGTGGTACGGCGCGGCGACCAGTTCCTACACGTGGGAGTACGCCAATGTGGGCGCTGATCTGCAGTTCAAGACGTACATGGTGGCCGACAACCGTACGCGGCAGGTCTATCATGACTTCATAAGCGTTGGAGCGTACGGTGCTCCGGAAGAGATTACGGGTCAGATGGCCTGGGATGGTGAAAAAGCCTGGATCCGGCCCGCATCCATCGAAAAAGTGAACCCGCGGTTCTGGGCGACCACCGGGTATTATTTTGAGCAGATTCCGTTTGTGCTCGCCGATCCCGGCCTCACGTACGAACTGCTGCCGCAGGAGGAGTTTGACGGCCGGCTGCACGACATGGTGCGTGTGGGCTTCGAATCGGGCGTGGGCGATGCGCCAGATGATACCTACGCGCTCTATGTGGATCCGGAGTCGGGCGTTGTCCGGGCCATCCGGTATACGGTCACGTTCGGGCGCGATGTGGATCCGGAAAATCCTCCGTCCGAGACACTCTTTACCTATGAAGACCTCGTCACGGTCGATGATCTCACAGTGGCGACGCATTTCCGGGGCTTCCAGTTTTTGGACGGAGCCCGGGGAGCGTTCAAAAACGAAGCCTGGGCCGACAGTATTTCATTTTCCCGGCCGTTTGACGCGTCCCGACTGGTCATGCCAGAAGGTGCCCGCGTCGCGCCGGGTCCACGGTAAGAGGCAAGAAGCCAAGCGACGTTCGGTCGGTCGCCTCCGGATCTGTCAGCGGGAATCCAGGTATACTTGGGCTGCCCCGTGGGTGTAGACCAGGTCGCCGCCCGCCTCGCCCACCCGAACTCCCAGGACGAGCACGACGAAGGCAATGACAAGGGCCGTGTACCGGGCGTAGAGGCCGGCCCTGTCGGACAGGAGGCCTGCGATGGATGCGATGAGAAGGAGCATTGATGCCCACACGAATACCTCGGCCCGTTCCTCGTGGCTCTCAATAGCGTCGTGCGGGACTACTTCCTCCACGCGATCTTCCTGATCCTCTCCCGTTTGCTGGGCGGCATACCCTGATACGGTCAGTACGAAGGCCAGAAATACTATTGGCAGCCACACCATACGCCGGGTGGGAGGTGTCAAGCCGCTGGCGCTGCGGCTCAACCAGAGAACAATGAGAATCAAGGGCGGCAGCAGTGACTGACGTTGTGCTGGACGCCCCTGAAAAAATCTTCTCTTTCCACATCCTCGTGGAATTGGTCCTGATCGTGTCCAGTCTATTGGCTGCCTTGATCCTCTTTCGGCGCATCCGGCTCTCCCAGAGGGAACTTGATGCCGTGCGACAGGAATTGGGGCATGAAAATGCGGAGGCACGTGCGTGGCGTCGCCGGGCCGAGCATTTCATCCGCGGATTGGCAGACGAGATGGATGGACAGTTCGACATGTGGCACCTGACGCCGACCGAAAAGGAAATAGCGCTGTTTTTGGTCAAAGGGTTCAGCACGAAGGAAATTGCGCATCTCACAGATCGCTCGGAACGCACGGTGCGGCAACATGCCATTGCAGTCTATGGCAAGGCGGGGCTTGGGGGCCGGGCCCAATTGGCCGCCTTCTTTCTTGAAGATCTGCTCTCACCAACATCCGGTAGAACATGACTATTGCGACAACAAACACTATCGCAGGATGCCGCATTACGGAATACCGTGGCGGGCGAAGCCATCATGGGCGCGAATGTGTTCAAGGACCTGTTTGCTGACATTCGTGACCTCGTTGGGGAGCGTGCGGCGGCCATGTGAGACAATGCGGTCATGGGTGTAGACCTTGATTACGGGGTACTGGGCGCCGCGACTGGCATGCTCATGGTATCAACCAGCGGTACAGCGGTCGTTGTTGACCAGGGCCTGGTCTTACGCGAAGAGTTTTGAGAAGGCCTCCGACTGCTCGTCGGTTCCAATCATGACCAGTTCCGATTCGGGTGTCAGGATGGCATCTCCGCGTGGGGCCGTCTTTGTGTCTCCGTTCGATTTGATGGCGATCACGTTCAGTCCCGTGCGGGCACCGATATCGCTCTCAACGAGTGACTTGCCGACAAGGCTCGGCGGCGTCTGGCGACTCATCAGATCCACACCCTCGCCGAGTACAATGAGATCCCGCTTATTCAGAATGGACATGATCACGTCCAGTCCCAGCGTGGAATAGCTCAGCACAAAATCAGCTCCCGCCCTGTAGATGGCATCGAGATTGCGCTCATGCGTGATGCGGCTGACTATACGTAGTTCGGGGTTCAGTCTTCGACAATAGGATGCCAGGTATACGTTGATGGCATCGTCGTTTGTGGTCAGCAATACTGAGGGTGCCTCTGCTATGCCAGCTTCCTGGAGAAGGTCGTAGTCCGATGCATCTCCATGAAAAACCTTGTCACACGTGCCGTGAAGCAGCTGGCAACGCCGCGCATCCCGTTCTACAAGATGTACGGCCACGCCCTTTTTCTTCAGCGCGTGTGCCGCGGCGGCACCTACCGTGCCTCCACCAATGAGCAGGATGGCGTTCGGATTGACGTCATAGATGACCAGCATGTCGTCGAGTTCCGAGAGCTGCTCATCGGTACCGACAACAACCAGTACGTGGTGTCCGGACAACTTTTTGTCCGGTAACGCAGCCACAAGCTGGCCACGCTCCCACACGCCCACAATGCTTACGCCCGTGACATTCCGGAGCTGGGTTTCCCGGATGGTCTTGTTGACGAGAGGTGTGTTGTGCACGGGCAGATCGGCAACACGCAGATCTTCAAATACGCCTATCGGATAAAGTCCTGCCGACTGTGCGTTGATCCGGTTTGAGAGTTGCTCGCCAAGCCACCTCTTCAGTGGCAGTACATGATTGGCACCGCTCAATTCGAGAATGTCGACTGCATCATGGTTACTGGTGATAGCGGCGATGGGGACGTTCGGGGCGACCTCGCGAGCGGTGAGGGTAATATTGGTATTCACCATGTCGCTGCGCGCGGCGACCAGAAGGCGGGCCTGGTCGGCGCGGAGCCGGACATAGGTTTCCCTGTTATCCACTTCGCCTACGGCGGTTGCCAAGCCCTCGGACACCCAATCCGAGGCTGTGCCTGCGTTTTCCTCAATGAGGATGTAGGGTATGCCGTCTCTGGCGAACCGGGCCGTCAGACCATCCGTCATGGCATCGCGCGCCGTCAGAATGACGTGTCCCGACGTCCTGGCAGACAGTTCCCTCGGGGCGCGGGAATGAATCTGTGCTTCGAGCCACGGGGCGTAGAAAAACCTGATGAAGGCAAACGGCAGGACAATCAACAGCATGATGATGCCCGTGACGAGGACGATAACACTGAACAACCGACCTGTATCCGACTCGAACGTGATGTCGCCGAAGCCGAGCGTACTCATGACGGTCAGCGTCCAGTACAGTCCGGTAATCCACGAGTGCTCTTTTCCTTCCACGCGAAACATGATGACGTGGAACAGCACAGTAAACAGAGCGATGACGAGCAGCAGCACCAACACATACTTCAACAGCAGGCGCACATTCTGACGCATCTCAACATCGTGCAGGAAAAAGGATAACTGCGTGCTGAGCGTCTTCATGAATGAGGGGCAGGATGTTTCAGTGATGACCGGAGTGGTCCGTGCCGCCATGCGGATCTTGGCCTGACGCCATGGCCCAGTGGTGCAGCTGGTGATGATCGCCAAGTGCCATGAGGCCAATATAGCCGAGTCCCCACAGTTTTTCGACTTCCGACGCATTGGACGTGGTCGTGGTAAGCGTGAACCGCCTGCCCGCTTCGGCCACGCGCATGGTCCACCCGGTTTCCATCTGGAGTTGAGCAGGGTGCGCCGAGAATACGCGCGTCAACGCTCCGTGCGCCCGTTCTGTGGTGGCGCGAACCACGATCTCTATGCCGCCCGGTATGGCAGATGTCGCGATCACCTCCACGTTGAGCGTCATGTCATGCATATCCACGAGATGCTGCCGCAGCCCTTCCAGGTCAACGTTGGACCAATCCGTATTGGGATCGGCTTCCAACCGGGCAATGGCCTCCTGGATGGTGCCGAAAGCGTCGTTCCCCGCTTCGGTGAGTGGCGTCTGGGCCAGGCTGCTCGGCGCGAACAGCACGGTTGTGAGAAGGGCAAGGAGGGGGGCGTGACGCAGATGTTCCATGGTGTTCCAGTCAGGTGGTTATGCGGGCATGTAACAAACCGATGGCCGCATTCGTCTCGGTTCGGAATGCACATTCCCAGAGTCTTCATGTTGTCGAACTACATTCGTATCGCGCTTCGGAATATGGCCCGCCAGAAGGGCTACTCATTCATCAATATTTTTGGCCTTGCGGTAGGGATGGCGGCGTTCGTATTGATCTCACTCTTTGTGGTGGCCGAACTCGGCATGGACAAGCACCACCCTGATGTAGAGCGAACCTACCAGGTACAACTCGATGCCGTAGTCGGAGAGCAGACCATTCTGACAGCCAGCTCTCCGGCCATCATGGCTCCCACATTCCGGGATGCCTATCCCGAAATAGAGACGGCGGTTCGCGTCAATACGTGGAGCGGTTCGCTCGTAACGAGCGGGGACGTCTCTTTTATTGAACCAGTAATCCACTTCGCCGACTCCACGGTATTCGACATTTTTGCCATCGATCTGGTTCGGGGAGATGCGGCGGATGCGCTCACGAGTCCCTTCTCCATCATTCTGTCAGAGGAGACGGCCACGAAATATTTCGGCGACCGGGACGCTCTTGGACAGACGCTCCGGATTGACGATGAAAACGACTATGAGGTAACGGGCGTTTTCCGGCGCGATGTGCGCAGCGCTCATTTCGATCCGGTCATGGTCGCTTCGTTCCACAGTCTGCGCCGGGCAGGCGATACCGAGTGGTTGAACAATTCCTTCGAGACGTATCTGAAATTCAGGAATGCGGCGGCGGTACCGGCCTTCCAGGCCCGGATGCCCGACGCCGTCCGAATGTATGTGGCGGACCGGATACAGGAGTTTTTCGGTACGAGTTTCGATGATGCACTGGCTTCCGGCTTCCGGTATGACTGGAAACTGCAGCCGGTCTCTGATATTTACCTCCGTAACGAGGCGGAGGACCAGCTGGGGCGGCTCAGTGACATCCGCTATGTGTACATCCTGGCCGCGATTGCCGCATTCATTCTGCTCATTGCCTGTATCAACTTCATGAACCTGGCCACCGCCAGGGCGGCGGGGCGTGCGCGCGAGGTGGGTCTCAGAAAAGTCATGGGCAGCGATCGGCGCCAACTCATGCGTCAATTCCTGGGGGAATCGACGCTCACGGCGTTTGTGAGTATGCTCTTGGCTGTCGGCCTGGTCCTTCTTGCCATACCTGCTTTCAATGGATTGGCGCAGGTGGAGCTTCAATTTGTCTGGTGGCTCCCGGCAATGATGCTTGGAACGGCCCTCGTCACGGGTCTCGTGGCCGGGTCGTATCCTGCTTTCGTGTTGTCGTCCTTCGAGCCAGCCGAGGTGCTCAAAGGGAGTGTATCCGGAGGCGGGCGGGGCGGAGTGCGTTTTCGCGCGGCGCTGGTCGTGTTCCAGTTTGCCATATCCATTACGCTCGTCGTGAGCACGCTTGTCGTTTACCGGCAGATCGCCTTCATTCAGGACCGCGAACTCGGCTTTTCGTCCGAGCAGCTCGTTGTGCTGCCGCTGCACACCCGTGAGGGCTGGGACCGGTTCGAGTCGTTCCGCTCGACGGTGCTCCAACACCCGTCCATCGTGAATGCGGCCAAGTCGTCCATCATGCCGGGGCAAAACCGGATACACAATAATACCGGGTTCAAGATCGAGGGCATGCCTCCGGACGAAATGGTGATAGCCATGACCGGGAATGTGTCGTTCGACTACGTCGAAACGATGGGGCTCTCCCTGGTGGCCGGTCGGGATTTCGACCCGGCTCGTCCTGCCGACTCCACGGCCTGGGTAATCAATGAAGAAGCGGCAAGGCATATGGGATATGAACCAGCCGATATCATCGGGAAACATCTTTACCAGCCCGATCCGGAGCGCGAGGAGCAGCGAGGGGGTCCCATCATTGGTGTGTTACGCAATGCCAATTATGAATCGCTGCACCTGTCCGTGCGTCCCATGATACTGTCCGGCCAGGGATGGGCCCGCTACGTCCCGGTGCGTGTGGACGCAGGGTCACTGGATCGGGTCCTGCCCGTGCTTCGCGAGGCCTACGCCAGCCTGGAACCTGCCTTTCCGTTCGATTATTACTTTGCAGACGAGGATTTCATGGCGCTTCACGCGCAGGAGGTGCGACTCGGGAAGATCTACACGATTTTTTCGGTACTCGCTATCCTGATTGCGTGCCTGGGTCTCTTCGGATTGGCCTCTTTCGTGACCACCAGGCGGACGAAGGAAATCGGCGTACGCAAGGTGCTGGGCGCCTCCGCGATGGGTGTCCTTGTGCTGCTCTCGCGTGAGTTCACACTCCTTGTGGGCGTGGCCGCCGTGGTGGCGTTTCCCGTGGCCTGGCTCATTATGAATCGCTGGCTTGAAGGGTTTGCCTATCGGACCGAAATGTCGTGGTGGATATTCGCCGCTGCGGGCGTGCTTGCCATCGTGATAGCCTGGGTGACGGTAGGCTACCAGGCTCTCAGGGCAGCCCGCCTGAATCCGGCTGAGGCCATCCGGCACGAGTAACTGGCCGATATGCAGAGTGGGGCGGCGCCGTTCGGCGCCGCCCCACTCTTGGAGGTCCACTGTGGGACCGCTGTGCCTCCACCAAGGCATTCAGGCTTGTTCGTCCGGCTGCGCTGGATCAGAGTCAGTTGTTGGTGATGGTGTAGGTTACGGTGCGGGTGTAACCGTCCGGGTTGGCGTTGACCGTGGCGACGGCCTCGTAGGTGAGGGCGAGACCCTGTCCGCGGACCTGGTCAATATTGGACACGAGATCAACAGCGCTTTTCGAGAGGGCCTTCTTGCCAGCCGAGTCGGCGCCTTCAGGAGCGGCCATGGAGGCATTCAGCGTAAGGCCTTCGGGCATGTCGGTGTCGAGTTCACCGGTGATCTTTTTGTCCTGGCCATTGGTCGTAACGGCGTAGGAGCTGGAGGCTGTGACGGGGTCAGGTGCCTGGCCTGCCGTGGCTGCCGATATGGTCATACTGACGTCTCCACTGACCGAAATGACGGAGATTTCCGAGACGTTGACCGAAACACTGTGGGTCGCCTTGTTCGACTGCGCGAAAGAGGCAGAGGCGGTGAGGAAGAGAGCGAGGGTGAGCGTGAAGAGATTTTTCATGGCAGGTCGGATGGTGTTTGTTGTTGTACACCAGTTCCTCCTGCAAGGGGCGTGCCAGGCCATGAATGTGCCAGGAACAGCCTTTCAGGCCGTTTTCCGATTCTGTATCTGTATTGCCAGCGAAACACGTGTGGTCTGCGGCCGAACTTGTGAGGGCGCTTTCATGGCAGCAACCTTGGCCCAGGCGGCGTGTCTATGTGGCACGACAAATCATGTACGATGCAGGCAATGGTGACGACAACAACAGGAAAATGGCGTGGTGTTCTGTCATTGATTCTGGCTGGTTTCGTGGGGGCAGGCTGCGCTTCAACCCGGATTCCGCAGGCACCGGGGCTCGAATGGGTGGCTGTCGAGGGTGGCCAGTTCACGATGGGAGACGTCTGGACGGGGCTCGACCCGGATGCCACCCCGGTTCATGTCGTCTACGTGGGTAATCTGTGGGCGTCCCGCTACGAAACAACCTGGGATCAGTATGACTGGTATACGAGCGTGACTGGGCTGCCTCCACACCTTCCGGACATCGAGGACCGGGGCGCACGGGCGGTTCACGGCGTTTCGTGGGCAGAGGCTGTGGCGTTCTGCTCGTTCGTGGGCGGCCGGCTTCCGACGGAGCCGGAGTGGGAATTCCTGGCCGCGGGTGGTGCACGCAAGCAGCGCTATCCCGGTACGAATAATCCGGACGAAACGGCAGATTTCGTGCGCTCCCATGACAGCAGCATTGCGGAGTCCTTCTTCGTGGGCAGCAAGAAGCCGAATGCGTTCGGCTTGTACGACATGGGAGGCAATGTCGCCGAGTGGACAGCCGAGTATTATGCGAACTACCCAGAGCCGGGAGCAGAGCCGGAGTGGTTCGATCTGGAAAACTTCGACATGCGCATACTCCGCGGTGGCAGCTATGCCCAGAACACACCTGCAGCGCGCACGGCCCGTCGGGCCGGCACGCTGCAGGATGTGAGATCAGCAATTATCGGGTTCCGGTGCGTCCGCAACCGGTAATCCGATTCGGGTACGTCCGGGATCAGACGAGTTCGTAATCGCCCGCTGGCTCGACTTCGGGGAAGTCAATGGGCGTACCGGACAGGTGGTTCAGGTAGTTCGTGAACGTCTTTACGGCTACGAGCCCGAGCAGCTCCACGAGCGCCGCCTTGGGATATCCGGCGTCGAAGAATGCATCTACCAGGTGTTCGTCCGGAAGTCCGCGGGTGTGTACAATGGCCTGTGTAAGCTGCGAAAGGATCTGCAACTTTTCATTGTCCGATTGGCCACGGCGGAGTTCTTTGATTTCCTCGTCGGATTTCCCGGCCATTTTCAAGGCGCTGGTGTGGGCCGAGAGGCAGTATCCACAGCGGTTGGCTTCGGAAGCGGCCAGATAGATGGTCTGGATTTCTTCGTTCGAGAAGACGCCTTCGGCCAGCTTTCCCTGATAGGCAAGATTGCCTTCGAGGCCCTGTGGAGAGTGACCAGCGACAGCATAGATGTTGGGAAGCATGCCGTACTTCGACTTCAGTTCGGCGAAGATGGCTTTGGATTTTTCGGGTGCGTTTTCGGGTGTAAGGACTTCAAGTCGTTTCATATGGGTTGGTTTGGGCTATTGATTCAAGGCAACAAGTTGTTGTAACAGGTATGTGTGGTCGGGAGGCGTTCCGTTACACCGGGGCGGTGTGGGCTCTGGCCTGTTGCGCTCAGCGTGAGGCGCGCTGGATGGCAGCGAAAATGAGAGCGCTTGCCGTCAGGCCGAACACGTTGGCATCGAGACCGAGGGGGAGGTGCAGGGTGCCCGCCGATTCCAGTGTGCCGAGCAGAACGGTCGTGCCGCCACCCGTGAACATGGCTCCTATCGCCGCTGCCGGATGGAATTTTCGGCGCGAGAGCAGCGCCAGAACCGGAACGAGGAGTCCGGAAACCATGAACGCGTAGCTGTAGAGCATGAGGTCGAGGACGCTCGTCATGGCAGCAGCAATCACAAGGGCGGCGGCTCCCACGATCAGCGTGACGAGGCGGGGTGCCCATCCGGAATGGCGACCGACAAGGCCCATCTTGGCCAGGATGTCGGACAATACATTGCCCGAGGAAGCCAGCAGGCAGCTGTCGGCCGTCGACATGATGGCCGAAAAATAGGCGGCTACCAACAGGCCCATCAGGCCGGCCGGCAGTACGGTTCGGAGAAGCATGGGAAGTCCCATCTCGGGGTCCATCCCGGTCGGCCCCGGCATGCCGGCATATGCAAACATGCCCTGCTCGGCGGCGACCCTTCCAAGCAGACCGAGAATGACACCCATGAAGGCCATGATGGGCCACTCAAAAAGTCCGGCTACATACCAGGCGCGCCGTGCCTCTCGAACACTGCGGCTCGCATAGATACGCTGATACAACGTCATGGCTACGAACCAGATTGGGACTATGGTGACGAACCAGTTGACGAACTGCACGGGCTCGATGGCAAACAGGTCGAGGTGGGCCGGCGGAACGGCCTCACGAATGGCGTCCATGCCTCCGACCGCCACATAGGCTATCGGGATACCGACGAAAATGAGTCCCACCATGAGGATGATCCATTGCGCCGTATCGGTATATACAACGGCCTTCAGGCCACCCAACGTGGTGTAGGCAACAATGAGTAGCCCGATTCCGATGAGGGCCGTATTGGGCTCAACATCGGGCAGCACCGCTGCGGCAAGCTTGGCACCGGCGAGCATCTGTGAAGACGTGAACCCGAGATACCTGACCGCTGAAATGACGCCGGCCAGAATGGCGGCCCATCTCCCGTAGGCATCATTGAAGAGGTCGGGAAAGGTCAGAAAACGAAACTGGTTCGAGAGCGGCTTGACGTGCGGAATCAGAAATACGGCGGCAAGCCAGGCTCCGACGAGACCCGTGAACAGCATCCAGGAGCCGGCCAGTCCCATTGCGAAGCCGAGCCCGCCGAGCCCGATGGAGAATCCACCGCCCACATCGGTCGCCACGACCGACAGCCCGATGTGCCAGCTGTTCATGTCGCGACCCGCCAGGTAATAATCTTCTTCCGACTCCTCGCTGCGGAAAAAGTACACGCCAATGCCTAGAAGGCTGTTGAAGAACCAGAGCGCACCATGGTGCGGCGGCGCAACGCCATCTGCTGCGTTGTCCCTCCTTCGAATAGCGCTGCTATTCGGCGTCGGGACGCCTTGCATCTGACATTGCGGCGC
>Ga0210009_1003076_pt1 | contig 11186 bp, 9 predicted proteins | sample CryGeyCG2114_065_FD_185457 | JGI IMG/M metagenome (GOLD analysis project Ga0210009, IMG submission 185457) | Groundwater microbial communities from aquifer - Crystal Geyser CG12_big_fil_rev_8/21/14_0.65 (SPAdes) (version 2) | ecosystem: Environmental > Aquatic > Deep subsurface > Groundwater ... | reverse complement strand
CGCCCATTTTGATCCAACCGGAGCTGATGTGGCTCGGCTTCGTCCGGAGCAGCTAATTGTTCCCGGCATTTGCCTGGATGTGCATGAACACTGCGAGAAGAACCCTGAATATCTGCTGCAAATTGACGACATCCTGGCATGGGAAAATCAATTCGGGGTAATACCGTCCCACCATGTGGTTTTAATTGCCACCGGTTGGGATCGTTTCTGGCGATCTCCACAACAATATTTTGGTGAACAGAACCAACCCACATTTCCTGGTATCGCTTCAGAAACCATGGGTTGGCTGGTGCAAAACCGCCGAGTGACGGGTGTGGGTATTGATACTGCGGGAATTGACGGCAGTGCGGGGAGGCAGCTGGCGGCTAACCGGATTTTGTTACAGGAAAATCGCTATCATCTGGAGAATCTGGCTCACCTCACAAAATTACCACCACGAGCCTTTAAGCTTTATATTGGTGCGCTGCCAATTCCCGGAGCAACGGGATCACCTTGTCGGGTACTGGCGCATTGGGAAGACTAACGATTAAAAGTGAGTTATAAATAGAGATGAAAATTCAGATTGACCATATCCTCCCCTTCGTCGAACAAAAGGATTTAGACAACCAAATCGACCGTATTGACAGCTTGCGGAGTCAGGTTTTAAATAAGTCAGGCGCCGGGGCAGATTTCCTGGGCTGGTTGGATCTACCCAACGAAGCGCAGAAACATCTCGATTTTATACTGGCGGTTGCCCATGAAATCCGCCAGGAAAAAGCCGCGTTGATCTGTATCGGCATTGGCGGGTCATATCTGGGAGCCCGGGCCGTGATTGATGCCCTTGCGCCGGAATCACCCATCTATTTTCTGGGACATCATCTCCATCCGGATGCTCTGATTCGGACTTTGGAAAGCATTGGGAACCGCACGGTATATGTGAATGTCATTTCAAAATCGGGTACGACCACCGAACCCGGCGTGGTTTTCAGAATCGTGAAAAAATGGCTGGAAAAACGGGTTGGTGAGACCAATGCCGCTCGACAAATCATCGCCACGACAGATGGATCAAAAGGCGCACTGCACACATTGGCCGTTCAAAAAGGTTATCGCCGGTTTGTCATCCCGGATGATGTGGGCGGTCGTTTTTCCGTTCTGACCCCTGTGGGTCTGCTCCCCATCGCCGCCATGGGTATTGACATTAAAGCCCTGCTGAAAGGCGCTGCTGACGCCGAAGCGAAAATTCATTGGACTGAGCGCGAGGAAAACCCGGCAGTGGTTTATGCAGCCGTCCGATCTTTGCTCTATTCGTTGGGATATAAGGTTGAAATTCTCGCCAATTGGCATCCTGATCTGGCAACCCTGGCTGAGTGGTGGAAACAACTTTACGGCGAATCGGAAGGCAAGGAGGGTAAGGGATTATTCCCGGCCAGCACGGTGTTTACAACCGATCTTCACAGTCTTGGACAATACATTCAGGAGGGAAATCGGATTCTCATCGAGACGTTTCTCGTGGTAGAAAAACCAAACCGTGATATTGTCATTGACCCGGATTCTGAAAATTTGGATGGACTTAATTATCTCACCAAATTCAATTTGAATGACATCAATTTGATAGCGTATCAGGGTACCGCCGAGGCACACACGAATGGTGGCGTGCCAAACATGACGCTGGCCCTGCCGGAATTATCAGCTTACACGCTGGGATATTTAATCTATTTCTTCGAGTTTGCGGTAGCGCTGTCCGGGTACTCGCTTGATGTTAATCCCTTTAACCAGCCCGGTGTTGAGGCATACAAAACGGCGATGTTTAAACTACTGGGCAAACCGGGCTTTACCCCCTGACGATTCATGATGCAAAACTTCAAAAAATTGTTGACCTATTTCGTAAAAAGTACCCGGGAGATGATCCTGCTGGTGCTGGTTTTTCTCGTCGTGTTGGTGTTGTTTTTCAAAATTCTGCCCCAGGGAAAAAGTCCGGATGGCAAATTTCCACTGCAGGTTCTGGAATTACCTGCCAGTCATAATGGTATCCAGTACGATACCTGGCCTAATCCCAACCTGACTTATCAGGGTGTTGAAACTATGGAATTATTCAAGGTTTTGCGACATCCGGCGGCCTTGCCGGAAATGGCGTTGATTCATTTTTTTTATCCCGGTTGTGCAGATTCGGTCTCCGTAAATACGGTTTGGAATATGTGGCAGAAAAACGGCATGCGCCGAATTCTCGTCAGTTTAGCGGACACCGTCAATTACCCGGTGTGGCATTTTGTGGATCAAATTGAGAAAGCTGATCTGATCCGGTTTTTCAAAACCGCACCAAATGACACGACTCAGCGTGATTTTACCTTGCTCTACCTGAATCGTTACCCGACCCGGCTCTATTTCATCGCCGGACCTATGGATATTAACAGTGTGAATTTGTATCTGACGAGAGAGTTTCGGGGAGAGTTTTAATCCCAATCCGGTGAGCGCTGAGCCTGGTTATTTGTTATTCGTCATATGACATTGGTAACTGGACATTGGTAATTGGACATATATAATCACGTCCGTTCATCTCCCTGGGTGAGCTTGTCCAGCTCTTGACGGATCGAAAGGCGACCAATTGATCGTGTTAAAAAGACCCACTTCGCCCTTCAAAGGAAGATTCTTTGTCTACCGGCTCCTGTCCGTTTTCAACTGTCCATTCACTACTGTCTTCTTATCCCTCAGGAAATCTCCCGTTCATACCACCAATCTTCCAACTGCAGATACCCCCTCAACGCCCCTGCCGTCATCATGCGTAATGGCTCGGGTGGCCAGGGAATGACAGTTGGGTTTACAAACGGACATTCCAGTAATTCGCTTTCGCGTTCCAGAATCAAATCAGTCAGTGCCTGACCATTACGGTGACTCATGGAAACACCGTGACCAATACAGCCCACACTGTAAACTGCCCGCTTGTCAGCACCGATATAACCCAATGCGGGGCTCAGATTCACCGTCACGGAAAAGGGTCCGCCCCAGCGGTGGGTGATCTTTACATGTTTTTTTAGGGATGGGAATAACCACATCAGGTGTTCCTCAAGATGCTTCCAGGCGGCCTCATCCGAGTCCCCATACAGACTGTTACCCCATGTCAATCCCACCGGGCCACCACCCAAAACGATCCGATTATCTGGCGTCAGCCGGTAATAATGAATCAAATTCCGACCATCTTCAACCCCCTCATAGTTCTGCCAGCCGATGTCAGCCAATTGTTCATCGGAAAGTTGTTCCGTGGCAATCATATAGGTGAACGCCGGAATTTGTTTGCGCTTCATTTGGGGAAATAAATGCGAATAGCCATTGGTAGCGAAAACCACCTTTTCGGCGGTGATGCTGCCGCGTGGTGTGGTGATGGTAAATTTCGGGGTTGATGTGATGGTCACAACCGGCGTGTTTTCATAAACCTGAACACCGCGTCGCAGTGCCAAATCGCGTTCAGCCCGGACCAGTTTGGCGGGATTAATGAGCAACAGACGCGGTTCATACATGGCACCCAGGTATTTATCTGAATTGACCTTTTGTCGCACTTCGTCCTGACTAATCCAGTAAATGTCGTCAAATCCCAGATCATTCATGAGTTTTACATCGTGTTGGATGCGCTTGATGTAGGCCGGAGTTGTTGCAGCCCGTAAAAATCCCGGGCGAATCATGTCGCAGTTCAGGCTTTCGGTCCTGATCAATTCCTCGAGACCGTCTACGGCTTGCATCATATACCGGTGCGCCCGCTGCAGATAGTCTTTACCACGCAGCATCGCAGTAACACCAAAACCCAAACCGACAACAGTCATGGCAAACGATCCGTTGCGGCCACTGGCGCCATATCCGACGGTTTTAGCTTCCACCAGCGCGACATTGAGAGCCGGATCAGCTTTTTTCAGTTCGTGCGCCGTGGCCACCCCGGTAAAACCACCGCCAATCACGGCGACATCAACGGTGATGTGTTCCTTCAATTCGGGTTGTGGTTGGTAATCTCCGAAAGTTTCCAACCAAAGTGACAGAGGCGAATCGGGAAACGGTTGCGTTGACATGAGAACACCCTCCAATAAACCTGTGAGTTTTCCAATAAATCCCCAACCAGTCTGGATTGGCTGGTTATCAAACATCTTTTCATTCAGGTAGTGTGAGTGAATATGGAGGCTCAGGCAACTTCCTGAAAGTGAAATTCGTGAGTTGAGTTAGTCGGATTACACGTCAACATTTGTTACTACATCCAATGCTTCTGCCAAGCCTCAAATTCCGCCGGACGCAGTCGAAACCGGGCGAAATTCCCCTCGTGGAGGCTCATGAGCTCCGTTTCTACGATTTCAGTAAATCTGGGCTGATCTTCACGAGGTATCTGTACTTCAACGATTTGACGGATTCGGGTGGCGGCTGTTTGTTTATCCAGTTTTTGACGAATGATTCCGGCGATGATATTTGAAATTTGCTCCCGATAGCGAAGCTTGAACAGGTTGGGCTGCCCCAATGAGTGACGCACCGCGGAGTAGCGTGCACAGGAGCGCTCATACGCCCAAACAAATACATCACGTAGTAATTCGACGCGATTCAATTCATAAACGCCTAGAATTCCATCTAAATAAGCCCTTTCCGGAACATCCACGAAGGACAACGGCGATAGGTTTCTACGGATCAGCGGGATATTGGCCGCAAGCCGGGAAACGCGCTTATTGACATCTTCAAAGGGCTGGAGATACGGCAGGTGCACCATGATAAAAAATGCCTGTTCGTAGGGGTTACTTATTGCTGCAGCCGTATCAAGGATTTGCTGGAAAGCCTCTTCTATCAGTTGTGGTACCTCCAATGGATGGTAAACTGACCCGGCTACACCCACCGGTATCGATCTCACGCGCCCGCAAGCCCGGGGATCTTCCAGTAGATTCTCTGACAACAAGGCGTGTAAATTCAATACCGTATAACGATTAAAGCCTACCTCGTCAGCCTGATCAACCAAAAGCTCAATAGCCGTTTTGTGGTTCAGGATCATCTGCGCTTCCCGGGCGTCACGACCGATCGCTGATTCACCCAAGGCCAACAACCGTTCGGTTTCTAAAAGGGAGTATGTATTCCCCTCCAGGCGGCTGGAGTTCCAGGAAAGGTCGATAAGGAGCCGATTGTAAATCTGTCGAGCGTAGGTGCCTGCAGGACGCTGTTCTTCTTGCGAGTGGCCGATTTCCAGGAGGTGACGACGAATATCATCCGGCAGATATGAGGTTACATTGGGGCGATAAGCATCCAAAAATTCACTGTTATATCCAACGGGTGTGCGGTGAAAAGATGGCGCCTGGATTTTTGTGCGAATTTCCCGCCCTATAGCCGAAAGTAACGGATAATTCTCTTCATTCGGTTCGTGTATTTGCATGATTTCCGATGGGACTGCCGTTGGGTGCACAAAGGTTGTCTGTGTTGGCCAGTACCGACGTCCCCGGCCGCGCCCCTTAGCGTTTAGTCGTCCGCGTTCAATGAGAACCTCCAGGCGGCGTTGAAACATCCGCGGCGGAATATCGAAGGGTAATTCGCGACGTACAGCGTCACCTGACACACCATCCGGAAATCGGGTCACAACGGCAAGAATTGCCTTTAATTCGTAATCTGGAACCATTTTTGGCATGACGCTAATATATGTCGTTAAATCCCAATTAGCGACATATAAAATCATATAGTGTCGTTATCTATGCTTTTTGTGTCGCTTAATGGGGGTTTAGTGTCGCTAATGGCGTAAATTCGATGCCCGTTGAATCTAAAATCCATCCATTTGGTATGTCAAACCCTCCGTCGGAATCTCCTCATAAACCGTACCGGGCATTTGGATCCACCAGACTCTTCGGAGGTGATTCACAAAGCCCTGGTTATCATGCATGCCAAATCCAACAATAGTGAGGGTGGCGTCACTGCGATATTGTTGCCCCCACTGGGTCGAACAATGAAAGATTCCTGTGGAAACATTGGTGCAAGGGTGTGGATGTTTCTTACTCGTTCCTTCACCTCCGTCGGTTTTTCGCGTCGCCAGGACCATGATCGGCGGATACACTCTTCTTTCAATTTCAATCCCTCAACCGCAGCTTGGAGTAGGAATTGATTTCGCATATCTGATCACCGCGAACAAGGAAAAGCGTCAGACCGCGTTTGCAATGCGAGACGTCGGACTTTTTATCCTGTTTAATATTCCAACGCAAGGTGCATCGATAGCCGTATCCAACCAGCTCCTCGGTCTCCAGAATCATTTCAGGATTTTTCTGAAAAATCTCACTGAAAAATACAACTACCGAATCTCGTCCGGTATAGGTCGAACCGGAAAAATCGTCAAGGGTGACATTTTCTGAAAACAGGTCAGTCATTTTATCGGCATCATGCCGGTTAAAGCATTCGATCAATTGGATGATGACCCGAACGCCGGTCTCAACGCGTGCCATGCGGATTGGAGTCATACTATTTTCTCCCAAAATGGCTTCACGATTTGGATCGCGGGTTTATTCGTCCCGATGAACGGTATCCGGGGAAAATGCGGGCAAACAAACCGCCACATATTCAGCCCCACCTACATTCGGCGTGCTGTAGCGCACCCACTCACCAGGTTCAGTAATGACCGACTGTCCGGCAATTACATCAACAGCACCGCCTTCAAATTCCAGGTGTAGACTTCCCTTCAGCACCAGGGTGATTTCCATGAATTCCGGGCGCTGACCGGGTTCAACCCAACCGGCGGGAGAGACCATTCTGGCAACGCTGATATTCGTCTGGTGTGAATTGACGCGTCCCACAAATTCTTCAATTCGCTTGGGTTTGTTCCCGGCAGATTCGATGATGGTAGGTGACGGAATGATACGGGGCATAGATATTTTCTCCTTCACAAAGATTTCAAAAAAGGTGACGCTTGGTTATTTGGTACGACTATTCAGATAGTTTTCCGCCCAAGCCACCTCCTCCGGTGTGTTCAAGCCAACCAGTTCCTGATAATTTTCAGCAATGACCGTTTCAACATCATATCCCGCCAGAAGATAGTAATTGATCAAATCGGTGAGATAGGTTTCACCCGTTTGGGGATGGGGTCGTAATTGGGGTAGCATTTCCAATAGCACCGGGACGGCAAATAAAAATTGCGAGGTCATATATTCCGTGATGGTTTTTTCGTCAACCGTGGCGTCGCGCTCTTCCACGCATTTGATCAGGCGATGATGATCATCCCGAACCACACGGGCATAGGGAAAATGTCGATCGAACTGACCTGTTAAAATAACTGCCGGCGAGTTCGTAACTTTCTGAATTTCCAGCATGTTCTGAATGGTTTTGGGGCTTAATAGCGGATTATCACCCATGAGGATCAGGACGCTGTCATATTGTTCAATCAATTTCAGGGCACAAGTCACGGCGTGACCGGTGCCGAGTTGCTCCGGCTGACGGATATAATAATTTACGGCATCACCAATTTCCCCAACCACGAGGTCAGCGCCATACCCAACCACCAATGCAATGTCGGTGACACTTATGGCGCGAACCGTGTGTATTAAATAGGAAATCAGGGGTTGGTGATTCAGCAGAACCAGGGGTTTTGGCAGAGAGTTACCCATTCGCGAACCCTTGCCCGCTGCCAGAATAAGCGCGAGAATTCGTGCGGATTTTTCAGCCATCAACCGCGCTTTTGATCACCATCCGATAGGCTTCAGAACCAGCCCGGAGGGTGCGTTCCTGAGTTTTAAAATCCACTGCGTACAGACCAAATTTCATCGAATAGCCTTCAGCCCATTCAAAATTATCCATGAGCGACCAGTAGAAATAACCCCGGACATCTACGCCCTCTTTGATTGCCTGGGATACGGCATATAAGTAGGTGCGGATGAAGGGGAAACGGTTGTTATCGACCTTGTCAGCGATACCATTTTCGGTGATGATGATGGGTAAATTCAGTCCTGAAGTTTCCATGAGCGCTCGGTAAATTCCCTCCGGGTACATGGCGTATGCCATATCCGTCTTTACATCATCGGGACGCATGACAAACTTGAACAAACCGCCCCTGAGTCCAAATTTCACCAAAAGGCGGGAGTAATAATTGAGTCCGATGAAATCGTTCGAATGTTTACCACGATCATCGTGGTAGCGAATGATGGGAATTCCCAGGATGCTGAACAGAAACTTGCCGGTTTTCAAAAACTGATAGATACTGGTATTGAACAGATTGTGCAGGGTTCGGGCAATCAGCCAATCCAACAGGAATGTCCGACGCAACGGATCAAATTGGGTCAGATTTTTCACCAAGCCGATTTTCGCACGATCACCACCCGGTAATTTTTTCAACGCTGTATATATTTCAACATGAGCCCGGAGCGTATTTTTCAAAACAGTTCCGGTCAATTTGATACTGCGTTTACCCGGTGGAAAGTCCCCCATGAAATAACCCATGCTGGCATACACTGCGGGTTCATTGAGGGTACACCAATAAGTCACCTGGTCACGCAGGGTGGCGAAAACTTTTTCAGAGAAGCGTACCAGGTATTTGATATTTTCCGACTTTTCAAACGCACCTAAATCTTCGAACCAGAGCGGATTGGTAAAATGGTGAAGTGTCACCATGGGTTCAATACCGGCCGCCCGTAGCGCTAAAATTATTTCCCGATAATGCGCCAATACCGTCTCGTCAAATTCGCCCAGACGCGGTTCGATTTTGCTCCATTCAACAGACATTCGATAGGCATTGCAACCCAACTCCCTGATGAGTTCGATGTCCTCCGGATAGCGTGTCCAATTTTCACAGGCAGCGCCCGTTACTTCTCCGGTTTTGATATGTGGTGAGCCATCTGTTGTTGCACCATTTTCCCAGCGGGACCAATTGTTGTTCGTACACCCACCTTCAACCTGATGCGCTGCCGTCGCAACTCCCCACAGGAACCTTTTAGGGAATGCGACCTCACTTGTATCCGTCCATTCCCAATCCCATTTGGTTTCAGGGTAACGACGCCTGAGTCGGACCAATACGCCAATGGGTAACACGACCAGAACGATCAACGTGATGATTACCGGAAGCCAAATAAGTAATGTGTTTTGCATTAGAAGCTATATTTTTTTTCTCAATTTTAGCTTGACGCTCCATGGCGCGGCAGCTTCTATGGCAAAAATGAAGCCACCTGCCCATTGCTCCAAACCCATCACCTCCATGGGTAGGGCTTTTTCGTTCAATGTCAACTCCCGGGGGAACTCGATGGCGACCTTTCCACTCGTCGACGATATAAATTTTCCTTGTAAGGTTAAATCACCACTACTTGAGTTGAATTGAGTTTGAATGCGTCCATCCACAGAGCCTGCCAGGTGGAAATTATTTCCAACCACCCGGGGAACATCGCCGATTTTCTCCGTAGGTTGAATCAAAACAACCACGCCGTGTGGTGGGATGGAAACGGCATGATTCGTTGATACCATTTTACCCTGCCAAAAATCAAATGCATAACCCTGCTCATGCGCTTCTGTGTGCTGGAATTCAACCTCCTCAGGTTTGTTGGTCCAATTAAGATGAGCCTCCAGTCGCAGGTTCCCTTTTTGTAAAATGATGCGCTCGGCATATTCTTCATCCTCCAGGTAAACCGGTTGGGCGGTGAACGCCGATGGTGGTAAAATTTGCTGAATCCACACCAGCCGCTCGTGGGGCAATCGGGACAGCGCATCACCGTAAAACACATTACCTCCACTTAGCCCGACGACAGTGAGCATTAATTTAATTTCAGCCGTGGTGAGTTTTGAGTGGTAATCCCGTACCACCAGACAATCCGGATCATTGATCCACCACCGACGATTCAGAAACGAGCGTGTGAGGTTATTTCTCAGACTGTCCTTTAGCGAGGGAATATCACAACCGCGACCGAGGAAACGGAAAATTTTAGGTTCCCAAACCTCCTTCACATCAGCGGAGACTCGCATACTGTCAACCAGTCCGACTGATCCCCCCAGAGGTGCCCCGCAACCCAGAATGTGAGTCTCCTCCCCCACAGCCTCCCGGATGATTTGAAGTCCCGTCCGATAACTCTCCAATGGCGATTGTTGGGGGTTAAACCGGTGACCTTTACAAACGCCGGCAAACAGAAAATCCAGTTTGAAAAATTCAAAACCTGCGGCACGAAGCGCAGCAAAAAGGTTGTGCAACCAGTCTTGCAGGTCAGGATGGGTAAGGTCCAGTGCCAGGGACCGACCGCTCCAATTCGGGTTGAAACCACAGTCAATGGTTTTACCGTTCGTATCCCGTAAAAACCATTGAGGATGTTCCCGGTATAAAATGGATTTCGTGCTGGCCATGAATGGAGCGAGCCATATCCCGGCTTTCATTCCGTGTGATTTGATGGCTTCAGCCAATTTCACAAGCGGCTCTGGAAAGGACTTTTTCCGAACCAACCAATCTCCCACTGCGGTCTGGTAGCCGTCATCCAGTTGTATATATTCGATGCCTAACTCAGGCTGACTTCCGGCAATTCGCGCATTAGCCAGCATATCGGATTGTGAAATTTTGGTATAATACTCGTACCAGGAGCTCCAGCCGACTAATGGCCGATCCGGAACTCTGGCTGACATGGCTTCACCAACTGCACCTGCATAATTTTCTACAATGTCCGGCCAGTTCTCGGACGCCATATAGAGCGCTTCGGTTCTGAGTGTTTGTTCCGGGAGCAACTCTTTCCCGCCAAAATCCAGCCTGCAGGTCAATTGTCCTCGTTCAGTCGTTTGCCAGAATATTTCACCCAATCCTGTTTTTTGAGTGAGAAATCCAAAGATACCAGCTTCCAGGGCTGATTGCTCTTTGAGTACCAGGAATTGGTTGGAAAGCAGGCCGTCCTTTCGCTTCCAGAATCCTGAATCCGTATAATGGTTCATCTCACCGAAGGATTTAATCCGGGGAAATTTCATCGTGTCGTTGGCTTTTCGGAATCGGGTGGGTGACCAGGACTGGAAACCATTTTGAAAAATGGAAAGTTGCGCCGGGTTCTTTAATAGCAACGGATCAATGGTGATTCGCGCAGGATCAATGGCGTAGATCGTTAAAGGCAGCTCGCTCAAATTCGTCATTTTGAGGGACATCAGTAGCGCATTCTCCCGGGCTTTCCAGGTCACTTCAACCTCAAAATCCTGAACAAACCAATACCAGGTTTGGGAACTTCCTTCCGGGGCATAGCCCGGTTCATCGGGAATCCAAAGGAAGCGTCGCTCGC
>Ga0210009_1003067_pt1 | contig 11206 bp, 14 predicted proteins | sample CryGeyCG2114_065_FD_185457 | JGI IMG/M metagenome (GOLD analysis project Ga0210009, IMG submission 185457) | Groundwater microbial communities from aquifer - Crystal Geyser CG12_big_fil_rev_8/21/14_0.65 (SPAdes) (version 2) | ecosystem: Environmental > Aquatic > Deep subsurface > Groundwater ... | reverse complement strand
TCTTCGCGCTTGAACAGGATGGTGTTGCCGGTGCGTGCCGATAAGATTGGCGCGTGTTCCAGCGGCGACTCGATCGCCACGTCATAGACGCGGGCGGTGAGGATGCGTTTCAGATATTCGTTCATGGCGGCGGTCGGGTCAGCGTGGAAGGCCGATTAAAGCATAGAAGGCGGGCAGGTCGCTCAAGTCGTTGAATACGGCAGCGGCCCCGGCGAAATCCTGTTTCTGCGTGTAGGGGTTGGTGGTGATGTAGGTCTTGATGCCCGCCGCCAATGCCGAGCGCAAGCCGTTGTTGGAGTCTTCCAGCGCGATGCAGTCGCCGGGCGCGAGCCGGAGTTCATGCAGCACCCAGTTGTAGATGTCCGGCGCGGGTTTTTTATTGGGCACGATATCGCCGCAGCCGTTGACCGCGAAATAATTTGCCCAGTCCCTGCCCAGGCCGACTTCGAGCAAGGCGGAGACGTTCTCCGGCGAGGTGGTGGTGGAAATGGCGAGGGTGATCCCGGCGTTGCGCGCATCGTTGATCAGCTGTTTGATGCCGGGGCGCAGAGGGATTGCGCCTTCGCGCAACATGGCGGTGTAGTGGCCGGTCTTGACCGCGTGCAGGTGCTTGACGAAGTCGTCGAAATTGTCGGGCTTGGTGTAACCCGGCAGAAAATCCGAGACGAAATACTTGATCCGTTCCTTGCCGCCCGTCACCTTGAGCAGCTTGTCGTACAGCGCCACGTCCCAGTTCCAGGGAAGATTGTTTTCGGCAAACGCCTGGTTGAACGATTTGCGGTGGCCGTCCTCGGTGTCGGCCAGTGTGCCGTCCACGTCGAAAATGATCGCTTTGAGTGTCATCTGTTTTTCCTATTAAAAAACAATTCACGTACGGAGTCGGCGGTATGTGGGTCGGGTTTCACCCAAAGGGTGCGAGAACCCCTGTGGGGTAAACCGACATGTCGGGCTGAAGCCCGACCTACATAAACCGGCATCCCGGTGGTGCAAGGGTTTTAGCGCATTCCCGGAAACTTCCCCGCCATGCCGCGCATCATTTTGGCCATGCCGCCTTTTCCGCTGATCATCTTCATCATCTTCTGCGTTTGCTCGAACTGGTTCAACAACTGGTTGACGTGCATCACTTGCACCCCCGCGCCGGCCGCGATGCGGCGTTTGCGCGAGGCTTTGATCAGGTCGGGATGTGAACGCTCGAACGGCGTCATCGAGTTGATGATGCCTTCGGTGCGGTTGATCTGGCGCTCATCGATCTTTGCGCCTGCGGCCGCCTGCGAAAGTTGCGCGGGCAATTTGTCCATCAGCGCCGACACGCCGCCCATTTTGCGCATCTGCACGATCTGCATCTTGAAGTCGTTGAGATCGAAACCTTTTCCGCTCTGCACCTTCTTCGCCAGCTTTTCCGCTGCGGCGTGATCGACGTTGCGCTGCGCTTCCTCGAGCAGCGACAGCACGTCGCCCATGCCGAGGATGCGCTGCGCCATGCGCTCGGGATGGAACGCTTCGAGGCCGTTCGGCTTTTCGCTGACGCCGACGAACTTGATCGGCTTGCCGGTGATTTGCCGCACCGACAGCGCCGCGCCGCCGCGCGCATCGCCGTCCAGCTTGGTCAGGATGATGCCGGTCAGCGGCAGCGCATCACCGAAGGCTTTGGCGGTGTTCACCGCGTCCTGGCCGGTCATCGCATCGACCACGAACAGCGTCTCGATCGGCTTGAGTGCGGCGTGCAGCGCCTTGATTTCGGCCATCATCGCTTCATCAATTGCAAGACGACCGGCGGTATCGACGATCAGCACGTCGTGGTGGTGTTTCTTCGCGAAGTCATGCGCGGCGAGCGCGATGTCCTGCGGTTTTTGCGCCACGTCGGAGGGGAAGAAATCGATATCGAGTTGCTGCGCCAGGGTGCGCAACTGCTCGATGGCGGCGGGGCGATACACGTCGCAGCTCACCAGCAGCACTTTCTTCTTGTTCTGCTCGCGCAACAGTTTCGCCAGCTTGCCGCTGCTGGTGGTCTTGCCCGCGCCCTGCAAACCGGCCATCAGGATCACAGCGGGCGGCACGGTGGCGAGATTGATGCCGACATTGGCCTCGCCCATCAGTTTGGCCAACTCGCGGTTGACCACGCCGATCAGCGCCTGTCCCGGATTCAGGTTGCCGATGACCTCCTGGCCCAGCGCGGCTTCCTTCACTTTGGCGATGAATTCCTTCACCACCGGCAGCGCGACGTCGGCCTCCAGCAGGGCGAGGCGCACTTCGCGCAATGCATCCTGAATGTTGCTTTCACTCAGCCGCGCTTGCCCGCGCAGATTTTTGATGATGCCGGTGAAGCGTTGCGTGAGGTTATCTAACATGATGCCTATATGACTTGGTGTAGAATCCGCGCAGTCTAAAACATCTGCCTGCCCCATGTCGAACCAAGCCTTGTATCTGCTCACTTTCGCTCTGTATGCCGTGCTGGCTTTTTCGTTCTGGCGCGCGCAGTCGGCCGGGAGCGCCGAGCAGCAGAATCGCGGCGCCCTGGGTTTTGCCGTGGTCGTGCCTTTGCTGCTGCATGGCTGGCTGCTGTATGACACCCTGTTCATCTGGGGCACGCTCAACCTCGGTTTGGCCTACGCGCTGTCGCTGATTCTGTGGCTGACCGTGCTGGTGTATTGGCTGGCGCGCCGGTTTTACCCGATTGCCAGTCTGCTGACCCTGATGCTGCCGCTGGCCGCCGTCACTTCGCTGTTGCCGGCGCTCTTCCCCAGTCCGCGCATGTTGATACAGCCGCCTTCGGGTTTGTTCGACACCCACGTCCTGATGGCGCTGCTGGCCTACAGCCTGTTCACCATCGCCGCCTTGCATGCCGGGCTGATCGCACTGGTCGAGAAACGGCTGCATCACGCCAGGATGCCCGAAATACTGAAAAATCTGCCGCCCCTGATGACCATGGAAACCCTGCTGTTTCGGGTGATCGGGGTGGGTTTCCTGATTCTGACGGTGACAGTCGCCTCCGGCTTCCTCTTTTCCGAACAGATTTTCGGCCATCCTTGGCAATTTACCCACAAAGTACTGTTCGGACTGCTGTCCTGGATCGTTTTTGGGGTGCTGTTGCTGGGGCATCACTTCTACGGCTGGCGCGGCCATACCGCGGTGCGCTTGACCTTGAGTGGATTCGCGTTCCTGTTATTGGCCTATCTCGGCACCCAGTTCGTGCTGGAAGTCATTTTGCGCCGTTAAGCCCCTCCCAGAACTAATCCTTGCCAAAATTCAACGAGGTATCGTAGAATTCGCGCCCTTTTGGCATTGGCCAAAGTTAATTACTGGATAATCGTTATGGTCGTCATTCGTCTTTCTCGCGGCGGTTCCAAGAACCGTCCGTATTACAACGTGGTCGTGGCGGATTCCCGCAACCGTCGTGACGGTCGCTACATCGAGCGCGTCGGCTTCTACAATCCGCTGGCCGTTGAAGGCAGCGAATCCCTGCGCATTCAGCTGGATCGCGTGACCCACTGGCAAGACAAAGGTGCGCAATTGAGCGAGACCGTAGGTCGTCTGGTCAAAAAAGCCGGTGCAGCAGCCAAGGCCTGAATTAGCATGGCGGTTCGCCGCGCCGGGGTTTCCGTCGCGTCCGATGGAAGTCCCCCACCCCAACCCTCCCCCGGAGGGAGAGGGGGCGAACGAGGGAGGCAATCTTTGACTCCTGCGAGCCCCATGGTGGTCATGGGGAAAGTGGTTGCGGCGCAAGGGCTGCAGGGTTGGCTGAAGATTCAGGTCTTTACCGATTATCTGGATAGCTTGCTCGATTACACCACCTGGTACGTGGGTAATGAAGGCGCTTGGCAGCCCATGCAGGTGACCGAGGCGAGTGTGCACGGCAAGGTGCTGATCGCCAAATTGCAAGGTATCGCCGATCGCACTGCCGCCGAACAATACAAGGGTCTGTTGGTTGCCGTTCCGCGGGATCAGTTGCCGCCAACGGAAGCGGGCGAATACTACTGGTCAGACCTGGTCGGCTTGGCGGTAGAGAGTCAATCCGGCGACAAATTGGGCGTGGTCGATTCCCTGCTGGCGACCGGCGCGAACGATGTGCTGGTGGTCAAGGGCGAACATGGCGAATTGCTGATCCCGTTCATCGCCAGTGTCGTGCTGGAAGTGGATATGGCAAGCAAGCGGATTCGGGTGAATTGGGAAGCGGATTACCTCAAATGAGGTTTGACGTCATCACGCTGTTCCCTGAGATGTTCGAGGCGATCACCCAATATGGGGTGACGCGCAAGGCAGTGGAGCTGGGCAAGTTTGCGTTGCAGACGTGGAATCCGCGCGATTTCACCAGCGACAACTACCGCACCATCGACGACCGCCCCTACGGCGGCGGTCCCGGCATGGTGATGTTGGCGGAGCCGCTGGAAAAAGCGATCAGCGCAGCGAAAGCAGCGCAGGCGCAAAGCGGAGTGAAGAAGAGTTGGGTGATCCACCTCTCGCCGCAAGGCAGGCCGCTCACCCATGAAGTGGTGATGGAACTGCTGGCGCGGGATGAAGGATTGATCTTGCTGGCGAGCCGTTACGAAGGCGTGGATGAGCGCCTGTTGCGGAGCCAAGTGGATGAAGAACTTTCCATCGGCGATTACGTGTTGTCCGGTGGCGAGTTGGCGGCGATGGTGGTGATGGACAGTGTGGTGCGGCAGATACCCGGCGTGTTGGGGGATGAGGCATCCGCACAGCAGGATTCCTTCGTGCAAGGTCTGCTGGATTGTCCGCACTACACGCGGCCGGAGATTTATAACGGCGAGGCGGTTCCGGAAGTCTTGATGTCCGGGCACCACGCCGAGATAGAGAAGTGGCGATTGAAGCAGGCATTAGGCAGGACTGCGGAACGTCGCCCGGATTTGCTGGCAACACGCCAGTTAACTAAACAGGAAGCTCGGCTACTGGCAGAGTACCAGCAGGAACAAGCTCCCGCACAAGAAGAGGAAACAAAATGAATCTGATCGGAATTCTCGAAAAAGAAGAAATCGCGCGTCTGAACAAGACAATTCCCGATTTCGGCCCTGGCGATACCGTCATCGTCAACGTCAACGTGGTTGAAGGCGACAAAAAACGTACCCAGGCTTTTGAAGGCGTTGTCATCGCCAAGCGCAACAAGGGGCTGAACTCCAGCTTCATCGTGCGTAAAGTATCCTCCGGCGAAGGCGTCGAGCGTACTTTCCAGACTTACTCTCCGAGCGTTGCCAGCATCGAAGTAAAGCGTCGCGGCGATGTGCGCCGTGCCAAGCTGTACTACCTGCGCGATCGTTCCGGCAAGTCGGCACGGATCAAAGAAAAGCTTCCCGCACGCAAAGTCGCTGCGTAAGCAACGGTTCTGTCCGGCAAATGAAAAACGGGAGCTTCGGCTCCCGTTTTTCATTTGTTCGGGGGTGCGACATCATGTCGCATTTACAAAGGATTAGTAGACGCTTATATTGAGTGCGCCAAATTCAGGTGCGCACTCGAAGGGCACGCCATGCAAAACAAAAAGCGATTCCCGATCAAACTGACTTTAGCGTGGGAAATATTCTTCGCGCTATTGATCAAAGGCGCACTGCTGTTTCTGCTGTGGTGGGCTTTCTTCTCCCACGCGCCAGACAAACAATCGATCTCCAATTCGGTAGCGGAACGCCTATCCGGTACTGGCCAGGATTTTTCTTTAACTTCACGGAGGAATAGTCATGATTGATCCGGGTGCAGTAGACCTGGCGCGTTTGCAGTTTGCCGTTACCGCGCTGTATCACTTTATTTTCGTGCCGCTCACATTGGGCTTGTCATTCATTTTGGCGATCATGGAAACGGTCTACGTCATGACCGGCAAGCAGATCTACCGCGACATGACCAAGTTCTGGGGCAAGTTGTTCGGCATCAACTTCGCGCTTGGCGTCACCACGGGACTGACCATGGAGTTCCAGTTCGGCACCAACTGGGCGTATTACTCCCATTACGTCGGTGACATCTTTGGCGCGCCGCTGGCCATCGAGGGGCTGCTGGCGTTCTTCCTGGAATCCACCATGGTCGGTTTGTTCTTCTTCGGCTGGGATCGGTTGTCCAAAGCAGGGCACCTGACTATTACCTATCTGGTGGCGATCGGCTCCAACCTGTCGGCAGTGCTGATCCTGATCGCCAACGGCTGGATGCAGAATCCGGTGGGCTCGGAATTCAATCCGGTGACCATGCGCATGGAGATGACCAGCTTCTGGGACTTGGTGTTCAACCCGGCGGCACAGGCCAAGTTCGTACATACCGTGTCGTCGGGTTACGTGACCGCTTCGGTGTTCGTGCTGGGCATCTCGTCCTGGTATCTGCTTAAGGGGCGCGACCTGGAATTCGCACGGCGCTCATTCCGCATCGCTGCCGCTTTCGGTCTGGCTTCGGCGTTGTCGGTGGTGGTGCTGGGTGATGAATCCGGCTATGCCGTCACCGAGCACCAGAAGACCAAATTGGCTGCCTTGGAAGGCATGTGGACGACCGAAGAAGCACCGGCTGGATTGACCCTGTTCGGCATTCCAGACGAGGCCAATCACACCAACCACGCGGAAGTGAAGATCCCCTACGTTCTGGGGTTGATTGCGACACGCTCCACAGACACGGTGTTGCCCGGCATCGACCAGCTTGAAGTCACGCTCAAGCAGCGCATCGAGAGTGGCGTCATCGCAGTGGGTGCGATGGAGCGATTGCGCAAGAACAAGGATGACATTGAAGCACTGGAAATCTTCAGTGCGCACAGGGCGGACATGGGCTACGGCCTGCTGCTGAAGAAATACACGGCGGATATCAGCCAGGCGACACCGGAGATGGTGGCGCGCGCGGTGGACGACGCGATCCCGCCGGTCGCGCCGCTATTCTGGAGCTTCCGCATCATGGTGGCACTGGGTTTTTCTTTCATCGCACTGTTCGTTTTCGCGTTTTGGGCATCGGCCAAGAACAACTTCGAGAACAAGCGCTGGTTGCTGCGCTGGGCACTGTGGTTCATTCCGATGCCGTGGATCGCGACCCAGGTAGGCTGGATCGTGGCCGAGGTAGGGCGTCAGCCATGGACAGTGTACGGTGTGCTGCCCACGCACCTGTCCGTTTCCAGCTTGACCTCCGGTGAAGTGATGCTGTCGCTGGCCGGCCTCTTTACTTTTTACACACTGCTGCTGATCGCCGAGTTGTACCTGATGTTCAAGTACGCACGCCTCGGCCCCTCCAGCCTGGGCACCGGCGCTTACCACTTCGAGTCGGGTGGCGGCATGACCAAGGGCGCAGTCTCTGCCCCCGTTTCCAAAAAGGAGTTTTAACATGCTCGATTATGAAACCCTCAAACTGATCTGGTGGTTGCTGGTTGGCGTTCTGCTGGTCGGTTTCGCCGTGATGGACGGACACGATATGGGCATGGGCACCTTGCTGCCCTTCGTCGCCAAGACCGACAGCGAGCGCCGCGTGCTGATCAACAGCGTGGCGCCGCACTGGGACGGCAACCAGGTCTGGTTCATCACCGCCGGCGGCGCCATCTTTGCCGCCTGGCCCCTCGTCTATGCCACCGCATTCTCCGGTTTGTACTTCGCGCTGATGGCCGTGCTGTGGGCGATGTTTTTCCGCCCGGTCGGCTTCGACTACCGCAGCAAAGTGGCTGATCCGCGCTGGCGCACGGCGTGGGACTGGGGGCTGTTCGTCGGCTCCGCCGTGCCCGCGTTGCTGTTTGGCGTGGCTTTTGGCAACGTGCTGCAGGGCGTGCCGTTCCACTACGATGAAGACATGCGTTCGTTTTACACCGGCACTTTCTGGGCACTGCTCAATCCTTTCGCGTTGCTGGCGGGCGTGCTGAGTTTGTCGATGTTCGCCTTCCACGGAGCCAACTATCTTGTCGTGCGCACCGAAGGCGTGATCCAGCAACGCGCAAGTCGCGCCGCACTGTTGTTCGGCACATTGATGGTGGTGGTGTTTGCGGTTTGTGGTGTGATGATCGCGGGTATGCAGGGTTATGTCCAAATCTCCGGGCCTGAAGCAAGTGTGATGCAAAGCCCGGTAGGCAAGGTGGTGGAGATGTGGGCCGGCGCGTGGCTCGCCAATTTCAACGCAATGCCGTTGCTGTGGGTATTCCCCGCGCTCGGCTTCATCGGCGCGCTGGCGGGCATGGCTTTCGCGCGTAAATTGAAGGGAGTGTTGGCATTCGTCTCCAGCTCGGTGGCAATGCTGGGCGTGATCTTCACGGCCGGAGTGGCCATGTTCCCGTTCGTGCTGCCTTCAAGCTCCGATCCTTCGCACAGCCTGACCGCGTGGGATTGCGTCTCAAGCGAGCGCACACTGGGCGTGATGTTCTGGGTTGCGTTGATCATGACCCCCATCGTCATCGCCTACACCGGGTGGGCCTACCGCATCATGCGCGGCAAGATCACCGTCGCGCACATCGAAGCCAACGAACATTCAGTCTATTAAGAAAGGAAACATCATGTGGTATTTCGCCTGGGTTCTTGGAATTTCTGCCGCCGTCATGGTGTCGGTGCTCAACGCCATGTGGTTCGAGGCGCAGGAATGCGCCGAAAAGAATGGACATTGAGCGCGCATGAGTTGCGCCCAACAGGGCCGAAGAATGTTTCGATATTCAGGAACTGTTCGTTAAGCATAAACAGGCTGCGGCCCAAAGAAATGGGCCAAGGTGGGCGATTTTTTGATGGCAAGGAGAACGGGAGCTTCGGCTCCCGTTTTTAGTTTCGGCCGCCGCTCTGCGGCTTCACGTCGGCTGCGCGAACATGAGCCTGCACTGAAGCTAACGCTTTCATTTCAGATATGATGCGCGCATGCAATTCCAGGCCATTATTCCAGCGCCGTTCGGCAAGCTTGGCATCCGCTGCTCGGACACGGATCTGCTGGGCATCGAGTTTCTTTCTGCACGAGTAAACGAGCTGCCGCCGGCAAGCCTGATGGCGCGGGAAATCTGCCGGCAGCTGCAAGCCTATCTGACGCATGCCGATTTCGAGATTGATCTCCCCTTCGAGCTCGACGGCACGCATCACCAATGCAAGGTATGGCAGGCGATGCTGGCTATCCCCGCCGGCCAGACCCGAAGTTACGGCGAGCTGGCGGCGCAGATAGGTTCCAGTGCACGCGCGGTGGGTCAGGCGTGCGGCAGCAATCCCGTTCCCATCGTTATTCCCTGTCATCGCGTGGTGGGCAAGAGCGGTTTGGGCGGTTTCATGAACCATGCAGAGGGCGACGCGTTGGATATCAAACGCTGGTTGTTGGCGCATGAACGACGCTGAATTGCTGGACGAATTCAGTGATGCGCTGTGGCTGGAAGACGGGCTGTCGCGCAACACACTGGAAAGTTACCGGCGCGATCTGAATACGTTCGCGGCATGGCTGCAAACGCAGCATGGTGGCGGCTTGTTGGCGGCGACGCATGCCGATATACAGGGCTTTCTCGCGCATCGGGTGAGCGGAGAAAAAGCCAAAGCGACTTCCACCTCGCGCGCCATCTCCAGCCTCAAACGCTTGTTCCGTTACCTGTTGCGTCAGAACAAGATCACGCTCGATCCGACGCTGCAGATCGCTACGCCGAAGCTGCCGCGCAGCTTGCCCAAGAGTCTGACCGAAGAAGATGTCGAGTTATTGCTGAACGCGCCGGATGTGGCGACGCCGCTCGGTATGCGCGATCGCTCCATGCTGGAAGTGCTGTATGCCAGCGGCCTGCGCGTGTCCGAACTGGTCGGGCTGCTGATCATGCAGGTCAGCCTGAACGAAGGCGTGGTGCGGGTGATGGGCAAGGGCAGCAAGGAGCGTCTGGTGCCGCTGGGCGAGGAGGCGCTGGACTGGATCAGGCGTTATCTTGCGCAAGCCCGTCCTGCCTTGCTTGCGGGGAAAATGAGTGATGCGCTGTTCGTCACCGGGCGCGGCACAGCGATGACGCGGCAGATGTTCTGGTACCTGATCAAGAAGCACGCCAGACACGGTGGCCTGCACAAACCGCTGTCGCCGCATACCCTGCGCCATGCCTTCGCCACGCACCTGCTCAATCACGGCGCGGACTTGCGGGTGGTGCAGATGTTGCTGGGACATTCGGATATTGCCACGACGCAGATCTACACGCATGTGGCACGGGAAAGGTTGAAGCAGCTGCACGCGAAACACCATCCAAGAGGTTGAACCTGCTACGTGACCGGATTGCAGCGTTACACGGTGCTCGCTCGGAAAGAGGTATGTGGCTACGACATAACCTGAAGGTTACTCTTCGCCGAAACTCGCGAAGCTCGTTTTCTTCGTCGCTGTGCTCCGTGCGTCTTGCACTCCGACCACTCGCGACGGTTTAAACTGGTGGTGGAGGTGATCAGGATCGAACTGACGACCTTCTGATTGCGAACCAGACGCTCTCCCAACTGAGCTACACCCCCACTGCGGGTGCGCATCCTAAAGGTAAATGCGCGCTTTGGGAAGGGCAAGCGTGTTCCTAAACAGGGCAATTCCTGCAATAATCCGGCGTACGACGACAATCCAAACCAAAGAGGCTGCATCATGACCATGACTCAAGACGATATGAAACGCGCTGTCGCCCAAGCGGCGGTCGCCTATGTGCCGAACGATTGCATCGTGGGGGTGGGCACCGGCTCCACCGCCAATTTCTTTATCGATGAGCTGGCGAAGATCAAGGGCAAGATCCGCGGCGCGGTGGCCAGTTCGGAAGCGTCAGCCAAGCGTTTGCAGGGACACGGCATCGAAGTGTTGTCGCTGAACGATGCGGGCGATCTGCCGGTGTATGTGGATGGCGCGGACGAGATCACGCGTCACATGCATATGATCAAGGGCGGCGGCGGGGCGCTGACGCGCGAGAAGATCGTGGCGGCGGCCAGCAAGAAGTTCATTTGTGTATGCGACGCCAGCAAGCTGGTGGATGTGCTGGGCAAGTTTCCTTTGCCGATCGAAGTCATTCCGATGGCGCGCAGTTACATCGCGCGCGAGGTGGTGAAGCTGGGCGGGCAGCCAAAATTGCGTGAAGGTTTCACCACCGATAACGGCAATGTCATTCTGGACGTGCATCATCTGCAGATCATGAATCCGGTCGAACTGGAAAACTTGCTGAACCAGTTGCCCGGAGTAGTCACCAACGGGTTGTTCGCGCGGCGCGGCGCCGATGTCCTGTTGCTGGGCACGCCACAGGGTGTTCAGACGCTGACCGCGTAATAAAAATTTAACTTTAACAAGCTAACATCCCGCATTGACTCTT
>Ga0210009_1003061_pt1 | contig 11219 bp, 9 predicted proteins | sample CryGeyCG2114_065_FD_185457 | JGI IMG/M metagenome (GOLD analysis project Ga0210009, IMG submission 185457) | Groundwater microbial communities from aquifer - Crystal Geyser CG12_big_fil_rev_8/21/14_0.65 (SPAdes) (version 2) | ecosystem: Environmental > Aquatic > Deep subsurface > Groundwater ... | reverse complement strand
ATCGAAAAACACCGGAGAACGGTACTCATCTGGAAAAACACACGGGCAAAACAAAAATTAAAACGATCAATTCCACGAACGAGTCATTGCCGATCAATATCACTCAGACTTTTGCAAGTGGCTCACTTAATGCGCTTTTAAAAGTTCCGGGGCACGATATTTAATTAGAAAAAATAGTCGAGTGGATAGGGCCATGCCTTGAATGGCGGACGTGACGCCGTTTTTGATGGCAGGTTTTGCCAAGGGTGAATCTCTATCAGATACTACAACTCCGATAACTACAGTTGTTGGTGTCGGAATCGATCCGGTTGAAGCCGAAGCCGGCTTGCGGCGTGGCCTCTCTCCTGCGGGAGTGGGTGTTTCTCCCCGGGTGAGGATAGCGTGCTGCGCATCAATGACTGTATCCTGAAGGAGTCAACATGGTCTATCTCTATCTTTCGATCGCTATTGTCGCTGAAGTGATCGGCACAAGTGCGTTGAAAGCATCAGCGGAGTTCAGCCGGCTCTGGCCGAGCCTGCTGGTGGTGACGGCTTACTGCACCGCCTTCTATTTTTTATCGCTGGTGCTGAAAACCATGCCGCTGGGCATTGCCTATGCGATATGGTGTGGTGCGGGTATTGCCTTGATCGCCATCGTTGGAGCCGTCGTGTTCAGGCAGATGCCGGATCTGCCAGCGATTATCGGCATGTCATTGATCATCGCCGGTGTTGTTGTGATGAACCTCTTCTCAACAACGACGGTTCACTGATCCCTTATAGCAGATCCAGCGCGCGATCCAGGCCACCATGGGAGAGGGAGTAGGGGGCAAGCTCGCGTACGCGTGGCTTGGCGTGGAAGGCGATGCCCATGCCTGCTGCCTCAATCATCGGCAGATCATTGGCGCCATCACCGATGGCAATGGTCTGCGTCATTGGAATATTCCATGCTGCAGCCTTGCTTAACAGGGCTGTGCGTTTGCTGTTGGCATCAACGATCGAGCCGTGGAAACCGCCGGTGAGCTTACCGTCAACAATCTCCAGTTCATTGCCCATCGAGAAATCCAGCCCGAGCATTTTCTCGAAATGGTTGGTGTAGAAGGTGAAGCCGCCGGAGACAAGTCCGGTTTTCCAGCCGTGTGCCTGCAGACCCCGGATCAGCGACTGGGCCCCTTCGGTCAGGCGGATGCGCTCATCGAGCACCTGTTGCAGGACGCCGGCATCCAGCCCTCTGAGTAGTTTGACACGCTCGGTGAAGGAGGCGGCGAAATCGAGTTTACCCTCCATCGAGAGTTGGGTGATGGCGGCGATCTGTGGCTTGATACCCATGAAGTCGGCAATCTCGTCGATGCATTCACACTGGATCAGCGTTGAATCCATATCCATCAAGAGCAGGCCCGGTTCGGCCAGACTGGGGCTGGGTTTAAGTGGCGTGATGGCAATATCGACCCCCAGACGTTCGGAGAGCGGGCGCAGATGCATGGTCATGGTTTTGGCATCGATTCCCCCGCTCAGCAGCATGCGACAGTAACCCGGCTGTGTAGCCACCTGCAGTATGCCGATGCGCTCAAGCGCCAGCGATGCGCAGATCTCCCTGAAGGTGGTGAAATCATGACAGCCGAAAATATGCGCGTTCAGGTGTGTCGCTTCCAGATCGGCATGCCAGATATCCAGGCGTTTACCCTGTTTCAGGCTGATCTGCAGCTGTACCGCTTCCAGCGTGGCGCAAGCGTAATGCTCACGCAGTCGCCAGAGGTCATGGGTGCTGCAGAGCAGCAGCTTACCTTCGCCGGGCACATCAAATTGCGGCGACTTGACCGGGATCGGCAGCAGGAAGTCCGGCGGCAACAGAATATTACTCAGCATGATATTGCTCCTTGCGGGGGAAAGAGGTGAAGCTCACGATGTTGTACTCTCCAGCAGCGAATCGAGGAAGGCAATGCAAGCCTTCAGGCGTTCGCGCTGGTTCTCACTGCCGTGCAGCAGGGTCAGATTGCCATCCGGGGTGAGGCGGAACAGATGCGGTTCGCGCTGCACACGGCTGAACAGCGCGGCCGGCTCAATCGGGGAGTCGGCAGTGAAACTCAGCCGCAAGCCGAGGTTGTCGGCGCGGATGGCGGAGAGGGCAAGTGCCTGCGCCCGCCAGCGGATACGGGCGTTTTCCAGACAGTATTTGGCTTCATCCGGCATACGACCGAAACGATCGGTCATCTCCTCGAACAGTAGCGTGATCTGGGCATCATCATCAGCGCGGGCAATACGCCTGTAGAGGCTCAGTCGCTCGCCTGGCTGCGGCATATAATCCGGTGGCAGGATGGCGTTGTTGCCCAGATGCATATCCAGTGGCTGCTTCGGTCTGGGCGCCTTGCCGCGTGCTTCGGCAACCGCATCGCTGAGCATATCCAGATACATATCCAGCCCGATCTCATCGATTCTGCCGCTCTGCTCGGCACCGAGCAGATTGCCGGCACCGCGAATCTCCATGTCCTGACGGGCCAGCAGAAAGCCTGCGCCGAGCTCCGAGTGTTCGGCGATTGCCTGCAGCCGCTCGCGCGCATCGGCGGTCATCGCACGCGCATCGGGTGTGAACAGGTAAGCATAGGCCTGACGATGGCTGCGCCCGACACGGCCGCGAATCTGATGCAGTTGCGACAGCCCCAACAGGTCGGCGCGCTCGACAATCAGTGTATTGGCATTGGCCACATCCAGTCCCGATTCGATAATGGTTGTACAGACCAGCACATGCAGTCGTCCCTCATAAAAGGCGAGCATCTGCCGGTCCAGCTCGGCCGGTGTCATCTGGCCGTGAGCGATGCCGATGGCGGCTTCCGGCACATCTTCACGCAAGCGCGCGGTAATGCGTTCGATGCTCTGCACATGATTGTGCAGATAATAGACCTGCCCGCCGCGGTAGAGCTCACGGCGGATGGCTTCGGCGGCGATATGCCGGTCAAAGCTGGATACCATGGTGCGGATGGCCTCCCGCTCGGCCGGCGGAGTACTGATGATCGATACACTGCGCAGGCCCGAGAGTGTCTGATGCAGTGTGCGCGGAATCGGCGTGGCAGTCAGCGTCAGCAGATCCACGCTGGCATGCAATGATTTCAGTTTCTGTTTGTGTTTGACGCCAAAGCGCTGCTCCTCATCCACAATGACCATGCCCAGATCGGCGAAGGCGAAATTGTCCGAGAGCAGGCGATGCGTGCCGACTATGATGCGGATCTCGCCACCGGCAAGCTCACGGGTAATGCGTTCGGCCTCTTTTTTGCCCTGCAGGCGCGAAATCAATGCCACCTTCAGGTTACTGCCGATAAAGCGTTCGCTAAAGCTGGTAAAGTGCTGGTTGGCCAGCACAGTGGTCGGTGCGAGTATGGCTACCTGCCGGCCTGATTCGGCGACGATAAAGGCAGCCCGCATGGCTACCTCGGTTTTGCCGAAGCCGACATCACCGCAGACGACCCGGTCCATGGGTTTGTCGCGCGCCAGATCAGCCAGAACGGCATCAATGGCCTGCGCCTGATCGTCGGTCTCTTCAAACGGGAAGCGGGCGGCGAACTCTTCGTAGGCATCCTGCAGTGCGCCTTGCAGCAGGCATGGCGGGCGTATGGCACTGGTGCGCTCGGCTTCCAGCTCGATTAGCTCATGAGCCATGGCCAGCAGGTCGGTTTTAACCCGCTCGCGTGTGCGTTTCCATTTCTCCGAGCCCAGCTTGTTGAGCTTTGGAGCATCCTCGCCGGTATAGCGATGCAGGCGTGCCAGCTCTTCGACAGGCACAAACACATGCGCCTTGTCGGCATATTCGATCTTGATGAAGTCGGCGAGATCACCATCCTCATCAATTGTTTCCAGCCCGTGGTAGCGACCGACGCCGTGATCCTCGTGTACAACCGGATCGCCCGGCTTCAATTCGGCAAGGCTGGTGAAAATATCGGCATGCAGGACTGTTCTGCCCGAGCGGCGCTTGCGCGGCAGTCGCTGGCCGAGCAGCTCCCTGCCGGTAAGCAGCATCCGTTTTGTTTGCGGTAGCACAAAGCCTGTGTCGAGATAGCCGATGCAGCTGGTGATGGCGCCGGCAAAAGCATCACTGAGCTCCATACAGGCTTCCAGCATACGCTCCTGCTGGCCGAGGCCGTGGGCGACCAGTTCAATTTGCCAGCCCTGTGTCAATTTTTCAGTCAGCGCATCGCGCAGCGCATGCAACGGCTGTTTTTCAGTTGCGAAATCGACCAGTGACGGTGCCGGCTGAATCACAGTGACAGAGCGCGGTGCCCGCGGTTTGATTGCGCTTTCAACAGCGTAGAGCTCCTGCGGGCTGATGCTCGGCTCGCTGCTTGCGCGCACCATGTCGAACTGCCCGCGCACCTGCTCGGCAAACGCTTCGCGGCGACTGTTGATATTGCTGACGGTATAGATTTCAGCATCTGCGGGCAGATAATCGTTCAGTCGGGCTGTGCTTTCATAAGCCAGAGGCAGCAGCGCTTCGATGCCGGGGTGGGGGCGTCCAGCCTGTACCGATGTCAGCATCGGATGTGTACGCAGGTGCGGAAAGCGGGCGCGGAAAGCGGCGGTAAAAGAGTCCCTGCCGTGTTGATCGAGAATCACCTCTCGCACCGGTACCGAGGTGAAGGCGGGCAGCGATTCACCCGAGCGCTGCGTTTCCGGATCAAAACGGCGAATCGATTCGATCTCATCACCAAACATATCGATGCGTAGCGGCGTCTCTTCCGTTGCCGGCCACACATCAAACAGGCCGCCTCTGGCGGCAAACTCGCCGGCAGCGAGCACACGCTCGGCCGGTGACATGCCGGCTTCAGCCAGCCGCAACTTCAGTGTGGCGATATCCAGCATATCGCCCGGTTTAATCTGCCACACATGTGCCGCCACCACTTCCGGTGGAGCAATGCGCTGCAGCCATGCCGGCAGGGCGGTTAGCAGCAGTCCGGTCGGATTCGGTGTGTTGAGCAGCCGGGCCAGTGTGGCGAAGCGCTCGCCGACAAGGCCGTGATGCGGGGAGACACGGTCATAGGGCAGTACCTCCCATGCGGGCATGCGCCAGAGACGCTGCGGTTGATCGCTGAGAAAAAAAGCCACCTCTTCGACCAGCTGCCGGTAGGCGCGCAGGTCCGGGCAGATCCAGACACTGAAACGGTCAGTTCTGGCCAGCTCTGCCAGTTGCCAGGCCAGTCCTGTCAGTGATGATAAGTCGGATGAGTTCGGAGTCGATTGCATGCTGGCGCGGCATGCTGCCGCAAAGCGGAAGTTGCAGCTACCGCTTCAGATGCCTGATGCATCGACAGAGGCAGGCTTCGGATCTCTGAGCGCCGCGCGATGCGTCTTGATGATGCCGTTGATCTCGTCACTCGATTGAATAATCTCATTGACCGACTCGATGGTATCAGCCGGCGGGTCTGTCAGCAGGATCATTTCGGCTGTCATCATGATGCCGGTCAGCGCATTATTCAGATCATGGGAGAGGTCGCTGCAAAATTTTTCCCGCTCCTGCTCGGCCTTGTGCAGTTTCAGTTCGGCCTCGGAGACCCTGCTTTCCAGTTGCTGGATGGTGCGGCGGGTCTGGATGTCTGCCAGTGCCCGGTTCATCCTGGCTTTGAATAGTGTGGCGTTGAATGGTTTGAGCAGAAAATCATCGGCACCGGCCTGAATATATGTGGCCATGGTTTCGAGGTTGTCATGGGCGGAGATCATAACAATGGTGGTCTGCCGGCTGTGATCTCCCTGGCGGATGCTTTTCACGATATCCATGCTGTTGTCACCGGGCAGCACAATGTCGAGCAGCACAATGTCCGGATGCTGTTGCTGGACAATGGCGATAGCCTCCTTGCTGCCGGAGGCGGTGATCGCTTCATGGCCCAGTGCGAGTAGCAGTTTCTTGAGGATGTTACGGATAATATCCTCATCATCGACAATCAGTATGCGCGCCTTTCTCTCCATGATTGAAATCCCCGGTGTTTTGATCGGCTAAAACTTTATCAGTCATTGCCGGCCGATGGAAGTTGCCATTTCGCGGGCGCGGTGGCTGGTGTAGTGTTTGCTCCCTGATCAAGGTGGCCAGCTCATCCGGTCAGACCCCTGAAGGAGGTTCGCTTGTCAGACGCCCCGAACAACACTCCGCTGCTCAATAGCGATGAAGCACTTCAGCTGGCGAAGTGGGATGAAACGCGCTTGCGCGAGTTGCTGGGTGATATGCACGCCTCCGAGCTTGCCGAGCTGCTGCTCTCCTGCCGCAAGGATGAAGAGCGCAGTACGCTGATTGAATCCATTCCTGATGAACTGCTCGGTGAGGCGATGCTCGAGCTGCCGGAAGGTATGCAGGAAGACCTGCTGACCGATTTCAATGCTGATGAAGTCGAAGAGGTGGTGGAACATCTCGATTCCGATGATGCCGCCGATTTCCTGCAGGCTGTGGACAAGGACGTTGCCGATGAGGTGATGGAGCGGCTGGAGCCATCCGATCGCCGTGAAATCGAACAGCTGATGAGTCATGACGAGGAGACAGCTGGCGGCCTGATGCAGGCGGAGCTGTTCAAGGTGCGTGCAGGCTGGTCGGTCGAGAAGGTGCTGCAGGTGCTACGCCGTTTCGGCAAAGAGATTGAAAACCTCAACTATGTCTACGTGGTGGATGATGATGATCTGCTCGTCGGCGCACTCTCGCTGCATGCACTGCTGTTTGCCGAGCCGGACGTCATGGTCAGCGATCTGGCCGATGTTGATTTCCCGCGGGTGCTGGCCGGACAGGATCAGGAAGATGTGGTTCGCATCTTTGAGAAATTCGATGTGTTGGCGCTGCCGGTGGTCAATGAGCGCGGTGCGCTGATCGGCCGCATTACTGCCGATGACGTGATCGATGTGATTCATGAAGAGGCGACAGAGGATATGTATCGTCTGGCAGCACTGTCTGATCAGGACGATCTGGCAGAACCTGTTGCTATCACTGCAGGCCGGCGCGGTGTCTGGCTGGCGGTGAATCTGGTGACGGCCATTGCCGCTTCACTGGTGATTGCCCAGTTCGAGGCGACGATTGAAAAGGTAGTGGCGCTGGCCGTGTTGATGCCGATTGTGGCCAGCATGGGCGGTATTGCCGGTACGCAGACGCTGACGGTGATTGTGCGCGGTATTGCGCTTGGTCGTATTACCTTTGCCAATGCCCGTCGCACGCTGATCAAGGAGGTGTCGGTCGGGCTGGTTTCCGGGCTGGTCTTCGCTCTTGTTATCGGCACGATCGCATCGTTATGGTTTCCGGATCTGGGTGTGCAACTGGGCGCGATTATTGCGGCGGCAATGCTGCTTAATCTGTTTGCCGCAGGCCTTGCTGGTTCATTGATTCCACTGACATTGCAGCGCTTGAAAATCGATCCGGCGCTGGCATCCGGGACTATCCTGACCACGGTGACCGATGTGGTCGGCTTCTTTGCGTTTCTCGGCCTGGCTACACTTTTCCTTATTTAGGGATACTCTGAATAAGTCAGAGTACCCGTGCAGGCCATGGACGGCCTGCCACAATCCGCAGGAACGCGGGATTGGACGGCGCCGCCGCCTTCAGGCGAACGGCACGATGCCGCGAGTCAAAATAAAACGCTGTAAGCGCTTGATTTTGTGAGCAAAGGAAAAATCACACTTTTTCCTTTGCGTGCTGAAAAACTACATGGATGTAGTTTTTCAGAGCATCCTTAGAGTTGATGATGGTTAGTATGCCAGGAGCAGAGATGAGCAGAAGCAGATTACCCGCCGAATGGGAAGTGCAGAGCGGCGTGTTGCTGGCATGGCCGCATGCCGGCAGTGACTGGGTGGATACGCTTGCGGTGGTTGCACCGTGCGTGGCTGCCATTGTGGCTGCCATCAGTCGTTTCGAGCAGGTCGTGCTGGTGGTTGATCATGCCGAGCAGGTCAAACCGTTTCTGCTTGCCGCCGGTGTACAGCTTGAGCGGGTACGCATGATTGCATTGCCGACCAACGATACCTGGGTACGCGACTTCGGTGCGATCACTATTGAAGAAGAGGGTAGATTTCGCCTGCTGGATTTCAACTTCAATGGCTGGGGGCTGAAATTTGCAGCCAATCTCGATAATCAGGTGAGTGCCCGCCTGCATGCCGCAGGCGTGCTGGGCAGCAGTCCGATGACATCACCCGGCCTGATTCTGGAGGGCGGCTCGATCGACAGTGATGGCGCCGGCACTATTCTGACCACTGCCGACTGCCTGCTGTCAATCAATCGCAATGCCCATATGTCGCAGGCTGAGATCGAGCAGCAGTTGCGCGGCTTGCTTGGTGCCGACAGGTTCCTGTGGTTGCATCATGGTCATCTGGCCGGAGACGACACCGACAGCCATATCGATATTCTGGCCCGGTTTGCCACACCCGATACGATTATTCATATGCACTGCGATGATGCGGATGATGAGCACTATGCCGAATTTGCCGCCATGCAGTCCGAGCTACAGGCATTTCGCACCGCTGCTGGCGAGCCCTACCGGCTGGTGGCGCTGCCCTGGCCGAAGGCGAAGGTGAATAGCGATGGTGATCTGGTGGCTCCCTCCTATGCCAATTTCCTGATTATCAATGGAGCGGTGCTGGTGCCTACCTATAAGGATGCGGCCGATACAGGTGCACTGGCTCTGATTGCGGCCTGTTTTCCGGGGCGCGAGGTGATCGGTATTGATTCAACAGCTTTGATCGAGCAGGGCGGTAGCCTGCACTGCATGACCATGCAGTTTCCACAAGGGGTGTTAGCATGAGTGTATTGCGTACGGGGTTGGTGCAGCAGCACTGCGGTGAGGATAAAGCGGCCAATCTGGCCGCGAGTATCGAGGGTATTCGTGAGGCGGCTGCGATGGGAGCCAGACTGGTTGTGCTGCAGGAGCTGCATGCAACCCCCTATTTCTGTCAGGTTGAGGATCCGGCCAATTTTGACCTGGCTGAATCGATACCGGGACCGTCCAGCGATATCCTGTCCGCGGTGGCAGCCGAGCTTGGGGTGGTGATTGTTGCCTCGTTATTCGAGCGGCGGGCTGCAGGGCTGTATCACAATACGGCTGTGGTGCTGGAAACGGACGGCAGTATTGCCGGCATCTACCGCAAGATGCATATCCCGGATGACCCGGCCTTTTACGAAAAATTCTATTTTACCCCCGGTGATATCGGTTTTGAACCGATTGATACATCTGTAGGGCGCCTCGGTGTGCTGATCTGCTGGGATCAGTGGTATCCGGAGGCTGCTCGCTTGATGGCCATGGCCGGTGCCGATATGCTGATCTATCCAACAGCCATTGGCTGGGCGCCTTCGGAGCCTGAGGATGAACAACTGCGTCAGCGCGATGCCTGGGAGATCAGTATGCGCGGCCATGCCGTGGCAAACGGTTTGCCGGTACTCTGTGCTAACCGCACCGGCTTTGAGCCGCATCCGCATGATGATAGCGGCCTCGACTTCTGGGGTGGCAGTTTTGTTGCCGGACCGCAGGGTGAAATGCTGAGCGTTGCTGCGGCTGATGAGCAGAGCGTGATGGTGGTCGATGTCGATCTGGGACGCAGTGAGGCGGTGCGCCGCATGTGGCCTTTCCTGCGCGACCGGCGCATCGATATGTATGATGAGCTGGCATTAAGGTACAGGGATTAAACCAGCTTTATCGATTATGCGGTTCTCATTCGCCGCTCATCCGGCTAGTCTCGCCGGTCAATTCAGGAGATTTTACTATGTCCCAAACGATCCATCACAAGCTGATTATTCTCGGTTCCGGTCCTGCCGGTTATACCGCAGCAATTTATGCCGCACGCGCCAATCTGAGTCCTGTGGTGATTCAGGGTCAGCAGGCAGGCGGCCAGCTGACGACAACGACCGATGTGGATAATTACCCGGGCTACAAGGATGGCGTGCAGGGCCCCGAGATGATGGAAGATTTCAAGGCTCAGGCAGAACGCTTCGGTACCGAAATTATCTGGGACCACATCAATGATGCGGATCTCTCAGCGCGGCCGTTTACGCTCAAGGGCGATGACGGCACCTACACCTGTGATGCGCTGATTATTGCCACCGGAGCTTCAGCTATGTATCTGGGGCTGCCGAGTGAAGAGACTTTTGCCGGACGCGGTGTTTCGGCATGTGCCACCTGTGACGGCTTCTTCTACCGTGGTAAGGATGTGGCTGTTGTCGGCGGTGGCGATACAGCCGTTGAAGAGGCGATCTATCTGGCCAACCTGTGTAACAAGGTGACGCTGATTCACCGTCGTGATGCGCTCAGAGCCGAGAAGATCATGCAGGACAAGCTGCTGGCCACAGCCAATATCGAAGTGGCCTGGAACAGTACCACCGACGAGATCCTCGGTGATGAAACAGGCGTGACCGGTATTCGTTTGCAATCCACCGTTGATGACTCCACACGCGATCTGGCCGTTCACGGTGTGTTTATCGCCATCGGTCACAAGCCGAACACCGGCTTTCTGCGCGGGCAGCTGGATATGGATGCAACCGGTTACCTGAAAACCAAAGGCAAGAGTACAGCTACCTCGGTTGAAGGCGTATTCGCTGCGGGCGATGTGGCTGATCCGATCTATCGTCAGGCGGTCACCAGTGCCGGTGAAGGTTGCAAGGCGGCACTTGATGTTGAGCGCTGGTTCTCTGCACAGGAGTAATTAGACGTCATTATGGCGGGCAAGTGAGGGAGGGCACTGTTTACAGTGCCCTTTTTCTTTTCCGGTGACCGTTCCGGAAAAGAAAAAGGTTTGGGCCCGCATGGCGCCTTTTGGCACTGATATTGCTCAAGTTTTGAGGCGCTAAAAACAGGCAGTCTGGCTAGGGGTTTTATCATGTACACAGGCAGTTGCATCGATGACTGAATTAGAGAAGAAAAAACGCCAAAGCCGTTATCGCGGCGATCTGCTGGTTGCCCTTGCCACGGCTGTCTCACTGTGGGTGGCCGGCGTATATTTTAAACTGTTTGCCTACCTGCATGATGCCGCCAATGCCTATGATCGCTGGATGGATGATGAGATTTTTGCAGCACTGCTGTTCCTGTCGCTGGCAGCAGCCTGGTTCGGCTACCGGCGCTGGCAAGAGGCGGAGCAATCGATCCGCCGGGAGAAGAAGACCGAATCATTTATTCGGGATCACTGCTGTCCGGTTAAACATTGATCAGGCTCAGTTGGTTTAAATTTTCAGTTGGTTGTCGTTTTGGTGGAGGCGATTGTTTCATCACTAATTCGAGGATATCTCTCCGCTGCATGAGATTAACCGA
>Ga0210009_1003059_pt1 | contig 11229 bp, 7 predicted proteins | sample CryGeyCG2114_065_FD_185457 | JGI IMG/M metagenome (GOLD analysis project Ga0210009, IMG submission 185457) | Groundwater microbial communities from aquifer - Crystal Geyser CG12_big_fil_rev_8/21/14_0.65 (SPAdes) (version 2) | ecosystem: Environmental > Aquatic > Deep subsurface > Groundwater ... | reverse complement strand
TTACGGCTTTTAGTCTAAAATACAAATCTTCACGGAACCGTTTAGCAGCCACTTCTGTTTGAAGGTCTTTATTTGTAGCGGCAATAATTCTAACGCTAACTTTAGTAACCGTTTCGGCGCCAAGACGCATAAACTGCTGGGTTTCGAGTACGCGTAATAATTTTACTTGTGTGGTTAACGGCATCTCGGCAATTTCATCAAGGAACAAAGTGCCGCCGTCTGCTATTTCGAAATAACCTTTACGATTTTCAACCGCGCTTGTGAATGCACCTTTCCTATGTCCGAACAATTCGCTTTCGAGAATACCTTCCGGTATTGCGCCGCAATTAACGCTTACAAGAGGTTTTTCTGCCCGATGGCTGTAGCCATGAATTGCATTTGCAAATATTTCTTTGCCAACGCCGCTTTCACCGTATATCAAAACGGATACTTCTGATTTTGCAACCTGCATCGAAATATCAACGAGATCGCGTATCTCTTTCGATCGTCCTATTATTCCGAACTTATTTTGAAATTCTTCTATCGTCATTTAATAATTTGATTTTCTCAATGGTATAAATATATCATTTTTAATAAAGTAATTAAAGAGCATCTCTAATCCGTTAGTTAATCCCGCATGCGGGAAAGCAATCTCAACGAATGAATCAGATTGCTTCACTCGAAGACTCGTTCGCAATGACGATAAAGTCATTCTTTTAATAAATAAAGGCAATAGCCTTTATTGGTAACTCCCCATGACACAAGAGAAAAGTCATTGCGATCCCGCTTTGCGGTATTGGGAGCGAAGCAATCTTAAAATTCTACCTTGGGATTGCTTCATTCGAGGACTCATTCGCAATGACACTTTGTCTTTAGAGATGCCCTATAGGTAGGCAACATTATAATTCTAATTAAAGGTTTCAATAAAACCATCGAATGCAGCAATAATAGAAAAGCGGTCTTTATTTTTTTTAATTAATGCTGTGATTCCCGTTTCATCTTCGCTGGAAATGTGCGTAAGTATCGTTTTCTTTGGCTGAATTTTCTCCAATGCAGAAATTATATCTTCGAAATTAATATGAGTTGTTTCTGTTATAAATACATCAATCGATTCATCCCTAAAAAGGAATAAATCATCTTTGCTTCCAACATCACCAGTGTACAAAATATTTTTCTTGTCTATCTTGAAAATAAAACTGAATGAAAAATCGTCTTCATTATAATCATCAAACTTAGCAATGTGTGTGTTGTTCTTAGCAATGATTTCGATGTCAGAATTTATTTTGAATTTATGTGCGGCTACAAAAGGGAGAAACTTAATTTCAAACCCAAGCCGTTCTTCAAACAGTAGCGATGATTTTAAAAACTCTTTTAGAAAACCAATTCGGCTGCGATGCGATGCAATTGTTAAAGGTTTTGCGCGCCTGCTAATTTTCATTTGAACAATTAAGGATGGGAGTCCGCAGTAATGGTCCGGATGGAAATGAGAAAAAAGTATTCCATCAATATCATTGTAAAGAATATTTTGATTAAGCAGAGCACGCGAAATTCCATCCCCGGCATCAACAAGTAAAGAATAATTTCTGTGATTAATTATAAATGAGGAATGAAAACGATTTAAGGACGTTTCACCGGAACCGGTACCTACAAATTTTATCGTCAATTAATCTTCTCCGAGAGGAATAACTCTTCCATCAAGATTATACTGCCTGGCAAGGATATCCAAAAAAGATTGTGCTTCAATAACGTCAACAAATTTGCCTACAAGAACAATATGGAAAGTTGTTCCGCCGACTAATTTTTCTTTCAATTCGGAAGAATATCCGGCTTCTTCAAATTCCTTTTTTAATGCTGATGCATTTTCCTGCCGGCTGAAAGCGCCCGCCTGAATTGTATATTTAAAATCCCGCACAACCGGACGGATTAATCTCTCTCTAACCGGTTCTTTTTTTTCTTCTTTTTGAACTGCCTGTTCTTCATTTTTTACGGGGAGATTTGTTCCTGTTAATTTTATATACGGCGATGTTGAATATTCTTTTTGAAGTTTGTTCTGGTAAGTTTTAGCGGTTTCATATAAACCGAGCGCATAGTAATAAGAATAAATTCTGTAGAGTGCGGCGTCGGCATATTTGTTTTCGGGATGTTCTTTAACGAGTCTATCATAAATTGCAACGGCATCCTGTCCGTTTTCGGAAATAACCGCTTCAAGAAAAAGAAGATTAACGCTTAACGGATTATTAACTTTTAGCGAGGTCAAAGTGTTTCTAACCACATCAACCCCACCCGCCTCTACTTGCTTAAGATAAGGGATAATATCAATTTCATTTTGTGGATAAACCGAAATTGATAATGATATAACTGTTACATAGAAAAATATTTTTTTCATTTTATACCGGTGATCCGGTTAAGCTGTTAATGGTAAAGCATCCTTTTGCACATCAATAATTCCTTCAAAAGAAGCAAATAAAGTAGCGGAAGTAGCTTTATTAATTTTCACTTTTATATAATCGCCAATTTTTATTGACTCGCTTGCAGGAACAATAACAATTTTATTTGAGTCGGTTCTGCCGGAAAAAAACTGGTCTGATTTACGGCTGAATCCCTCAACCAATACAATCTCTTCAGTTCCTATTTGTTCTTGATTAATTTCAAAAGAAATCTGACGCTGAATATCTATTATTTCTTGAAGCCGTTTAGCTTTGGTTTCTTCAGTGACATCATCATCCATTTTGTAGGCTTTAGTTCCTTCACGGGGGCTGTATTTAAACATATACGCGCCGTCATAACGAACCTTGCGGATGATATCTATCGTCATTAAATGATCTTCAAGTGATTCAGACGGGAAGCCTGCGATAATATCGGTTGAAAAACTTACACCAGGAATTATTTTGCGCGCTCTTTCAATTAAGTTTAAATAATGCTCTATCGTATAAGTTCGGTTCATCAATTCGAGAATTCTGTTGGAACCTGATTGAACCGGGAGATGAATATAATTACAAATATTCTGATGTTCGTTTATAGTGTAAAGAAGTTTTTCAGAAAGATCCTGCGGATGAGAGGTTGTAAATCTTATTCTGATAGAGCGGTCAACGCTGGCACAAGCGGCAAGCAAATCTGCAAAATCATTTTCGCCGTGGAGATAAGAATTTACATTTTGTCCGAGTAGAGTTACTTCTTTAAATCCTCTGTTAGAAAGCTGCCGCATTTCGTCAACAATCGAATTTAAGTTTCGGCTTCTTTCTCTTCCTCTCGTAAACGGCACTACACAGAATGTGCAGAATTTATCACACCCCCGCATAACCGAAATCCACGCTTGCAGCCCATCTTCGCGATATGGAATAATATCATCGTAAGTTTCGGTTCGCGAAAGACGAACGCCAATTCCCTTTTCGCCTGAAAATGCTGTGTCTATGTATTCGGGAAGCCTTCGGTATTCATCCGGGCCAACAATAAGATCAACCATTTTTTTATCTTCGATTAAATCTTTTCGTAAGCGCTCAGCCATACAGCCGAGAATCCCGATAACAAGTGCGGGTTTGCCATATTTTAATGTTTTTAAATTTCCAAGCCTTCCGTATATCCTTTGCTCGGCGTTATCCCTAATACTGCATGTATTGAGCAGCACTACATCGGCTTCTTCAGCCTGATTAGTAATCTCATATCCTTGATTCTGCAAAACACCCATAACAATTTCTGTGTCTGCAAAATTCATCTGGCATCCATACGTCTCAATATAAACTTTGTTCTTCTGCATTCTTTGATGTTTTTTTGTGTCAAATATAAAGGTTAATTGTGTGCGGTTCAACGTTAATAACAAAGGGAAAATGAAATTTAGTAAGAGACAAAGGGAAAAAAATAGTATCGGGGATTAAACTTTAGTTAAGAAATAAAGTGCAATATTTAATAAAATGAACCCGATGATGCCAAGAATGGAAATATAAATCTTCCTCTTTTTTAATTTCTCCTGATGAATCTCCCCGCCGAGCGGTCTTTTCTCTTTATCTGATTTTACAAATCCAAACATAAATAAATTTTAACTCTCATTATTTCCGTTACAAAATTAGTAATAAAATATTCAAACAAAAAGGTCAATCAATTAGAAATGTGATTCGGATTACAACAAGGCGGGAAGCAAAATTATTTTTCCCGGAGAATTATTTAGTTAAAGTACTTATTGAGGCGGTGCGTTTTTTTTATTTTGGAATTTGTTATCGCATCCTGGTTCTTCCCGCTTAGCATTAGAATAGTCGTTTCAAACATCAATCTCAAATCGAGGAGTAGCCCTTTTTTCTTATCATAAAGTTGATCGAGAAACAAAAGGTTTCCCGTACCTTTATCTCTTTCACCCACCACCTGCCAAAGACCCGAAATCCCTGGTTTTGATTTTATGTTTGCGCGTTGAGAGTAAAACTCGGGTGTCGCTTTTTTCATCAATTCAAGATCTGAAATAGTTAATGGTCGTGGACCTATAAAACTCATCTCTCCCTTTATAACATTTATCAACTGTGGAATTTCATCAATGCCCGTGCGTCTTAAAAAAGGACCAATGGGTGGAATAAAACTGGCGAGAGACGGCTTAACAAAAATGTCATTTATTTGTTTTTCCATTTGCATGAGTTTATCCCCATTCTTCATTGTGCGGAGTTTGAAAATTTTTACTTTATCAGTTGTCAAAGTAATTCCTCGTTGTTGAATAAAGATGGGAGTTTTTTTTGTTTCTATTGCCATAATAATAGAGACAACGAAAATCACGGGTAAAGCGACGAGAAGGCAGACTATCCCAAAGATGAAGTCAATTAATCTTTTTATTAGATCGTATTTCAATATATCCCGCAACTTGTCTAATTAAATAAAACTGAGATAATAAAATGTTTTTTACAATATTAATGTAATAAATTATTCTTAAAAATATATGAGAGAAGCCTAAAAAGTTAATTCGCGTCATCGCGAGTTCCTCAAAGCAATGCCTGATTTATAGTAAGAATGACATCACCGTCATTGCGTCCCGCTTTTGCGGGATTGGGAGTGAAGCAATCTCAAAATCCTATACTGGGATTGCTTCATTCGAGGACTCATTCGCAATGACACTTTGTTTTTAGAGATGCCCTAATATAAATATTATTTTAATAAGTTCATTTTTTTAGCTGATGAAAATGAACCTGCATTTAGCTGATATAAGTATAATCCGCTGCTTAATCCCCCGGCAGATGCAGCATCAAAGTTAACGCTGTGTTTCCCTGCATCAAGGTTTCCATTAATTAGAGTTGCAACTTCGCGTCCTAATATGTCAAAGACTTTTAGATTCACATAGCTCGCAACAGGAATTGAAACCGAAATTGTGGTTGACGGGTTAAACGGATTAGGAAAATTTTGACTAAGAGTAAATTCATCCGGAGAGGTAACGCTCACTTTCACTATCGATGAATATTCAGCCGAGCCGTTGTAGTCAATTTGTTTTAACCGATAGGAAAATTCACCACCTTCAACAACATCATCAAATGAATAAAAATTTAATACGGTGCTATTTCCTTTCCCCTTAATAAAGCCTGTAACAATCCAATCGCTCTGCAGAACTCCGGGTTTAATACTTTTTAATCTTTCCACCTCAAACCCGTAGTTATTTAGTTCGGTGGCTGTCTTCCATGATAATGATACTTTATTTCCATCGACTGATGCATTAAAACCAAAAAGTTCAACCGGTATTTGCCAGAAACCGGAAGGCATGGTTTGGCGGATTTCATCGGAACCGATCCAATTGGTTTTATTACTAACATCAAGACGCAGTTGATTAACATCCTGTGTAACAGCGCCGTTGTAAATAAGATTGTCAAGTTCATCAAGAGCAACCGCAGAAATGCCGTTCGTCAACCCGGATGGAAGCGCTGAAGTGTTAGAACTTGTTGCATCCGCCTGCCAGCCGTTTCCTTCATCATTAACGGCATAAATAAAATTTGGAGAAGAAGCGTTACCAGTATATGCTAAAATTTGATCGCCGGTTGTTGATAATGCAAAACTGCCTCCGCCTGAAGTTACGGTTCCCATATTTGAAACGCCGCCGCTTATATTTATTATCATTCCCGTAGAAATGCCGTAAGAAGGCGCCGTCCAAATAAGAGTTCCTTCTGTAGCCCTCAAACTGCCGGATGCCTGCCAGCCATTATCTGTAAAATTTATTGATACACCGCCGGCAATATTAACGAGAGGGGCAAATGAAAATTCATCCGGGTCATCTGTGTTTAGACCGACAATAACTATATCCCCTGCAGCAAGTTCCGTTACGAACGTAAGTTCGAGTGTGGCTGCGGTTACATGGATAACATTTCCGTCAGTTTTATAATTAATGGAATCTCCCGCTCCGCTGAAAGGGAATATTTTAAATAAATATTCTGTGCTGCTGATTAAAGGATAAAATGTAAATTGGTTTAAGTCTCCGGCGTTAATAATTATTCGAGCATTACCATCGAACAAATTATTATCTTCAGAATAAATTACTCCATCAACCGGATCGGAAATGATTGAATCTGAGGTTGCTATAAGAATGTATCCTGCGGCAGGCTGCGCGCCGGGTTCGGAATTTGACCAATGTAATGTTATTGAATTTGAAGTGATATCATCTGCAAAGAAATTTGTTATTTGATTACTTGGTTCGTTGGCAAATATAACGGAATTAGTAACGGCGGTTATAGAAGGCTCAAGACCATCTGTTTTATAATTAATTAATCCGCCGTTGTTGTTGTACGAATAAATTTTAAAATTATACGATGTATTACCGGATAAACCATAAAAAGAAAAACTTTCGCCGGAAGGATGTGCAATATTAATTAGCCCCCTGCCGTCGGAAAGATTTAAATCGTCCGCATAATTATTTCCATCGATAGGAATTGACAGCACACTATCACTTATTATTAACAAATAACCGGAGGGCGCTTGATTGCCTGCAACCGCATCGTTCCAATTTAATGATATTGATTGAGCCGTTATAACTCCAGTTAAAAGATTAGTTACATAATTTTCCGGTTCTACTGCATAAGCCCCGCCGTTTTGCAGATAACTCATATCATAAAAATTTATATAAGCAAGATATTCCGGATGATCAACAAACGGATTTCGGTTACCTTGTATAGTTTGAATGTAGTTATTGCGCGTTATTTCCCACGCATCAGGAGGGTCTGCCTGCGCCCACTGTAAAAGTAATTCGACTGATTGAGGAGCTTCGCTGAGCGATGGAAGTCTTACATTATTTAACCAGTTAAAATCCCAATTGTAGCCGTTAACATCATCATAACGAAGAGCCATATAAAGCAACGCGCGCGCCGCATCGCCTTTGTGTTGATCGCGCGGTTCGTAAACAACTTCGTTACTTATGTTCGTACCATATTTAGCATCAAGAAAAGATGAAATTACGGTTGTAACAACACCAAGCGGATGATTGCTTCTTACACTGTTTGCACTATTCTGATTTGTAGGAAATAAATGATATTGATCTGCATATTCATTACCGCTTTGTGAATCAAAAGTGGGCATCCAGCTATGCGCCCATGTGTGCTCGCGGCTCATTACCGCCCAGGTAAACGTACCGGTATAATTATACTGATAACCGGAATAAACGCAAGTAACAAAATATCCGCCGCTGTTGTTGGGCTGCGCGGCAAAATTTGCAATATTGGTTTCGTCAAATAGATCGTAAGAAACCTTCGTATATGGACTGCGAATTCTATTCTTTAAATCTTCCACAAACGAGGGAAGATTCGGGTTGATGCTATCGTAGTAGCTGCCCTGTGCAAAAATTATTGTGGTTGTAAAAAACAACCAAAAAAAAAAGTGGAACTTTCTCATTGTTATCCCGAGTGCTCACATTGCTGCCAATGGAGAATTAAGTATTGATTATTATGTAACCGGACGTAAGCTTTAATTGAAAAGCGGCTTAGTGCATTCTGCAAATACTATAGTCCGAACGCCGTTAAATTTGATATGTTTTTGAAATGCGTATACTGTAATTTAAATCCGTTAAACCCAAGCATTAACATTCCTATAATCGAATAAAATGAAGTAATGTTAACGCTCGACCAAGCACAAAAAAAGCTGGATAAAAGTAATAAATCTCTATCTTCGAATGCATGCATCCGTGTGGCGATTTAATTTTCTCCAGCCTTAAATATTTCTACTGTAAAAATCTGAACTTTTTTGTTACCAACCAAACCAGGAATTTATGATTTATGATTTATGATTTTCATATATCGGGATTCATTCACTGTTAATAATCGAACACTTCAATATGAAAACCATAAATCGAATTAAACTATCACCCCGGATGATGACAATTCATAATTCATCCATAAAATGACGGATACAATTTACTTTGTAAGCATCATCTTTTTAACAGCGTTAAATGAGCCTGCTTCTAATTTGTAGAAATAGAGTCCGCTGTTTAAACTGCTTGCATCAAAGTTTATTTTATGAACGCCTGCTTCTTTTATTCCGTTAACAAGTGTTTTTAACTCCTGCCCGAGCACGTTGAAAATCTTCAACGTTACAAATTGAGTTTCGGGGATTGAGAAATTAATTGTTGTTGCTGGATTAAAAGGATTTGGATAATTCTGCCCAAGCGAAAACTGCAATGGAGCGTTTACATCAACTTCGGCAATATTGGAGTATTCAAACTGACCGTTATAATCAATTTGTTTTAAACGGTAACTGTATTTACCTGCAGCAAGGTCATTGTCAGTGTATGAATAATTCTTATTTGAAGTGCTGTTGCCGCTTCCCTTAACAAATCCAATCTTCTCCCATTCCGAATTCTGACCGCTGACTGCTGACCGCTGTATTTCAAACCCGCTATTATTAGTTTCGGAAGCGGTTGTCCATTTTAATGTTACACTGTTGTTATTTGCATTAGCTGCAAATGAAGTTAATTCTACCGGAATAACCTGATCCCACGAGGTTGAAACTCTAATGCCATCTAAAATTAAGTTCGGAGCTGAGGAAGAGCTGCCCTGGCGTAAATTTACTACTCCTAATTCAACAGCATCAGTTTGTGTAGTAACACGTGTTAAATCCGGTGCGGGTTGAACACTTGATAATGCCGGATTAATAAATAAAGCTGCTTCGTCATCTGTGGTTGAGCCGTCGTTAAAAGTGTATTTAATAACAATTAGATAAGTTGTACCAGCTGAATAGATAGAGTCTGACCAAACCGCAGTGTTAGTTGCGCTAATTGATGTTTTAGATAATCCGAATGAAAGATTTCCGTTGGTTGCTAATCTAACGAATGTTCGCGCAAAAAAGCTTGAAGAATTTGTTGGACTTACACCTAAATGTAAAAAATAATCTCCGGTCGCTTTGGCATCTATAATTTGTACTAAGGCAGATGCATAAACAGAACCCGAAGTTACGGGATTTAAGAATGCTTTATTTATATCTTGTCCGGTTGCAGTTAAAGATGCTGCATTACCTATACCTGATGAAGGATAACCAGTATAGGTGAGACCAGGGTTTGCAACAACCACAGTATTAAAAGTTGAAGTGCCTGTCACATTCCAGCCGTGAGTAGTAAGTGTATCGCCTGCCGGGTAATCAAAATTTTCTTCGAGAAGCAGCGCCTGGGCATTTAGCTGAAACGCTGACAACAAGATTACAATTGTAAAAAAGAATAATTTTTTCATTTATGCTCCTGATAAATTAAATGAATGGTTTTAATAACAATGCAAATATCCTATAAATACATATACGGCGCAAACCACTAAAACAAATAGTTGTTTTAAAAGTTTCTCGCTTTTCGAACTCACACTCAAAATATTGTTGGAATATCTAACTCATTAATAAAGTTTTTATTGAGTATGTTATTTAAAGATTATATTGAGTAACTCATGTTACGCAAAGTGGCTTGATCTTGATCGTAATCGTGCTCTTAATCGGATTTAAAACCAAGCAAGATTACGATCATGAGCAAGAGTAAGAATTTCTTGCGTAAGGTGAGTGAGTAAGTCACGTTGAACAAAATTAATGTCAGCAAATAGAACTAAAAATTAATTTGAACTGTGCGACGAAATGAGAATCCGCTGGTTGAATTAATAAAGGGTTTTTTCTACTGCTTCAAGTTATTAGAATAATCTCGTAAGGAGATATCCATCAAAAAAAATCCCCCATTACCGGGGGATTTTTCTTTTTTGTTAAAACTGAAAGAATTATTTTAAAATTACCATTTTTTTTGTTTGGACAAACTGCCCGGCTTGCAATCTATAAAAGTATGTGCCGCCTGCCAGGTTTGATGAAGAAAAATCAACTTTGTAAATGCCGGCTTCTTGCTCTTCATTCACAAGAAGCGCCACTTCTTTTCCAAGCACATCATAAACTTTCAATAAAACGTTTTGTACAGACGCACCGCTTATCTCTACGGAAGGAATGCTATAAGAAATTTGCGTTGTGGGGTTGAATGGATTCGGATAATTTTGTGAGAGTGAAAAATTATCCGGAGCGCCTACTTCAACAACTTCACTTAAATTGAAATATTTGAACGTGCCGTCGAAATCTATTTGTTTAATACGGTAATTGTACTTGCCCGCACTCAGATTTTCGTCAGCAAAAGAATAACTTTGCAGTACTGTTGAAGTTGTATTTCCTTCAACAAAACCAACTGACTTAAAATTGTTTAGAGAAGCGCGCTCTATTTCAAATCCTTTGTTATTTGTTTCGGTAGCGGTTGTCCAGGTTAATTTAACTGAATTGCCTGCAACGACAGATTTGAAAGAGGTTAATTCCACCGGAATTATATCATCACCTTTAATTTGCAAAATGGCAAAGTTGCCTTGCGACCCGGTTGTTGCTGTGTAACCCGAAGCCCAACATGCGCTGAACTGTGTCAAATATCCAGGGCTAGATGTTAAAACCGCATCGTTGCTTCTCGATGTACCGGTAAAGCCCGATGTGCGAAGCTCAATCAAAAGATGACCGCCGGTATAAAGCCAGGCGCTGTTAAAACTAATTTCGGGACCCCAACCATTTGGTGAGTGTCCAAATGGATATGAATCAACAGGAATTATAAGTCCGCCGCTCCTAACCTGCTTTTGAGTTCCGACGATGTTATTTACAAAAGTGAGACTTCTGGCGCTTGGGTCAACGCTTCCACTTAAATAAATATCGTATGCAGTATAAACAACTTCCGCAGCGGGCCAGTTTGCAGTTGCAGATGCTGGGATCCGCCAGTATATCCCGCGAAGTTCCTTGCCGACTAAATTAGTAAGCTGGCTCTCA
>Ga0210009_1003055_pt1 | contig 11233 bp, 7 predicted proteins | sample CryGeyCG2114_065_FD_185457 | JGI IMG/M metagenome (GOLD analysis project Ga0210009, IMG submission 185457) | Groundwater microbial communities from aquifer - Crystal Geyser CG12_big_fil_rev_8/21/14_0.65 (SPAdes) (version 2) | ecosystem: Environmental > Aquatic > Deep subsurface > Groundwater ... | reverse complement strand
ATCGAGCATATATACAAAAATCAATAAAAGAAGAATGAAGGGAACATGCGACAACCCGCCGTACTGTAATACCGAAATAATAATTGCAGGAATTCCGCCAATAACCGGTCCAAAGTAAGGAACAAGATGACCGAGACCCGCAATAACACCGAGGGGAAGAGCATTGTCTATTCCGATTAAATAAAATCCAAGTCCGCAGGTAATACCGACAAATGAAGCATCAAAAATCCATGCACGTACATATCTGCCTAACTGAATGCTAACTTTTTTTAATATCCAGTATGACATTTCAAAATACTTATTAGGCACAACATGGATTATGCTTTTTAACAAATGGCGGCTGTCCTTTAATAAGAAGAATGTAATAAACGGAACAACTACCAGCATTGCCACAACAGATATAACGCTACTTACTAAGTCGCTCATTCTTTCAAACGAATTTAATATCATCTCGGAGAAAAACTTTTCGAGTTTATCTGCAAGTTCCCCCTGATTAAAAAATGGGATCAGATTATAAATTTGTTGATCAATTGAATTGAGTTGATCGCGTAAAGAATAAACATGTAAAGTTTCTTTTAACTGCTTTACCTGGTAAACAAAATTTGGTATGATGATCGAAAAGAAAAGATATATTAAAAAGCCAAATCCGATAAAAACAATCAGTGTGCTTGGAAATCGTTTTAAGCCTTCTCTTTCGAGAAGTTTAACAAAGGGATCGAATATGAAAGAGAGTAAAATGGAAATTGCAACTATAAGAATTACATCCGAGAGCAAAAACAGGAAATAAAAAGCTGCGATTATGCCCGCTGCATAAATCAAAAAACGAAATACTTTTTTTGTTGTTAAATCTGCCATATCAACTTACCGCTTCTACTCTTTTTACTTCGGGAACATCCCGCATTAAAGCTCTTTCTATTCCGGCTCTCAAAGTCATTGAGTTAAGAGGACAAACCCGGCATTCGCCGACGAATCTAATTTTAACAATGCCGTCTTCCGATACTTCAACAAGTTCAACGTCGCCGTCATCAGCTTGAAGATAAGGACGCATAATATTTAGAGCTTTAATAATTTTTTCTTTCATGACGATGTGAATTTAAGAATTGGAAAAACTAATTGCCATTACTTTTTAAAATTATTTCTGATAAATATGACTTCGATACAATCCGCCGAAAATGTAATGCTTAAGTTGGAAAGGGGCTTTTATTAAATTTAGGTATGTATAAATAAATTTAATTTGAGTCAAAGAACAAAGAGTAAAATACTTATAGAAGTAAGCCCGGTATTTTGGTTATTCACTTAACCAAATTGAAGCGACACAAACAGACGCTGTTTTATAAAAACAATTTGAGCCTATTCTGTAAATTTTTAAGCCTTCAATGATCGCCAAATAGCTATGTTCATTTTTTTGTTTTATATAAAAAAACAAAATCCTATTGATGTCTTTTATTCTTAAAACGCCTCTTATTCTGCAACCACACTTTAGCATTCCAGCATTAGCTATAGTGGTTCATTAGCACGCACTTGTAATATCGCATTCTCTATTTACTAAAAATTTCTTTTATTAAATCGTTAGTTTTTTTATTAGCTAACAATAATAAAACGTCTCCACCTTCAAGAATTGTCCCTCCGCTTGGTATGAGATTTTTGTCATCCCTAATAACCAAAACAATTCTGCTATCTTTAGGAAAATTCAAATCTACAATTTGTTTACCCTCTATTTGGGAATTATTTGGAACAATTATTTCAATGAGTTCTGTATCATTTTTGGCATCAGATGAAAATTCTAGAGGTATTGCTATTTTTTTTGGCAATGGATTGGCAAGGTTTAAAAGTTTAGCAACTAAATTTATTGACCATCCTTGAAGTAGAGCCGAGGTCAATACAATAAAAAAAACAACGTCAAAAATTAATCTTGAATTAGTTACACCTGCTAATAAAGGAAATGTAGCTAAAATAATTGGGACAGCTCCACGCAAACCAACCCAAGAAGTAAAAGCCTTTTCCCTAAAATTAAATTTGAAAGGTATTAAAGTGATAAATATACTAACTGGTCGAGCAATAAAAATTAATATTGCACTAAGTAAAAATCCTACTCCAATGATTGGAATAAGGTCGGAAGGGAAAACAAGCAAACCTAATGTCAAAAACATAGTTATTTGACTTAGAACAGATAGACCATCAAAAAACCTTATTAACGTTCTCTTGTGAACAAAATTCACATTTCCTAAAATTATACCGGCAATATATATCGCTAAAAAGCCGCTACCCCCAATGAATGATGTTAATGAATAAATTAGCAGAGCAATTGATAAAGCGAATATTGGATAAATACCTTCATAAAAAAAATTTAATTTATTAATAAGATATGCCATTGTTTTACCACCTAAAAAACCTAATGCAACTCCAACTCCAAGTTGTATAAAAAAAATAAATGTTATATGAAAAAAGGTTCCTTCTGACAGTAATAATAAATCAATAGTTCCGATTGTTAGAAAGACAGCCATCGGGTCATTACTTCCGGATTCAAGTTCTAATAAAGATTTTAACTTACCTTTGAGTTCTAAATTGCCAGTTCTTAATGTTGAAAAAACTGCCGCAGCATCAGTCGAAGAAATAATGGAACCAACTAGAAGACCCCACAAGAAGGAAGTGTTAAATATTAACATAACACATATTCCTACAACTATTGCTGTTAGTAGCACTCCAACAGTAGCAAGAATAAGTGCAGGCTTCAATACTACTTTTGATTCAGACCAATTTGTATTTAACCCACCGGAGAAAAGAATAAAAACTAATGCTATAATACCAATAGACTGTGCTAATAAAGCGTCATCAAAATATATCCCTCCAATTCCCTCGGAGCCAGCAAACATACCAACGACAATAAATAGCAGCATCGTTGGTATCCCGATATTGTGAAATACCTTCGCAATTAAAATGCTGATAATTATGAGAATCGCACCTATAAGTAATAAAATATCTATAGTAGCCAATCAACCTCTCCGAATCAAAAGATAAATTCATTTTACTATGAAATATACTTGATATGTAATTTGCAATATAACGGCGTGTTAACCGTCGGTCCGTTGGCTAACGGACGGTACAAGTTGTTAAAACACAACACTGTAGTTAATTTTATTTTTGAATCCATCCCGCTTCTAGCGGGAAAAGATTTCCTTCTGCTTTTTACATCCGCAAAAAGCAAGGGTTGCTTCGATTAAATTTTCTAAACCCCGAATGACGATAAATAGTATCCCTTAATAATTGGGATATCCTTTTATTCGTACCGCCAGGCGGAACAAGCAGAAACAAAAAAGAAATAATCCGCTAGCTAATGGATTCATTCCAACTCTAACGAAACAGCCTGCAATAATGTAAAATTTTTAATTTGAAATGTCAAACAGACAAATTATTCCAAGCCGCTTCGATAGTCACAATCTTTAATAATGATGAGTCGTGATTCGGGATTGAGGAGACAGAAAAAACTTCCTTTTCATTTAACTCCATCATTGCTTATTTTTTCAATCAAAAAAAGAGGCATTATGAAATTAGATAGATCAGCAGGAATTTTATTGCATCCGACATCACTTCCCGGAAATTTCGGAATTGGCGATCTTGGAAAAGAAGCTTATAACTTTATAGATTTTCTTTCAGCATCCGGACAAAAAATCTGGCAGGTGCTGCCGCTTGGTCCTACCGGCTACGGCGATTCGCCGTATCAATGCTTCTCTGCTTTTGCTGGCAATCCCGCTTTAATCAGTCCCGAACGTTTGCGCGATAATGGCTTTCTTACAGAAGACGACTTGAACCATAATTTTAATTTTGATCCCCACAAAATTGATTACGGAACGGTCATCAATTATAAAAAAGAAATATTAAAAAAAGCTTACGCGAATTTTAAAGCACACAAAGGCGATATAGAAAAATTGTTCGCCGCGTTTTGTGAAAGCAGCAAAGAATGGCTCGAAGATTATTCTTTTTTCATGGCGGTAAAGGGACATCATAACGATCAGACCTGGATATACTGGGATAAAGGGCTTGTTATGCGCGAAGAAAAAGCAATGAATAAATGGAGAGAAAAATTAGCCGATGAAATAAATTATCATAAGTTTGTTCAGTTTGTTTTTTTCAGACAGTGGAAAGAATTAAAAAACTATGCAAATGAAAAAGGAATAAAGATTGTTGGCGATATGCCAATATTCATCGCTTATGACAGCTCCGACTTATGGGCAAACAAAGAACTTTTTACTGTTGATGAAAAGGGGCATCTAAAAACTGTAGCAGGCGTACCGCCCGACTATTTTAGCGCAACGGGACAGCTATGGGGCAATCCTCTTTATCGCTGGGATAAAATGGAAGCAGACGATTTTAAGTGGTGGCGGCTGCGTTTGGCAAACATGCTGGAGCTTGTGGATTTTATACGGATAGATCATTTTAGAGGTTTTGACGCTTACTGGGAAATTCCCGGCGGCGCCGAAAATGCAATTCAGGGACGGTGGGTAAAAGCGCCGGGCGTAAAGCTATTCAACTCAATTAAAAAACATCTCGGGCAGCTTCCTATTCTTGCAGAAGACCTCGGAGTTATAACTAAAGATGTAGAAGCGCTTCGCGATAAGTTTGAATTCCCCGGAATGAAAGTGCTTCAGTTTGCTTTCGGAACTGATATGGAATGGAAATTTCTTCCGCATAATTTTGTGCGAAACTGCGTTGTCTATACAGGCACACACGATAACGATACAACACGCTCTTTCTATGAGCAGGCTAAACATGCAGATAACGATATCCTCGAGCATGCACAAAAATACTTAAACTATTACGGCGATGATATCGTCTTTGAAATTATACGCACCGCATATGCTTCCGTTGCGGACGTAGTTATCGTGCCTATGCAGGATATTTTGAATCTTGGTAACGAAGCAAGAATGAACTTTCCAAGCACGCTCGGGGGAAATTGGGTATGGCGTTTTACCTGGGATCAAGTTCCTTACACATTGGCTGATAAATACCGCAGTCTTACTAATCTTTATGAGCGCCCGCCAAAGGCAAGAAAAGAAGTGACGATAGAGAGCGAATAAAAATGTTAAATTTTATCAAACAAATATTTTTTAATTCAAGCACCGGCGAACAAACCAGCGATGCTTCTGCTAATGAGAAAAAACTCCAGCATGCTACATGTGCGCTGTTCATTCAAATGGCTAAAGCAGATAACGATTTTTCCAATATTGAAAAAGAAAAAATTTCGTCAATAATGAAAAAGACTTTTCATCTTAATGACGATGAAGTTGTAGAACTTCTGCAGCTTGGCGAACACAAGGTGAAAGAGAGCATAAGCATTTATGAATTCGCTTCACTAATTAATCAAAATTTTTCTTCCGACGAAAAATTTGAACTTATAAAAAATCTGTGGCGATTAATTTACACTGATGATATTCTCGACAAGTATGAAGACAAATTAATTAAGATGATTGGCGGCGTATTAAATATGGAACACAATTTAATTATTGGCGCTAAGCTTTTAGTAAAGGAGGAAAAGAAAAAGTAGCGAGGGAGTGCGCGGGTGCAGGATGATGAAATGTTGTATTGAGCGCGGAATAGTTAACCCCGGATAAATTCTTGCTAAATGGTGATCCACTTGAGCAGGTCGCTATAGCAGCTCTTTTGTGGCAAGCCTGTCCGCCCGCCAAGGAATATTTTTTGTATTTGAGTCTACTCTAAAAAGGTTGTAAACGGTTAAAACCGTTTCAACGGTTTATATTTCAGTCTCAAATTGAATTGGTGATTTTTTTAGACCCGACTCATATTTTAAACTATTTACTTTTGAGCGACAGGCATAATGTTTTTATTTCATTAACCGTCCTATCAATCCATCGTTTTTAATAATGTTTTTTAGTTCACTATACGGAATAAAAATTGACGGTGCCCCGAGAGCGTATGCACCTGCCTCATAGGGATTGTAACGTATAAAAAGCCCGCCTTCGCAAATTGCAAAATTATCATTCACAAAAAATCCATCATCAAAACCAAACCAACCTTGTTCTGCAAGTGATTGATCCGGGTCTTCCTTAAAAAATTCTTTGAATATTTTTTCGCCGGTTTTGTTTAATTCATCAATATAGTTATCGACGAAAATATCTTTATATGTAATTCTTTTCCCGGTTCTTATATCGAAGTTATTATAATCGTAATAATAATTGCCGTGAGCACCCCCTTCAAACACGTAACCGAATCCCTCTAAAGAAATTATATCGTCGGAATTAAAAAATATTCGCACCGAACTTTCGCTGAAATACGGAGGTTGATAATCACCGAAAATTGTATCTATTAATACTTCTTGCGTATATCTTTCCACGTAATCCCGCATTGCTTCTCCAAAAGCCGCAGTGTTTATGCCTGGCTGGTTTTCTTTGCTTAAAAGAAATTTGTTGATGAATTTATTTAATGAATCTTTAATGATAGCCGTTTTGAAATCTGGAAATTCAAATGAAATTGTCACAAGCGAATCCATCTCCTTGTGCAAATATTTCATTCCTGCTTTTACAGAGCCGGCAGGATATTTTTCTTCGAGTTCAAATTTTAACGAATCATTCGATGATGATTTTTTCCAGTATCCTTCAATTCGATTTTCATTAACAAACCGCCCTTTGAAAATATTGCGGCTGTTTTCATCATAAACCGGGCTTTCCTCTTCAATAATAAAATAGCCTTCGTTATTTATATGACTGCCCCAGCTAAAACTTATCGGCTGACCAAACTTAACGTAATAATAGCTTCCGGTAAGCTGCGAATCCCGCCGCGTCATATTCATAACTATTTTATATTTCCCATCAAGGCTGCCTTCAAACCGCTTGTAAAAATTTTCGGGAAGAGGTTTGACAACATCGTTACACATTAGAAAGCCATACGAATATAATAGACAGAGAGCTAACGTTAATCTTTTCATATAAAACTTTCTATAAAATAGTTTTTCTTAAGCAATGTGATTGCTTTTTTATTATACATAAAAGTCCCGGTTAATTATTCACTATCCATTTCCGACAAAAGATTAATCAAGTCAAGATGCTTTGTTGTGAAGTGAAGGTGTCCTTCATCGTCAACGGGCCAATCGTGAATACTCCGATCGCAGTATAATTCTACGCCGTTGCCATCCGGGTCATTAAGATAAACCGATTCCGAAGTTCCGTGGTCGCTTGCACCGGCGATAGGATAATTCAGTTCGTATAATCTTTTTATAACCCGGGCAAGTTCTTTTCTGTTAGGATATAAAATTCCGAAGTGATACATGCCTGTGTGCCCGGCAGGGGGCTGTTTAGCACCTGCGCCATTCCACGTATTTAACCCGATATGATGATGATATCCGCCGGCTGAAAGAAAAACGGCATCATCACCGTAAGTTGCCGTAATTTCAAACCCAAGAATATCTCTGTAAAATTTTAATGAAGAATCCAAATCGGAAACGGTAAGATGAATATGACCTATTTTTACTTCAGTGTTAACTCTAAACTCCACTACAATTTTCCTTTAATGATTAAAAACTTATTTTATCAATTTAAAAACTCCGTACCTGCTCTTCAATTATCAGATTCAGAGCCAATATCAAGGTTGTAACGTTAATCGTTTACTCGCTTTTCGACATCAATTTTTACCGGATTTATGTGCCATATTTTATCGCTGTATTCCTGGATCGATCTGTCGCTCGAAAATTTTCCGGTGCGGGCAACATTAATTATAGATTTTTTTGTCCATGCCTCAGTATTCCGGTACAGCTCCGAAACTCTATCCTGTGTGTCGATGTATGATTGATAATCTGCAAACAAGCAGTAGTAATCTACATTCATTAATCCTTCAACAATTTGTGCAAACAAGCCCGGCTCATTCGGATTAAAGAAATCATTTGCTAATAAATCAACAACACGCTTTAAAATAGGGTTGGTATAATAATATTCGCGCGGGTTGTAATTCCCGGCTTTTAAAGACGCAACTTCTTCGGCAAGCAAACCGAATATAAAAATATTTTCTTTACCGACTTCTTCTCGTATTTCTACATTTGCGCCATCCATTGTTCCTATGGTCAGCGCGCCGTTCAATGCAAACTTCATATTTCCTGTTCCGGAGGCTTCAAAACCCGCTGTAGAAATCTGTTCACTCAAATCGGTTGCGGGTATGATTTTTTCCGCAAGAGACACGGAGTAATTTTTAAGAAATATCACTTTCATTTTATCCCCTACGTCGGGATCATTATTAACCACATCTGCTACGGCATTAATTAATTTAATGGTCAACTTTGCCTGCAGATATGCGGGCGCTGCTTTTCCGCCGAATATAATTGTTCGCGGAACCATGTCAATATGCGGATTATCTTTAATTCGGTTGTAAAGTGTGATGACATGAAAGACATTTAGTAGTTGCCGTTTATATTCGTGAAATCGTTTTACCTGCACATCAAAAATTGAGTCGGGATTAATCTTTACGTCACGTTCACCGATTATGTACCGGATAAGCAATTTTTTGTTTAACCACTTTGCGCTTCTATAGTTTTCCCTAAATACAGGGTCGTCGGCAAGCTGTTCAATCTTTTTTAATTCATCAAGGTTTCTTGCCCACTGTATTCCGATCTTATCGCTTATTAATCCTGATAGCAGCGGGTTTGCGTTAAGCAGCCAGCGGCGCGGCGTAATGCCGTTTGTTACGTTAACAAATTTTTCGGGAAATATTTTATAGAAATGAGAGAAGATTTTATATTTTAAAATTTGAGTATGAAGCGCAGCAACACCGTTGACGTGATTACATGAAACAATTGCAAGGTTAGACATTCTTACTTTTTTGGGATCTCCCTCTCTGACGATTGAAAGGTCGGCAATGATTTTGATATCGGTTGTGTAGTTAATTTTTACCCAGTCAAGAAAGCGCCGGTTTATCTCAAATATTATTTCGAGATGGCGCGGAAGCAGTTCTCTTAAAATAGGCACAGCCCATTCCTCTAATGCTTCGGGCACTATCGTATGATTAGTATAAGAAAAAGTATTGAGTGAGATTTTCCAGGCTTCATCCCACGTAAGATTTTCTTCATCAATTAAGATGCGCATCAACTCCGGTATTGCAATTACCGGGTGGGTATCATTTAACTGTATCGCGGTTTTCTCGGCAAACTGATCGTATGAAGTATGATTTATTTTGTATTTGCGTATTATATCCTGCAATGTTGCCGAGCTAAAAAAGTACTGCTGTTTTAATCGAAGAAATTTTCCTTCTACCATTGTGTCGTTCGGATATAGAACTTTTGAAATATTTTCCGATTCGTTTTTTTTATGAACAGCAGCAACGTAATTGCCGGCGTTGAATTCATCAAAACTAAAATCACTTGTAGATTTGGCTTCCCACAGGCGAAGGTTGTTTACAGTGTTTGTTTTATATCCAGGGACAGGAACATCATATGCAACAGCCATAATATCCTTTGTCTCTGTCCAATTAAATTTTAAGGCGCCGTTTTCATCGGTGTGCATTTCGCTGCGCCCGTAGAACTTAACCCGGTACATCAATTTTCTTCTTAAAATTTCCCATGGATTGCCTTGCTTAAGCCAGTTATCCGCCCTTTCAACTTGATAACCGTTTTCAATTTCTTGTTGAAAAATTCCAAACTCGTAACGGATGCCGTAACCGAATGCAGGAAGTTCCATTGTTGCCATTGAATCTAAAAAACAAGCGGCAAGTCTTCCAAGCCCGCCATTACCAAGCCCCATGTCATGTTCATACCCGCGGATTTCTTCAAGACTGTAACCGCTTTCCCGCAGAATGTTATAGCACTCATCATAAAAATCCATATTTATAAGTGCGTTTCCGAGAAGCCTTCCCATCAAAAATTCGAGCGAAAGATAATAAACACGTTTAACATCTTCCTCTTTATACTTCTGTTGGGTTCTCAACCAACGGCGTACAAGTCTGTCTCTAACTGAAAGAGAAAGAGCAAAATAAGCGTCGTCGCCAGTTACGGTAAATTTGTCCTTAACTAAATCAAATTCAAGATGCTCGGCAAATTGATTTGTTAGTGAGTAGCTTTCTATTTTTTCCTTGTCAGTAAAAAACACTGAACCATTTTTCAGTCCCATTATTTATCCTTAGTTGTTAAACTCGTTTTTGCAAAAAAAATTATTTGTGATTGATACCCTTCAAATTTAGTGACACACAGTGTGCAAAACTAATGTTTTGATTAGTCATGACTTTTAGAGAATGTTGGGGATTGCAAGCTTCATTACTGTCCACCGACACCTCAATGTTTTATACACGATGTTATGGGTAGCCTAATTTAGCAATATTGCCTATTCAGTGTCCTTTGTTGTCGTCTTTCATTCAAATTTCATTCAGTTTCTGATTTGTCCAATAGCTTCAAAAAGTACAGTGCCTTTTCTCTATCAAGGATTTCATGGATTTTTTGGTTTTCATAATTACGTAAGCAACGATAGCAAGAAGGAGAACATTCGCAAGTACTCAATAAAGTTATTGCTCTTTTTATTACTGTTTTTAATACTTCTCCGTTTTCTGTTACAAGTCGTCTTGAATGGCCTGCTCCTCCCGGAACGGCATCGTATATGATAATCTTATGTTCCATTTTGCCGTTAGTTCTTTTATATGTTAAACAAGCCTTAATATCTCGTCTTTCAATGTTGAGTTCATTAGCAAAAGAATTAAGTAGGGCGTACATTACCGACAGCATTGTGGCTTGGTCGGAAGTATCACAACCAAAAGAAATTTTTGCCACATCTGTCTTAAATTCGTGGTGCAGGCAATATCTTATGAGCGAAGTATTGCTACACTTACCTTTTCCGAATGGATTTTTATGTCCGTTATTATTCTTTTCTATTCGAGTAACGCCCACTTTATAATCTTCATATTCTGACAACTTATTCGCTTCATCACTTGCAATGGAATATCCACATTTTGGACATACATAGAAAAAATCATTAGATTTAACCACAAGTGAATCGTTTGCAGTTGATTCAACTTCCAATTTGATATTTTCAAATTCATAGTCATGTTTACTTATTGGGAATGCTGTTTTGTCACCGATATAGATTGCTTCTGTTTTATATTTTCTTTCTTGTGAACTAAGCGGAACATCTTTTACATCTTCTTCAGCAATGAAACCTGCTCTCGGCTCGATACTTTTATAGAAATTTCTTTGTTTCAGTTCTTTTCCGCAGATTGCACAAAGCTTTCCGTCAGTACCTATTGGCATATT
>Ga0210009_1003049_pt1 | contig 11251 bp, 10 predicted proteins | sample CryGeyCG2114_065_FD_185457 | JGI IMG/M metagenome (GOLD analysis project Ga0210009, IMG submission 185457) | Groundwater microbial communities from aquifer - Crystal Geyser CG12_big_fil_rev_8/21/14_0.65 (SPAdes) (version 2) | ecosystem: Environmental > Aquatic > Deep subsurface > Groundwater ... | reverse complement strand
AGCCTCGCTACCCATCCTCGGCGTGGATGGCTCGGTCAAGAAACGCCTCAAAGACAGCCCCGCCGCCAGCCATGCCCACCTCAAGACCGGCACGCTGGAAGGCGTGAAGACCATCGCGGGATATGTGCGCTCACGAGGCGGCAAGGAATGGATCGTGGTGTTCTTCATCAACCACCCTTACGCCAAGCGCGGCCAGGACGCGCAGGACGCGCTGGTCGAGTGGGTGGCAAATAAAAAATGATTCGCTACAGCAGATTTCAGGCACCTCATCTTCAACGCAACGCACAGAAGGCCGGACTTGTTCCGGTTTTTTTGTTGCCTGCCAAACCGGAAACTCAACTACAACCCCAGCTCGCCCCACATCGCATCCACCTTCGCCTTCACCGCCGCATCCATCACGATGGGCGTGCCCCATTCACGCTGCGTTTCGCCGGGGAACTTGTTGGTCGCATCCAGTCCCATCTTGCCGCCGAGACCGCTGACCGGCGAGGCAAAATCAAGGTAATCGATTGGCGTGTTTTCAACCAGCAGGGTGTCGCGCACCGGGTCCATGCGCGTGGTGATCGCCCAGATGACTTCGGGCCACGAGCGAACGTCAATGTCGTCGTCCACCACGATGATGAACTTGGTGTACATGAACTGGCGCAGGAAGCTCCAGATGCCGAACATCACGCGTTTGGCGTGGCCGGGATATTGTTTTTTGATGCTCACCACCGCCATGCGGTACGAGCAACCTTCCGGCGGCAGGTAGAAATCGGCGATCTCGGGGAATTGTTTTTGCAGCAGCGGCACGAACACTTCATTCAGCGCCACGCCGAGCATCGCCGGTTCGTCGGGCGGCTTGCCGGTGTAGGTGGAGTGGTAGATCGGATCGCGGCGCGTGGTGATGCGCTCGATCGTGAACACCGGAAACTTGTCCTGCTCGTTGTAGTAGCCGGTGTGGTCGCCGTACGGCCCCTCCAGCGCGGTCTCGCCGGGATGGATCACGCCTTCCAGCACGATCTCGGCGGAGGCGGGCACTTGCAGATCGCTGCCGATGCACTTCACCAGTTCGGTCTTGCTGCCGCGCAACAAACCGGCGAACTGGTATTCGGATAATGAATCTGGCACGGGCGTGACCGCGCCGAGTATCGTCGCCGGATCGGCGCCGATCACCACGGCGATTGGAAACGGCTGGCCGGGATTTTTTTCGCAGTGCTCGCGGAAATCCAGCGCGCCGCCGCGATGCGCCAGCCAGCGCATGATGACCTTGTTCGGCGCGATCACTTGCTGGCGGTAGATGCCAAGATTTTGCCGCGTCTTGTTCGGACCGCGCGTGACCACCAGTCCCCAAGTGATGAGCGGCGCCACATCGCCCGGCCAGCAGTGCTGAATGGGCAATTTGGCAAGATCGACATCGCTGCCCTCCCATACGATCTCCTGGCACGGCGCGGACGACAGCACTTTGGGCGACATCGTCAATACTTGTTTGAGTATCGGCCATTTCTCCCACGCGTCTTTCAGTCCTTTGGGCGGCTCGGGTTCCTTCAGAAAGGCGAGCAACTTGCCCACTTCGCGCAGCGCACTGACATTCTCTTCGCCCATACCCAGCGCCACGCGGCGCGGTGTGCCAAACAGATTGGCCAGCACCGGCATACTGTGTCCGGCCACATTCTCGAACAGGATCGCCGGACCTTGCGCGCGCAATACGCGGTCGCAGATCTCGGTCATTTCGAGATGGGTGGAGACCGGCGCGCTAACGCGCTTGAGTTCGCCCATCGTTTCCAGTTGTGCAATGAAGTCGCGCAGGTCTTTATATTTCATTGGATATACCCCGACAGTCAAAAACCATTCTTGTCCGCAGATTACACAGATTAGTCCAGATTTAATCTGCGTGAATCTGTGTAATCTGCGGACAAAAAAGTTTTAATAAAACTTCGCCTCGCCCTCTGGCCGCGTCTTGAACCGACGGTGCAGCCAGAAATATTGCTCCGGCATTTCCCGCACACGCTGCTCGATAAATTCGTTCATGCGCCGCGCGTCGGCGACGTCGTCGCCGCTGGGGTAATTCTCCCATGCCGGGTAGAAAGTGAGCACATAACCTTGTCCGCCGGGCAGCACGCGGGTGATGGCCGGCACAACTTTGGCGCCGGTCATTTTGGCGATGCGCGAAACCGAGGTCATGGTCGCGGCGGGCACGCCAAAAAAGGGAACGAACGCGCCGTCCCTGATACCCTGATCCTGATCGGGCAAGTAAAAGAACGGCACCCCCGTTTGCAATAACTTGAGAATGGGACGCAGTCCCTGCTGGCGCGAAAAAAGGTGCTGGGTGCGAAAACGCCCGCGTTTCTGCAACAGGAATCGGGTCAGATAGCGGCTTCTCTGGTTGGCATACATCGACGACGCATCAACTTGCTGCGCGATCCACTGGCCGCCGACATCCATGCCGACAAAATGCGGCACCAGCAAAATCATCGGTTGCCCTTTGAGCGATTCAAAGTGCTCGCGCCCCCCGACGCGGATCAGCGCATTGATGCGCGCCGTGCCCGACCACCACAAAAGACAGCGCTCGACCAGGGCGCGCATGAATAACTTGAAATGCGCGCGCAGCAGCCTGGCACGTTCGGCATCGCTCATTTCGGGAAAACACAGCTTGAGATTGATCTCGCCGATCCGCCGCCGCGTGCGCACGCACGAACACAGCAACAGGCCGAGTCCGTTGCCGATGGCGACGATCAACCGGAACGGCAGAAAATGGATCAGCCACAGAATAAAGACACCAATGCGCGCCTGCATCAAACGCCTCCTGCCGCGTTGGGGGGCGGCGCGCCGCGCGGCACTTTGTAGCGGTTGTAGCTCCACAAATACTGCGCGGGGAAGCGCGCGATGGCGCGTTCGAGCGCGGCATTTATCTGCTGCGGAATCGGGCGATCCAAATCAAAAGTTAGCGGCGAGAAATGCAGGGCGTAACCCGCGCCGCGCGGCAGGCGCTCGCCGACACACATGAATACAGTTGGGCGGCTGATTACAACCAGGCGACCGATCAGCGTCATGGTGTAAGCGGGTCGGCCAAAAAACGGCGCCCATTCCCCTTCGCCGTTGCCCGGGGCCTGATCCGGCAACACACCGATCGCGCCGCCCTGTTTCAATGCTTTGAACATCTGGCGCACGCCGCTTAGATCGGCACCGACCAGCTTGATCTGCCCGCGCGCGCGCCCGATATGCATCAGGCGATCCAGCGCGGGCCAGCGGGGGGCGCGATACATGATGGTCATCGGCATGCGGGTGCCGATATATAAACTGACCACCTCGAAACAACCCAGATGCGGCGTCAGCATGATGATGCCGCGCCCGGCAGCGCGGGCGGCTTCGACTTCGTCCCAGCCGTCGCAAGTCCGGATGGCGGCAATCACCTGCGGCAGCGGACGCCGCCAAACCCACGGCAACTCCAGCACCCCCTTGCCCGCTGCGCGGGTATTGTCGCGCAACAGTTTGCGATACGCCGTTTTGGAGTCGGCAAGGCCGGATGAACGCAGGTTCTCGCGCAGCCGCGCGGCGTAACGGGGAGAAAGAACAAACGTCAGCCGGCCGAGCATCGCGCCCGCAAAGTGCAACAGCGGCAACGGCAGGCGGGCCAGCAGATCGAACAAAAAAACCATGCAATGAGCCTGTAGGTTGGTGGCGACGGGAATTTGTTATACTGCGCGCCCATTTAACCACTGAAGCAGCAATCGGAGAGCCATGAGCGAATATTTCTTCACATCCGAGTCCGTGTCCGAGGGCCATCCGGACAAGGTATCAGACCAGATTTCCGATGCTATCGTGGACGCCATTCTAGCGCAGGACAAGCATTCCCGTATCGCCGCCGAGACATTGTGCAACACCGGGCTGGTGGTGCTGGCGGGCGAGATCACCACCGCCGCCAACGTCGATTACATCCAGGTCGCGCGCGAGACGCTCAAGCGCATCGGCTACGACAACACCGAGTTCGGCATCGATTACAAGGGCTGCGCCGTGCTGGTCGCCTACGACAAGCAAAGCCCGGACATCGCCCAGGGCGTGAACAAGGCCTACGACGACGGCCTCGACCAGGGCGCGGGCGACCAGGGCCTGATGTTCGGCTATGCCTGCCGTGAGACCGACGTGCTGATGCCGCTGCCGATCCACCTGTCGCACCGCATCGTCGAGCGCCAGGCGCAGTTGCGCCACGATGGCCGCCTCAGCTGGCTGCGCCCGGATGCTAAATCGCAAGTCACCGTGAAATATGTGGACGGCGTGCCTGACCGCATCGACACCGTGGTGCTCTCCACCCAGCACGCGCCGGAGATGACGCTGGAACAGATTCGCGAAGCCGCGATCGAGGAGATCATCAAACCAATCCTGCCCAAGGAACTGATCAAGGGTGAGATCAAATACCTGGTCAACCCGACCGGACGCTTTGTGGTCGGCGGCCCGCAGGGCGACTGCGGGCTGACCGGGCGCAAGATCATCGTGGACACCTACGGCGGCGCAGCCCCGCACGGCGGCGGTGCGTTCTCCGGCAAGGATCCGTCCAAGGTGGACCGTTCCGCCGCTTACGCCGGACGTTATGTGGCGAAGAACATCGTCGCTGCGGGCCTGGCCGACAAGTGTTTGATCCAGATTTCCTACGCGATCGGCGTGGCGCGTCCCACCAGCGTGATGGTCAGCACTTACGGCACCGGAAAAATTTCGGACGAAAAAATCGCCGAGTTGGTGCAGAAACATTTCGACCTGCGTCCGAAAGGCATCGTGCAGATGCTCGACCTGCTGCGCCCGATCTATCAGAAGACGGCGGCGTACGGTCACTTCGGTCGTGAAGAGCCGGAATTTCGCTGGGAGGCCACGGACAAGGCTGCGGCATTGCGCGCAGACGCAGGGCTGTAAATCTGGTTGTGTGGGTCGGGTTTCAACCCGACGGGTTTGTTGTTTCGGACCGCTGTCGGGTTGAAACCCGACCCACAAAAAAATATTGTGTATCACCCATCCCGCCGAGGGGCGCTGCGACCGATTCGATTCGGCCAGGCTCGACAGGGATGGCTCAACATGTTGCAACGGCGCCCATTCATTTTTCATTATGAATGGAGTGCATCATGTCTAAAGACTACGTCATCGCCGACATCAACTTGGCCTCATGGGGCCGCAAAGAGATCGCTATCGCCGAGCATGAGATGCCCGGCCTGATGGCTATCCGCGAAGAATTCGCCAAGACCCAGCCGCTCAAAGGCGCGCGCATCACCGGTTCGCTGCACATGACGATCCAGACCGCCGTGCTGATCGAGACACTGACCGCGCTCGGTGCGGAAGTGCGCTGGGCTTCGTGCAACATCTTTTCCACACAGGATCACGCTGCCGCCGCCATCGCCGCCGGCGGTACGCCGGTGTTTGCAGTCAAGGGCGAGACGCTGACCGAATACTGGGACTACACGCACCGCATCTTCGAATGGGCGGACGGCGGCTACTCCAACATGATTCTGGACGACGGCGGCGACGCCACACTGCTGCTACATCTGGGCGCGCGCGCAGAAAAAGATGCCTCGCTGATCAGCAAGCCGGGCTCGGAAGAGGAGACCTGCCTGTTTGCGGCGATCAAGGCCAAGCTGGCACAAGACAAGACCTGGTATTCCACCCGTCTCGCCGCAATCAAGGGCGTGACCGAAGAGACCACCACCGGCGTGCACCGCCTGTACCAGATGCATGAACGCGGCGAACTGAAGTTCCCCGGCATCAACGTCAACGATTCCGTCACCAAGTCCAAGTTCGACAATCTGTACGGCTGCCGCGAATCGCTGGTGGATGGCGTCAAGCGCGCCACCGACGTGATGATCGCCGGCAAGGTCGCGCTGATCTGCGGCTACGGCGACGTGGGCAAGGGTTCGGCACAGGCCATGCGCGCTTTGTCCGCACAGGTGTGGGTCACCGAGATCGACCCGATCTGCGCGCTGCAGGCTGCGATGGAAGGCTATCGCGTGGTGACCATGGAATACGCCGCCGACAAGGCCGATATCTTCGTGACGACGACGGGCAACTTCCACGTCATCACGCATGACCACATGAAGAAGATGAAGAACCAGGCCATCGTGTGCAACATCGGCCACTTCGACAACGAGATCGACGTCGCCTCGCTGGAAAAATACCAGTGGGAAGAAATCAAGCCACAGGTCGACCACGTGATCTTTCCCGATGGGAAACGCATCATCCTGCTGGCCAAGGGGCGTCTGGTGAACCTCGGCTGCGGTACCGGCCATCCGTCCTACGTGATGTCGTCGTCCTTCGCCAACCAGACCATCGCCCAGATCGAGCTGTGGACAGAACGTGACTCGGACAAATATCCGGTCGGCGTTTATACCCTGCCCAAGCATCTGGACGAGAAGGTCGCGCGTTTGCAATTGAAGACGCTGAACGCGCAATTGTCCGAGTTGACCGACCAGCAGGCGGCTTACATCAACGTGCCGAAGGAAGGCCCGTACAAGGCCGACCACTATCGTTATTGAGATTCCGTCATTCCCGCACAGGCAGGAATTTGTAGGTCGGGCTTTAGCCCGACAAAACGAGCCGCTTGCGGCGAGTTTCGAGGGACGGCCAAACAGCGTCGGGTTGAAACCCGACCTACACGCCTGTGCGGAAATGATAAGGTGGTACTTGGTACACTCAACGACATGCTGATACGACTGCTACTCATCTGGACCTTGAATTCGCTGGCACTGATCGCCGTGGCGAGCTTCGTGCCGGGCATCCATGTGGACGGGTTCGCTGCCGCTTTCATCGCGGCCTTCGTCCTCGGCCTGGTCAACACGCTGATCCGCCCCGTCTTTCTGGTGCTGACGCTGCCGGCCACTGTTGTCACGCTGGGCCTGTTCATTTTCATCATCAACGGCCTGATGTTCTGGTTCGCCGGTTCCATCCTGCGCGGCTTCGTGGTGGACGGTTTCTGGCCCGGTGTGCTGGGCGCAGTTCTGTACAGTATTTTTTCCTGGGCGCTGTCCGCAGCCGCCGCTCAACTTCTGGTGAGAAAAAATGGGCAACACATTGATCCCGATTAGTTTCGAGTTTTATCCGCCGCAGACGCCGGAGGGAGCGGAAAAGCTGACTGCCGTGCGCCAACGTCTGGTCGCGCTCAAGCCGGAATTCTTCTCCTGCACCTTCGGCGCGGGCGGTTCCACCCAGGACCGCACGCTGGACACCATCAAGCTGATTCACGCTGAAAGCCGCAACGCGGCCCCGCATCTGTCCTGCGTCGGCGCGACGCGCGAAAACATCGGCGCGCTGTTGGCCACTTACAAAAGCATGGGAATCAAACGCATCGTCGCCTTGCGCGGCGACCTGCCTTCCGGCATGGCCAGCATCGGCGAATTTCATTACGCCAACGAACTGGTGGCGTTCATCCGCTCACAGACCGGCGAGCACTTTCACATCGAGGTCGCGGCCTATCCCGAGTTCCATCCGCAGGCGAACTCGGCGCGCGAAGACATGCTCAACTTCAAGCGCAAGATCAACGCCGGCGCCAACTCGGCAATCACCCAATATTTCTACAACGCCGATGCCTACTTCCGCTTCGTCGATGAGACCCGCAAGCTCGGCGTCACCACCCCCATCGTGCCCGGCATCATGCCCATCGTGCGCTTCTCGCAGCTCGCGCGCTTTTCCGACACCTGCGGCGCGGAGATTCCGCGCTGGATGCGCAAGACCATGGAAGGCTACGGCGACGATGCGGAATCCATACAAAACTTCGGTCTCGATGTCGTCACCCGGCTGTGCGAAAAACTCATCGCCGGGGGCGCACCGGGGCTGCATTTTTACACGCTGAATCAGGCGACTGCTTCGATGGAAATCCTGAAGCGGCTGGGCTATCGCGCGTAAAAGCATGTCTTGCGCAGATTGACGCAGATTTGGAAACAATGAAAACTCTTGGCCGGATTTTGGTATCTTCCGCAATTTTAATCTGCGTGAATCTGTGTAATCTGCGGGTAAGGTTCTGAAATGAAAACTCCCGAACTCCTCCTCCCCGCCGGCACGCTGGCCAAGATGCGCACCGCCTACGCCTTCGGCGCGGATGCGGTGTATGCCGGGCAGCCGCGCTATTCGTTGCGCGCGCGCAATAACGAATTCACCCTGGATGGATTGCGCACCGGCATTCTTGAAGCGCATGCGCTGGGCAAAAAATTGTTTGTCGCCAGCAACCTGATGCCGCACAACGCCAAAGTGAAAACCTATATGGCGGACATGGCGCCGGTCATCGCGATGCAGCCGGACGCGCTGATCATGGCCGACCCCGGCCTGATCGCGATGGTGCGCGAACGCTGGCCGGAGATGCCGATCCATCTTTCGGTGCAGGCCAACACCGTCAACTACGCGGCGGTGAAGTTCTGGCAATCGCTGGGACTCACCCGCGTCATCCTGTCGCGCGAGCTGTCACTGGACGAGATCGGGGAAATCCGCCAGCAATGCCCGGATATCGAACTCGAGGTATTCATCCACGGCGCGCTGTGCATCGCCTATTCCGGCCGTTGCCTGCTGTCCGGCTACTTCAACCACCGCGACGCCAACCAGGGCACCTGCACCAACTCCTGCCGCTGGGATTACAAAGTGGATAACGCGATCGAGGACGGCACGGGTGACATCCAGAAAATCGATTTCGATTTCGACAAGGCCTTGAGCGAAAGCCCGCTGTCCGATTGCGGCGCGCAGCCGCGCCATCCCGAGGCAGACAAGGTTTACGTCATCTCGCGCCAGGATCATCCGGGCGAACTGATGCCGGTGCTGGAAGACGAGCACGGCACTTACATCATGAATTCGAAGGATCTGCGCGCAGTCGAGCACGTCGAGCGGCTGGTGAAGATCGGCATCGACTCGCTGAAAGTGGAAGGCCGCACCAAATCCATCTACTACGTGGCGCGCACCGCGCAGGTCTACCGCCAGGCCATCGACGACGCCATGAAAGGTCGGCCCTTCAATCTGGAGTTGCTTGGCGCGCTGGATGCGCTGGCCAGCCGCGGCTACACCGACGGCTTCTATGAACGCCACCATACCCACGAACAGCAGAACTACCTGCGCGGCCACTCGGAAAGTTTCCGCCAGCAATATGTTGGCGACATCGTCGCCTGTGCCAATGGCATGGCCGAGATTGAGGTGAAAAACAAATTCTCCGTCGGCGACAAACTGGAAATCATCCACCCGTCCGGCAATCACATCGTCGAATTGAAAGAGATGAAGAACCTCGATGGAAAAGCAGTCACCATTGCCCCCGGCAGCGGCCATCGCGTGCAGATTCCATTACAGGGCGAATTGGCAAACGGCATGGTGGCGCGGTTTATTTGAAATTCTCCGAACTGCGGGGGATTTTGCGTGTCCACCGAGCCGCCTTCTACCACCAAGCAGGAGACAAAACATGAATTGGCACAACACCCCCGTCCGCTACGGATCACTTTCCATCGGCCTGCACTGGCTGATGCTGCTTTTGTTCATCGCCGTGTATAGCTGCATCGAGTTGCGCGAACTGTTCGACAAAGGCAGCGAGCCGCGCGATATGCTGAAGGCTTGGCACTTCACGCTGGGGCTGCTGGTGTTTATATTGATCTGGTTGCGCATTGCCGCCAGCTTCTCCGGACAGACTCCGGTCATCGTGCCCGCGCCGCCCGCATGGCAAAAACGCGCGGCAAAACTCATGCACCTGACGCTTTACGCCCTCATGGTCGTCATGCCGATTCTGGGCTGGCTCATGCTTAGCGCCGCCGGCAAGCCGATCCCGTTCTTCGGCCTGGAACTGCCCGCGCTGATCGGCACTGACAAAGAGCTGTCCAAGCAGATCAAGGAAGTGCACGAATGGATCGGCACCGCCGGGTATTACCTGATCGGCATCCATGTGTTGGCCGCCCTGTACCATCATCACATCAAACATGACAACACCCTGAACCTCATGCTGCCGCATCAAAAATGATTCTCGCCAACCTATCCCAAGCCCAACACTACGCCGTGCTGCACCCGCTGTTCCAGCGCGCATTCGACTACATTCGCGCCACCGACTTGATCGCCCTCGCGCCGGGACGCCATACCATCGCCGGCGAAGATCTGATTGCCATCGTGGAACAGGTTCCGGGCAAGACAAAAGAAATGGCGCGGCTGGAGGCGCATCGCCAATACATCGACATTCAGCTGGTACTGGAAGGCGACGAGACGATGGGCTGGAAGCCGCTGGCGGATTGCCACAATCCGATGAGCGAGCACAGCACGGAGAAAGACATCCGTTTCTTCCACGACGCGCCCGCCTCCTGGATCGCCGTGCCGCCCGATTATTTCTGCATCTTCTTTCCGGAGGATGCGCACGCGCCGCTGGTTGGCAACGGGCAGGTGCGCAAGGTGATCTTCAAGGTGGCGGTGAACCCCGCGTAATCGTTGTGGGTCGGGTTTTAACCCGGCAGGAAGCGCTGACTGAAGTCCGACCCGCACAGGCAAAAAACCTGTCAGTCGAACGCCACGTCCCCTTCGTCCACCGCTGTTCCCAATTGCAGATTTCTGAAGTCGAACAAGCCCGCATCGAGCAGATGCGACGGCTTGATGTTCTGCATGGCGGTGAAGATGGTCTGGCTTCGTCCCGGATACTGGCGCTCCCACGCGGTGAGCATCTCCTTGATATTCTGCCGCTGCAGGTTTTCCTGCGAGCCGCACAGATTGCACGGGATGATGGGGAACTCCATGCCGCGCGCGTAACGGGCGATGTCTTTCTCGGCGCAATACGCCAGCGGGCGGATTACGATGTGGTCACCCTTGTCGGTGACCAGCTTGGGCGGCATCGCCTTCAACTTGCCGCCGAAAAACATATTCAGGAACAGAGTCTCGATCATGTCGTCGCGGTGGTGCCCCAGCGCAATCTTGTTTGCGCCCAGCTCTCCTGCCACACGATAAATGATGCCGCGCCGCAGGCGCGAACAGAGCGAGCAGGTCGTCTTTCCCTCTGGAATTTTTTCCTTGACGATGGAATAGGTGTCCTGTGTCTCGATGTGGAACCCGACGCCGAGTTTCTGCAAATAATTCGGCAGCACGGTTTCCGGAAATCCCGGCTGCTTCTGGTCGAGGTTCATCGCCACGATTTTAAAATCGATTGGCGCGCGTTTCTGCAGGGTGAGCAGAATGTCGAGCAGGGTGTAGGAATCCTTGCCGCCGGACAGGCACACCATCACGGTGTCGCCGTCCTCAATCATGTTGAAATCGCCGATGGCCTTGCCGACCTGACTTTCCAGACGGCCCTTGAGGCGGT
>Ga0210009_1003046_pt1 | contig 11258 bp, 9 predicted proteins | sample CryGeyCG2114_065_FD_185457 | JGI IMG/M metagenome (GOLD analysis project Ga0210009, IMG submission 185457) | Groundwater microbial communities from aquifer - Crystal Geyser CG12_big_fil_rev_8/21/14_0.65 (SPAdes) (version 2) | ecosystem: Environmental > Aquatic > Deep subsurface > Groundwater ... | reverse complement strand
TTGTATCAGATTCTAAATTTGCATCCCAAGTTAAATATGGGTGAGAATCTACTATTGAAAGATTTAAGTTTTGTGGTTTTGCCGGTTGTGCATTCTCAGGGTTATTGACATAAAAATTGACTATTATATTATTCGATAGGTCTTTACTTATTAATTCAACACCTATATTACTTAAATCCGGATAAGTACTAGGATTACTCCAAGGAGAAAAAAGTTGGTTATATCCGAAGTTAAAATAATCTTCATTACTACCTAAATAATCGGGATGATTTACAGTATCACCTGTAGTAATAACTACTTTTCTTAAGTCTAATTTTGTTTTACCATAATTTTTATTAGGTATATCTTTTTCAAATGGATATATATATAAAGCACTACTCTTTTTCCAATCCCACTTACCATAAGCACTTTCAATCCCTATAAAACTATTTGAAAATATGTGTGTTATCAATAAACCAGTTCCAGGACTTACTAAAGGACCTCCGTTATACTTTTTTAAAGTATTTTCATAATAGCTTACACGCTGATGATTATCAATAAGAAAATAATGAGATGAGTTTGGTATATGAATTTCCCAAACTTTAGATGTAGAAATTGCATCTGTAATTGTAACATTAGCTTGATTTGAATTAACAATTATTGTATTACTCCAATCCAACTGCGACCTTTCATAAGAACTCATTACACCGGAACCGTAACCATCCATCAATCCATGATATCCAATTCCATCCGTATGGGGAAGATATGGCATAAGATAATGTCCGAATTCGTGAGGCATAACACCTAAAGCTCCTTCTGGACTAATCACACCACTTTGGAATGTACCTGAACCATACTTACGATATGCACTTATAGTTTTTCCATCTTTCGTTAAGCTATATCCACTTTCAAATTTATCCTGGGCTCCTGCTAATCCTGCGATGCCTTGATAGCTTCCTAAACTGTCTAAAGAAGCTGTATTCGCAAATCTAAAACATATTTGTATCATATCAACTTTGCCGTCATTATTATTGTCATAATCGGCAAAATTAACATAAGGGTCTATTCCATTTAGAATTTCTTCTGTTAAATATCCAATACCCCGACCTTTTGAAAGATAATAATAGTTTTGTGCGCTATCAGGCTGATAGTATACTACATCACCTATAACATCAAAACTTCCATTTGACATTTCTTTAAAATATCCGCTTAAGCTAGGATTTTGATAAGATGTTTGAACAGTAGTTGATAATAAAGATGGACCCCAACTTGGCATAGAATTTAATGCAGCCGGCCATAAATCAGTGTCAGGCGATTGCTCAAATGTATCATCAGAAAAATTACATAGTACAATAAGCATTTTGAAAGTACCTGTATGCGGGAATGAAGTAGGCGAAGAAGTTGTATCTGTACTAGCGCAAATGGTATCATATTGCTGTGCAAATATAGATTGAACATTTATAAAAAATGTTAATAAGAAAACTATAATAAGTTGAAAAGAAAGGTGAATTGAAAAATTCTTGCAGTTATACATTTTGCCCCCTAGGTTTTAAATGAATAATAGTTTAATATATTAAATTATTATAAAAGATACAATGTATATTTTATGTCAACATTCAAATTTTCCAGTTTTTATGGAATTTCAAAATTTAATATTTAATGTCTAATTTTTAAATTGCTCTCATTGCTATTCCCGCTGCGGGTGTAAAGGAATTGTATCTTTCTCCGAAGAATGGATTGTTATAAACTTCTGGTTCAGGTGTAAGTTTTTCAAAAGGATTATATTGTATAAAATCCAATGTGGTAATATCTTTTATAGAACTTATCAATGCAGGAGATAAATTTTCACCTGAAATATAAGCAGTATCAATTCTGTCAGGTGTAATTCTTTTATTTTTAGTATTTATTTCATTTACAATTTTTGATGGGATTTCACTTACATTATTAACTCTTATACTTTTAAATAATAGTGGTTTCCTTTCGTACGAGAAAATTAATGAAAGAATATTATTTGAATAATAAGCGCTGAGTGTTAATCCTATTACTTTTGAAGATGTTACAATATTAAGTGCTCTTTCAGCAGCAAGAAATAGATTATCAGTATAAATTAATTTTAAGTTATTCTGATAACAGAAATTCTTAATTATTTTTAAATATCTCCTGTTAATACCGACGACTAATACAGTATTGTGGTCAATAAGATTATTTTTTTCTATTTCTACATATTGTATTAAAAGATCGTTAGTAGGTGCTTGCGGGTAAAGTACGGAAAGTTCCCACTTTAATTCTTCTGTTAAATCATCGTGAAGAAGAGTGTTATCATATGGAATTTGAGCAATGTAGAATAATTCTTGGGGAAGAGTGAAAGAAGCAAACTGTGTTTCCAGTGGATTTTTTAAAACAATTTCATCAAAAGCACTTTGCAAAAGAGAACCAATTTTTGTTTCTTTATCTCTTTTGAAATCTATAACTTCATTAAAAAATGCTTCATCTACATTTCTTAAAAAGAAATGATTATTAGTACAATTAATTTCAACAACCTGCAGTTTTGAATTAGATACAGAAAAGCCTGCATGGTTTTTGAATGTATTCATTACTTATAATTTTACTCCCAAGAAGCTGTATTCTTTAAAGCATCGTCAAATAAACTTCCTACTGTTCCGTAGCCATCAGGATCTTTTAAGAAATATCTTTTACCCAATACAATTGTAGTATCAATCCTTTTTATTCTGCCATATCTGTTTGTTACAGTATCAATGTTAGTAGAAGTATCAATTTCCAAGATATAATCAGCTAAAGATTTTGGTGTTTTGTATAAACTTTCTGGAACAAATTCTCCATCGGATAAAGCTGTAAAAGGATTTAAAGATCTTTGAATAACAGTATCAAAACTATTTATCAGTTCTTGTACTTTAGTATCATATTTAATAAAATTGACTAATGAATCTAAATTGTCAGTATAACTTTTATGTTTTTGCTCCCATAAAATCTCAGCTTGTTTAATGTTTTCCATTCTAAGTCTGGATTCATTTTTAAAGAATTTCTCAGATTCAACTACATTTTTAGGATCAATAATAGCAACTTTAATTAATACACCTATTAAAATTACTATAACTACGTAAAGTGCTGCGTGAATATACCAGGGTTCTGGTTTAGAAGTCATTTTTCCTCCGGAGCTTTAAAAATTTAGATTTAATTTTTAATATATAAATACTTTTTAATTTTATTGAACTTTAAATTACCGATACCTTTGATATTTAACAATTCCTGTAAGTCTTTTATTCCATTTTTTTCAGTACGGTACTTAATTATGTATTCAGCAGTTGTTTCTCCTATTCCAGGAAGAGAAATTAAACCTTCAACATCAATTTTGTTGATATCAAATTTTCCAGAAATTTTGTTTTTTTTAACAACTTTTGATTTGTTAAAATCTGAAACTTTCTGCTTATAATCAATATTATCTTCGTTTTTAATTTTATTTAAATTTTCTAAGCTATCTCTTTTAATTGCTGCATAAAACAAGCTGTCTTGCTTAGAATAATCAAATTCTCTGTAAACAGCTTTATTTTTATCAAAAAACAAGTATTTATAACCAAAACCGATGATAAAGATTGCTAATAAAAATAAAATAACTTTTATTTCTGTTTCTGTAAAGCCAATTTTTTCTGATATTTTTTTTAGTTTGTCCTTCAATTGCTCTATCTTATTTTCTTACAAAGAATAAATAAAATTGAAATAAAGAAATATTTTTTAGCTAATAAATTTATCTGTTGCGTTTGAAAAAATTATGTTCGTCTTTGCCGGGTATTTCTTTAATATTTTGTGAAGTACTTAATTCTTTTAACAGATCTTTTTCTATTGAATTAATTTTCTTTGGGACATCAATATTGATTCTAACATATTGATCACCACTGCCTGAACTGTTTAAATGTTTGATCCCTTTATTCCTCATTTTTAACAATTTGCCTGCGTTTGTGCCGGAATCAATTTTTAATTTTGCAATGCCATTTAATGTTGGTACCTCAACTTCGTCACCCAAAACAGCAGTTGGATAACTTATATGAAGGTCATAAAATATATCATCTTCTTCACGGAAAAAATATTTGTGAGGTTCTTCGTGAAAAACTACAATTATGTCACCGGCTCTGCCATTTCTTTTACCTGCATTACCCTGGTTTCTTAAAGTCATATAACTTCCTTCGTGAACACCGGCCGGTACATTAATTTTAATTGCAACTTCATCTTTTACTCTTCCGTCACCTTTACATTTTTTACAAGGATTATCAATTACACTGCCTTCTCCGCCGCAATTATTACAGGTAGTAATATTTACAAATTGACCAAATACTGAACGGGAAACTTGTTTAACTTCACCTGTACCGTGACAAACAGGGCAGCTTGTTTTGGAACTTCCACCTTCGGCTCCGTTACCTTTACAAGAGTTACATGTTACAAGTTTATTTATTTTCAGTTTCTTTGTAACACCTGCTGCAATTTCTTCAAGTGTTAATTTCAGTGTTACTCTTAGGTCAGAACCGGTTTGCCCGGTTCCTCTTCTTTGTGAACGGCTTCTTTGTCCACCCCCAAAAAAATCATCAAAAATTGATGAGCCTCCAAAAATATCTGAAAAATGTGAAAAGATGTCATTAATATCTGAAAATCCTTGATTTCCAAAACCACCGCGCATTCCTTCGTGACCAAATTGATCGTAGCGGGCTTTTTTGTCATTGTGACTTAAAACTTCGTAAGCTTCTGCAGCTTCTTTAAATTTTTCTTCGGCTTCTTTGTCATCGGGATTTTTATCCGGATGATATTTCATTGCCATCTGTCTGTAAGCTTTTTTGATTTCTTCTTTTGTAGAATTTTTATTTACACCTAATATTTCGTAATAGTCGCGTTTTGCCATTAATTTTCTTTTCCCTCGTTTTTAATTTCATTATCAGAATTATTCTCTACTTTTTCTTCAACTATTTCTTCACTTACAATAACTTTTGTATGTCTGATAACTCTGTCTTTATAAATGTATCCAGTTTCTATCTCGTCCAAAACTGTATGCGGTTCAACACCTTCTTCTTTTCTCTGCATTATGGCTTCGTGATATTCAACATCAAATGGTTTTCCAACAGCTTCTATTTTTTTTATGCCCTGATCGTTTAGTGTTTTCATCAATTTATCATAAACAAGTTTTAATCCTTTTTTCAAAGCATCAATATCTTGAGCATCATTAATATGTTTTAATGATCTTTCAAAATCATCAATTACAGGCAAAAGATTTGTAATAATATGTTCACCTGTATATTTAAGAAGATTTGATTGTTCATTATCAGTTCTTCTTTTATAGTTTTCAAATTCAGCAGCTTTTCTTAAAAGCTTATCTTTTAGTTCTGAGTTTTCCTTATTAAGATTATCTAATTCTTCTTTTAATTTTAACTCGGTTTCTTCAGCCTTTTTTTCTTTTTTTGAATGCTTCTCTTTCTTTTCTTTATCTTTCAATTTTTTTTCTTCCTTTTTCATTCTACTTTTTCCCTCAATAGGATTTTCTGTTAGTTAAAATTTCACTTAACATTTTTGACATATAGTCAACAATGGCAATAACTTTTGAATACTTCATTCTTTTTGGTCCGATAATTCCCAATGAACCGGAAGTATTACCAATTTTATAAGTTTTGCTTATAAAACTGTAGTCAGTAAGTTTTTGATCTTCATTTTCTGCACCGATAGAAATTTGCACGGAATTATTTTCTATAGTTGATTTCTTATCAAGAATATGAATAATTATTTCTTCATCTTCCAGTAGTTCGATCACACTTTGGAATCTTTCAGGTTCTTCAAATTCAGGATGTTTGATCACATTTTTTACACCGGTAATTACAAGCCTTTCAGATGAACTTTTATCTGTAAAGATTTTTTCTGCAGAATCTACAAATAACCTTACAACCGGTTTTTCAGTACTTGAAATGTCTTTGAATCTTTCTGCAAATGTTTCTCTAATTTCAGCAAAAGAAAGTCCGTGTAATCTTTCATTCAATAAATTTTGAACCGATTCAATTTGTTTCTGTTTAATACCGGATTTTAATTCTAAAGTAATTGTTTTAATCATCCCAGATTTTATACTTACAACGACTAAAATTCTTTTGGATGAAAGCCAGACTAATTGAATCTTTTGTAGAATTGCAGAATTAAAATTCGGGTAAACAACACAGGCTAATTGATGTGTTATTTTACTCAATAATTTTGAAGTAAGTTTTAAAAGTTCATCAGTTTCTTGTGAAATATTTTCAAAACCGTGATCAATAAAACCCTGTTCTGCTTTACTCAATTTTTTAATGCTTATCAAAGAGTCCACATAAGTTCTGTAACCTTTATCGGTTGGAATTCTGCCTGCGGAAGTGTGGGGATGATTTATATAACCGGAATCCTCCAGATCAGACATAATATTTCTTACAGTGGCCGGTGAAAGACCAATGTTATAATGTTTGGTAATATTCCTTGAGCCTACTGGCGAAGCAGTAAGTACGAACTGCTGAATAATATATCTGAGAATATTCTTTTCTCTGTCGTTTAATTCTTCGTTTAGCATTTATATAAAATTTACAAAGTATTTTTTTTTCAAACAATAAATATACAAAAATTATAAAAATTAAAATTATAAAATTCCTTCAAATATGTATATTCCCGAATAAATTTGACAATATTTTTGTTTAAGGACAATATCATTGTTAATTTTAAAAATCGAAATTTAATATTAAAAAAAATCTTAAAGCTATTAAAGTTGAAGAATAATTATAAATCAGCCGGGGTTAACTTAAAAGCCGGAGATAAGGCTGTAGATAAGATAAAAAAACTGGCTGAATCTACATTCAACAAGAATGTACTCTCTGATATTGGACATTTTGGGGGAATGTTTGAGCTTGATCTTTCTAAATATAAAAATCCCGTTTTAGTTTCCAGTGTTGACGGAGTTGGTACGAAGTTGAACATCGCTTTTCAGATGAACAAGCACAACACGATCGGGCAAGATCTGGTAAACCATTGCGTTAATGATATTGCTGTCTGCGGTGCAGAGCCACTTTATTTTTTAGATTACATGGCTTTTGGTAAACTTGACCCAAATGTAGCTGAAAAAATTGTTGAAGGATTTTCTATTGCGTGTAAAGAAAATAACTGTGCTTTAATTGCCGGCGAAACTGCTGAAATGCCTGGACTTTACATGGAAAAAGAATATGATTTATCCGGAACAATTGTGGGGATTGTTGAAAAAGAAAAAGTAATAAACGGGAATAAAATTAAAGAAGGCAATTTGTTGATCGGTTTTCCGTCAACAGGTCTGCATACAAACGGTTATTCTCTTGCTAGAAAAGTTTTGTTCCCTAAGTATTCTGTAAAAGATAAACCGGAAGGATTAAATAAAAGCATTGGTGAAGAACTGCTCAGCATTCACCGTTCATATTTAAATTTAATTACCACTTTAAAGAAGAATTTTTCAATCAAAGGTTTCTCTCATATTACCGGAGGGGGTTTGGTTTCAAACACAAACAGGATTCTGCCTAAAGGATTAAAGCTTAAAATTGAATGGAATACCTGGGAAATGCCAGAAATTTTTAAAGTAATTCAAAAAGCAGGAAATATATCTGACAGCGAAATGAGAAAAGTATTTAATATCGGAATTGGTTTAGTTGCAATTATTAATGCATCCGGCAAAGATAAAATTTTTGAAAAAGCTAAATCTATTAAAGAAAAGCCGATACTTATCGGTAAAGTTGTAAAGGCATAAAATGTTTGTAGACACACACGCTCACCTTTTTTATCCAAATTTTAAAGACGATCTAGATGATGTTTTATCTCGTGCAAAAGAAGAAAAAGTAGATTACATTTTAATTCCTGCAACTGATATAAAGACAGCTATAGAAGTAATTGCACTGACAGAAAAATATGATTTTTTATTTGGAGCAGTTGGCATTCATCCTCACGATTCAAAAGATTGGGATAAATTCTGGACCGAGGAAATTAAAAAAATTGCAGCAAACGAGAAGATAAAAGCAATAGGTGAAATAGGATTAGATTACTATTACGATTTTTCACCTGTTGAAAAACAAAAACAAGCTTTTCGTGATCAGATTGAATTAGCTATCGAATTAAATATGCCCATTATTGTTCACACAAGAGAATCAGACGATGATATTTATGAAATTATAAATTCATATAAAGGTACAAATCTTAAAGCTCAGTTTCATTGTTTCTCAGGCAATAAAGAACAAGCCAAAAGATTACTCGATCTTGGACATTATATTTCTTTTACCGGGAATATTACATTTAAAAAAGAAGATGAATTAAGAGAAGTAGTAAAATATATTCCATTAAATAGATTAATGATCGAAACTGATTCACCTTTTTTAACACCTGTTCCCCACAGAGGTAAAAGAAATGAATCAGCTTATGTAAAACTTGTGGCGGAACAAATTGCTAAAATTCATAATATATCAATAGAAGAAGTTGGAAGAGCAACATCTTATAATGCTTATAAATTTTTTGGAATTGGAGAAAAACCAAAAGTAAGTTTTACATATCAGCTTAATGGGAATTTATATATCAACATTACAAACAGATGTAATGCGGATTGTTATTTTTGTGAAAGGGAAGTGGAAGCAGTATTAAAAGGTTACAATTTAAGTATGAAAAAAAGTGAGGAACCTTCTGCTGATGTTTATATTAAAGAAATTGGTAATCCCAAAAAATATAATGAAATAATTTTTTGTGGTTACGGTGAACCAACAATAAGGTGGGATGTTGTAAAAGATATTTCAAAATATGTAAAAGATAACGGTGGACAGACCAGATTAAATACTGACGGACATGGTAATGTGATAAATAAAAAAGATATAACGCCTGAGATGAAAGGATTGATCGATATTGTTTCAATTAGTCTAAATAGTACTGATCCTGGGCAATATTCTAAAATTATGGGCATTAAAACAGATATGTTTTATGAGATGAAAGATTTTGTTTTGAAATCTAAGCAATATGTAAAAGAAGTAGTATTAACTATTGTTAATGTTCCTGAAGTTGATATAGAAAGAGCCAGAAAATTTACAGAAGAAGAATTAGGTGTCACTTTTAGGGAGAGGCCGTATTTTGGATAGAATTAAAAAAATAATAATATGAAACTTCTGAATATTGAAAGTATAGTTGGTTTGTCATTTCGACCGTCTTGTCCACCGGAGCTAAAAGAGCGAAGGTGGAAGGGAGAAATCTTTGTATTTGAAAAGATTTCTCAGTCACTCCGTTTCTTCGAAATGACAATTAGTCATTTTTCAATTGTTCCTAAAATAATATTTCTTATAGGGATTATTCTAATTTCAGTTGGAAAAACATTTCCACAATCGAAAACCAATAATCTCAAAAACCAAGTAGATTCACTATTATCAACAGAATATTTATCCCCAACAATTTCTGCTGTAAAAGTATTTAACCTTTCAAAATCAGAATTACTCTTTGAAAAGGATTCCAAATTACTTTTGAGACCAGCTTCAAACTTAAAATTATTTACTACAGCTGCTTCATTAATTTTTTTGGATTCTGATTTTCAATTCAGGACTAAAGGATATTATTCCGGTAAGATATTAAATGACACTTTATATGGCAATGTTTATCTAAAAGGTGGTTTTGATCCTTTTTTCAGAGTTGAAGATTTAGATTCAATGATCTCTGATTTTAAGGAACTAAATATTTCTTTTGTTAAAGGAAATATTTATGCAGATGTATCTAATATTGATTCATTGTTTTGGGGTAAGGGTTGGATGTGGGATGATGCACCGGATGCAACTGTACCATATTTAAGTTCACTCAACATTAATGAAAATAAAATCCAGGTGATTACAGAACCGCAAGAAGTAGATATTCAATCAAAAGTTACACTTTATCCAAAATCAGATTATCTTTCAAAAGATGTAAAAGTTAAAACAATTGATACTGATTCAACAAAAATAAATGTAATAAGTGATTGGATAAACAGAACAAATAAAATTTATGTAAATGGTTATCAGTCAGTAAATGATAATATTGATACTTCCGAGGTAAATATTTTTCATCCGGAAAAATTCTTTATAGATCTCTTCAAAGAGCATCTTCTAAAAAATGGAATTTCTTTTGAAGGTAATCTTGATACTATTACAACTCCTGAAAGTGCAATAAAATTTTCTGAGATTTTTAGAAACTTAGATTCTGTAATATTAAGGACAAATAAAGAAAGCAGTAATCTTGGAGCAGAGATGCTTCTTTATTCACTTGCAGAAAAATTTTATGGTTCACCGGCAACTGCTAAAAATGGAGTTAAAATAATTGACAGTCTCATAACCTTAACAGGAAATGATCCTCAAAAATTTAGAATCGTTGACGGTTCAGGAGTGTCACATTATAATTTGGTTTCAGCAGAATTAATTTTAGATCTTCTAAAATATATGTATTATCATCATCCTGAATTAATTTGGAGATATTCTTCTTCATTACCTATTGCCGGTGTTGATGGATTATTGAAAAATAGAATGCAAAGTGGACCTGCATATAATAATGTTCATGCTAAAACGGGAACGTTGAGCGGCGTTAGTTGTATATCCGGTTACTTAAATGCACAAAATGGAGATAAACTTGCATTCTCAATTTTAATGGAAAATTTTGTTGGTAGTGCAAAACCAATAAGAGTGATTCAGGATTCACTGCTAACAGTATTAAGTTTATTTAATGAGGAATGAGGAATGATTTATAAGAAATTTATTTTATCAATATTAATTATTTGTACTATTGTTTTATCTTCATGTGGTGAAAATAAAGTTGAAGTGAATAAACCTTTATATGAATTAGTAAATAATTCAAACATTCCAAAATTTAATGCAAACAATGCTTATCAGTTTATAAAAGAACAAATCAAATTCGGGCCTCGTAACCCAAATTCAATGGGCCACGCTGCAGGTCTTAATTATCTTTTTAATACTTTGAGCAAATATACTCAGTCTGTAACCAAGCAATCATTTAATTATACGGGATATGAAGGAGAAGTTTTAGAGTTAACAAATATAATTGCAAAGTTCAATCCTCAAAATAAAAACAGAATTATGATATGTGCTCATTGGGATTCTCGTCCACGTTCAGAACACGCAAAAGATCCTGCCAAACAAAAGCTGCCGGTTTTATGTGCCAATGATGGCGCAAGTGGGGTAGCCGTTATTTTAGAATTAGCAAGAATATTAAACAAAAATAAAATTGATTACAGAGTTGATCTGGTT
>Ga0210009_1003043_pt1 | contig 11264 bp, 13 predicted proteins | sample CryGeyCG2114_065_FD_185457 | JGI IMG/M metagenome (GOLD analysis project Ga0210009, IMG submission 185457) | Groundwater microbial communities from aquifer - Crystal Geyser CG12_big_fil_rev_8/21/14_0.65 (SPAdes) (version 2) | ecosystem: Environmental > Aquatic > Deep subsurface > Groundwater ... | reverse complement strand
GCCCGCCTCTTCGCAGATCAGCGCGGCGCGGACGACGTTGGGATAGCGCGCCCCGCGCACTTGTCGCAGGGTGGCGACATGGTCGATATTCAGTCCAAGTTTCATAGCTTCTGTAAATCCCTCATCAGTTCGCGTGTGTGCAAAGTCTTTCCGGCCAGGTAATGATCAAGCAGCATGCGCATCAGTTGTTTGCTCTGGCGCGCGCTTGCAGCATCACGATAATCATCCGCCGCCATATCCAGCAAGGTCTTGCCCGCCACCGGCATGCCTTGTGACGTATCCGCCGTCTCCACCACCGCGCCGAGTTCCAGTATATAGCGATAGCTCTTTTCCGGCGCAATCGGCGCACCGTTTTTCGCTTCAGTCGTCAACGTCAGCGCATAACCGAGTTCCTGCAGCATGTGCTTTTCAAAGCAGCGCAGAGTAAACGCATGGTCGTCTTCCTGCGCCAGGCGTTGCAAAGTCTGCTGGTAGTAATCGAACAGATGCTCGTGCGGATCGTCGCGCGCCATCAGGTTGAGCAACAGTTCGTTCAGATAGAAACCGCACAGCAGCGCCGTGCCCTGCAACTGCGGCTGGCCGCCCTGCCACTCGGCGCTGTGCAGGGTTCGCAACTCGTGTTTGCCGAACCAGCTCAAGGCCAGCGGCTGGAAACTCATCAACAGTCCGCGCAACGCCGATCGGGGTCGGCGCGCGCCGCGCGCCACTAAAGGCACGCGCCCGTGTTGCCGGCTGAATACTTCAAGGATCAGGCTGGTCTCGCGGAACGGATAACTGTGCAGTACGAAGGCGAGCTCGTCCTGGATGCGCTGTTTGCTGCCTGAACTCATTCTCCCCCGCTCAGACCCGGCCTCAAGCGAGCACGCCAGTAATTTGGACGCCTTCTTTGATGTGCCACCGCCACGATGACTAGAATGTTTGTCTCAATCGCATAGAAAAGATGGTATGAAAAGTGTTTCAACACCTTCTTGCGAATCCCCGCCCGTATGGCCTGGGAGGCCAGCGGCAACTCAACGATTTCGGCTACGCCCTTATGCACTGCGGCGATAAATGACAACCCCACACCAGCCGCTTCGCTTTCATAATAATGCGCAGCTTCCCGCAACTCCTCGTCCGCATCGGGTAAAAACTCAACCTTCACGATAATTCAGAAATGGCACGGCGAAAAACATCATCCGCAGAAATGCCCTGCACTTTGCCCGCGCGGTAGCTCTCAAGACGTCGCTCCGCCTCAACCAGCCACAAGCGCTCCACTTCGGACGGAGTGGGTTCATCCAGACTCAACAATAGCTTGCCCGCCAACAATGCCCTGTCTTCAATATCCAGCGCCATCGTTTCCTTGGCCAACGCCTCGATGTTCGGGTTCATGTCTGCTCCTTAGGGTTCAAAACTATAGATGGTCTGAATTCTAGCATTACGTCGAAGCGTGGAGCGGTGCGTGATCATCAAGCGCATCACTCCTTGATTCGAGCTATGCCCAGGTCGTTACTCATACCCCAGTGTCTTCAGCATCTGTGCGCTGTCTGCCCAGCCACTGCGCACTTTGACGAATACTTCGAGGAACACTTTGCCGTCAAACAGTTTTTCCATATCGAGGCGGGCCTGGGTGGCGATCTCTTTCAGCTTTTCGCCCTTGTGGCCGATGAGCATGGCCTTATGTGCTTCCTTGTCCACCAGGATCGCGGCGTGGATGCGGCGCAATTTTCCTTCCTGCTGGAACTGCTCGATCACGACGCTGACCGAGTAGGGTAATTCTTCACCGGTGAAACGGAATACCTTTTCGCGCAGCAGTTCAGCGGCAAGGAAACGTTCGTTGCGGTCGGTGATATCGTCTGCGGCATACAGATGTTCGCCCTCCGCCAGATACGGCCGAATGGCATCGAGCAGGGTGTCGAGTTGTTTGTCCTGGCGCGCGCTGACCGGCACGATGGCGGCGAACGGGCGCAGCGCAGCGATCTTTTCGATGAAAGGCAACAGTTCAGACTTATCCTTCATCAGGTCGGCCTTGTTGATCACCAGGATGACCGGGCGGTCCTGCGGCAGCAGTTCCAGCACTTGCTGGTCGCGCTCATCGAAGTGACGCGCTTCGATCACGAACAATACCGCATGGACTTCGCGCAGACTGTTGGTGACGACGCGGTTCATGCTGCGGTTCAGGGCATTGGTGTGCAAGGTCTGGAAGCCGGGTGTATCGACGAAGACGAATTGTTCCGCGCCCACGGTCAGGATGCCGGTGATGCGGTGGCGCGTGGTCTGCGCCTTGCGCGAGGTGATGCTGACTTTCTGCCCGACCAGATGATTGAGCAGGGTCGATTTGCCCACGTTGGGGCGACCGACGATGGCGATGAAACCGGTGCGCTGATTATTTTCAGTCATGAGGTGATGTGTTGGTAGGCCGCGGCGGCGGCAATCTGTTCGGCCAGGCGGCGGCTGCTGCCCTCGCCTTGCGTGGTGATTTTCAGCTTGGGAATATTGCAGGAAACCACAAAGGTCTGCGCATGCGCTTCACCCTTGATCGCGATGACTTCATATTTTGGCAGGGGCAGTTTGCTGCCCTGCAGGTGTTCCTGCAACAGGGTCTTCGGGTCTTTGCCCAGGGTACGCAGATCGAGACCGCCGAGGTAGGGAATATACAAGCCGAGGACGATCTTTTGTGCGGTGACGAAATCCGCATCCAGCCAGACTGCCCCGAACAGTGCTTCGAGCGCATCGGCCAGGATGGAGGGGCGCTGGCTTCCACCGCCCTTCACCTCACCTTCGCCCATCAGCAAATGATCACCCAGGTGCAACTGTTGCGCCAGCGCCGCCAGCGTCTGCTGATTGACCAGATTGGAGCGCAAACGCGACAAGTCGCCTTCCGCGCTATCCGGATACGTGTCGTAAAGATATCGCGCGATCACGCAGTTGAGCAGGCTGTCGCCAAGGAACTCCAGCCGCTCGTTGTGCGCGGCGCTGTGACTGCGATGGGTCAGCGCGCGCTGCAATAGCTGCGGTTGCGTAAAGCGGTAACCGATCCGCTGGCACAGTGCGGCGTGCTTCATCTATGCGTCACGAACTGGAAGGATTGAAAGCCAATACCAGACTGACGTTGCCCACCAGCGGAATTCTGACTTCGTAGCTGGCGCTCAAACTGAGCATGCCGCCCTCGCGCACGATCTGGATGTCCTCAACCTTGAGGTCTTCGATGTAATTGATGTTGGCACGTTTGCGGTAGGCCATCTCCACAGCGCTGATCGGCGCGTTCTGCATCGCCGGGTCGGCCACGATCTCGCGGAATATCTGGCTGATCTGCCCGCTGTGGATATAGGCCGGCACCATTTTCAGGCCGAGCAGTGCGACGATGATCAACACGAATGCACCCACAAATAAATTGCTTAAGCCCACACCGCCTTGTCGATTGTTCCATCCTCGCATGATGCATCCTTTCCTGAAAAACGCCCTCACTCGACCGACAAGCCCACGCGCTTCAGCTCGTCGAAATTCATCCAGACCAGAAACGCCTTGCCCACAATCAATTCGTCCGGCACGAATCCCCAGTAGCGGCTGTCGCGGCTGTTGTCGCGGTTGTCGCCCATCATGAAGTAATTTCCGGCGGGCACGGTGCAACGCATTTCATGCTCACTATAACTGCATTGCCCGGATTGCGGAAAGCGCTCGACGCCATTCAGGTGAATCTGCACCCGATCCGGGTTAATCAGGATCGCGTGTTCGCGACCGTCCAGATTCTCCCGGTAATGTTCGGTATGCACAAAATTGAGGCCGCTTTCGACGTAGTTGTAATCCCCGTCGCGCGCGACCGGTTGCAACTTGCCATTCACCCACAACTGTTTGTCGCGGTAGATGATCTCGTCACCCGGCAGCCCGATTACACGCTTGATGTAGTCCACCGTCAGGTCGTTCGGGTAATGAAACACCATCACGTCGCCGCGCTGCGGCTGATTGATCTCCACGATCTTCTTGTTGACGATGGGCAGGCGCAGACCGTAGGTATAGCGGTTGACCAGAATGAAATCGCCCACGTGCAAGGTCGGTATCATCGAGCCGGACGGGATTTTGAACGGTTCGAGCACGAACGAGCGCAGCATGAACACGGCCAGAATGACCGGGAAGAAGCTGATCGAATATTCGACCCACCACGGCTGTTTGTCAGCTTTCGCGCGCTTCTTGCGCAACAAAAAACGATCCAGCAACCAAATCGTGCCGGTCACCACTAGCAACACAAACAAGATCAAGGCAAAAGTCATCTCTTATCCATTTTCATTAATCCAAAAAAACACCCGAGCCACAGATAGAAAAGGATTTACACAGATGAAAACGGGTTACATCCATCTTTTCAGCACCTCACTGGAAGACCGAACTCTCTGGCAATATTATGTTTTATCAGTGCTTGTCTGTGTAAATCAGTGGCTAATAAAGTTTTTCAGGTCATTTGTCGTCCACGCGCAGGATAGCAAGGAAGGCTTCCTGCGGGATCTCCACGCTGCCCACTTGTTTCATGCGTTTCTTGCCCGCTTTCTGCTTTTCCAGCAGCTTCTTCTTGCGCGAGATGTCACCGCCGTAGCACTTGGCCAGCACATTCTTGCGCAAGGCCTTCACGTTCTCGCGCGAAATGATGTTGGCGCCGATGGCGGCCTGGATCGCCACGTCGTACATCTGGCGCGGAATAAGTTCGCGCATCTTGGCCGCCACTTCGCGTCCGCGATATTGGCTGTTGGCGCGGTGCACGATGATGGACAACGCATCCACCTTTTCGCCGTTGATCAGCATATCCACCTTGACCACGTCTGCCGGACGGTATTCCTTGAACTCATAATCCATCGAGGCATAGCCGCGCGATACCGATTTCAGCTTGTCGAAGAAATCCAGCACGATCTCGCCCATCGGCATCTCGTATTTGAGCAGCACCTGCTTGCCGTGATAGCTTATGTCGATCTGCACGCCGCGCTTTTGCGTGCACAGCGTGATGACTGCACCCACGTATTCCTGCGGCATATACAGATTGACGTTGACGATCGGTTCGCGGATCTCTTCCACCTTGGACAGATCCGGCAGCTTGGAGGGGTTGTCCACCATCAGCACCGTGCCGTCGCGCAGCAGCACCTCATAGATCACCGTCGGCGCGGTGGTGATCAGATCCATATCAAACTCGCGCTCCAGCCGCTCCTGCACGATCTCCATGTGCAGCAATCCGAGGAAGCCGCAGCGAAAACCAAAACCCAGGGCCTGCGACACTTCCGGCTCGTATTGCAACGCGGCGTCATTGAGCTTCAGCTTTTCCAGCGAGTCGCGCAGCGCTTCGTACTGGTTCGATTCCACCGGGAACAACCCGGCGAACACCTGCGGCTGAATTTCCTTGAAACCCGGCAGGGCATTGGCGGCAGGCTTGAGTTGATGCGTAACGGTGTCGCCAACCTTGGCATCTTTCAGTGCTTTGATACCAGCAATCACGAAACCCACTTGTCCGGCAGACAACGATTCACGATCCTGCGACTTGGGCGTGAACACCCCGACATGTTCAGTCAGATGTTGTGCGCCGGACGCCATCAACAGAATCTTGTCCTTCGGCTTGAGCGTGCCATTGACGATGCGTACCAGCATCACCACGCCAACGTAGTTGTCGAACCACGAATCGATGATCAGCGCCTGCAAGGGCGCGCTCGGGTCGCCCTTGGGTGCGGGTACTTTAACGATCAATGCTTCCAGCACGTCCTGCACGCCCAGGCCGGTCTTGGCCGAACAGCGCACCGCATCGTGGGCATCGATGCCGATCACATCTTCGATCTCGGCGATGGCATTCTCCGGATCCGCCGAGGGCAGATCGATCTTGTTCAGCACCGGCACAACCTCGACGCCCAGATCGAGCGCGGTATAGCAGTTGGCCACCGTCTGCGCCTCGACACCCTGCGAAGCATCCACCACCAGCAGTGCACCTTCACAAGCTGACAGTGAACGCGACACTTCATAAGAAAAATCCACATGCCCCGGTGTGTCGATCAGATTCAGGTTATAGACCTGCCCGTCACGCGCTTTGTAGCTTAACGCGGCAGTCTGCGCCTTGATGGTAATGCCGCGCTCGCGTTCGATGTCCATCGAATCGAGCACTTGTTCATCCATCTCGCGGTCCGACAAGCCGCCGCACAAATGGATGATGCGGTCGGCCAGTGTGGATTTACCGTGATCGATATGGGCAATGATGGAGAAGTTGCGGATTAACTGCATGAGAGCCTGAATAAAAATCCCGCCGCAACCGGCGTTTTCGCGAGGGGCAGCCACGACACGGTGCGGCAGAGCCGACGAGTGCGGGAGTGGCTGCCTCGCGCCCCCTCCCGCAAACGGCTGGCTTCGCCAGTAACGTCTCGGGGGCGCGCATTCTAGCCGATTTTAGCGGGCACTGCCGAATGGTGGCTGCCCTGCTTATTTGTCGTTGATTTTTATCGGGATGTACATCGTTCCATCATTGCGCCGCACCAGCAAGGCAATGTTGCGGCCCGGCGCGACCTGCTTCAGGATTTCATTGAATTGCTTGACGCTGAGTATCTCAATATTGCCGATCGCCAGAATGACATCCCCACGCTGCAGATCGGCACGCGCCGCCGCACCTTTGACATCAAGCACCAGCAAGCCGCCTCCGACTTGCAGCTCTGCTTTCTGCTCATCGGTCAGCTCGGCGACCTTCAGCCCGAGGCGGGAGATGCTCTGCGACTTTTCATCACCGCCCTGATCGTCCATGGCGCGCTTGGCCGCAGGATCCTGGATTTCACCCACGATGATGGAAACTTTCAAAGTACTCCCCTTGCGCCACAACAACACGCCAACCTCGCTCCCCGGCTTGGTTGCCGCCACAATGCGCGGCAGATCGGAGGAACTGGAAATTGACTTGTCATCGAATTTCAGGATTACGTCGCTGGCGCGCACCCCCGCCTTATCGGCAGGCCCCCCGCGCTCCACACCGGAGATCAGCGCACCTTCTGCCTTGGCCAGACCGAAGGAATCTGCCAGTTCGCGCGTCATCTCCTGGATGCTGACCCCGATACGGCCGCGCGTGACCCTGCCGGTGGCGCGCAACTGGGTGACCACATCCATCGCCACATCAATCGGAATAGCAAACGACAAGCCCATGTACCCGCCGGAACGGCTGTATATCTGCGAATTGATACCCACTACTTCGCCCTTCAAATTGAACAGGGGGCCGCCGGAATTCCCCGGATTGATCGCTACATCGGTTTGAATGAAGGGTACAAAGTTTTCCTGCGGCAGGGAACGGCCCTTGGCGCTCACGATGCCCGCTGTCACACTGCTGTCGAAGCCGAAGGGTGAGCCGATTGCCACCACCCATTCTCCCACCTTGAGTTGTTCCGGGTTTCCCAGCACAACCTGGGGCAATCCGTTCGCTTCGATCTTGAGCAACGCCACGTCGGTGCGCTTGTCGGTACCGACCACAGTGGCCTTGTATTCGCGCTTGTCCGTCAGGCGCACGGTGATCTTGTCCGCACGATCAACGACATGGGCGTTGGTGAGAATGTAGCCGTCCGCACTGATGATGAAGCCCGACCCCAGTGATCTGGATTCGCGTTGTTGCGGCATTTGCGGGGCGAAGCGCCGGAAAAATTCGTAGAACGGGTCGTTCTCCGGCAAATTCGGCCCCCCCTGCAATCCGGACGGTGCCTCATTGATCTGGGTGGTGCTGACATTGACCACCGCTGCGCCCTGCTTTTCCACCAGTGCGGTGAAGTCGGGTAGATCACCAGACCACGCCGAACAGGCGAATAGCGCACCAAGAAAAAGTAGTAAAGACCGTTTGAACATGGTTAATCTCCTGATTCAATATCAATAATTAGCTTTTGCTTCCACCACCGATTGCACAATTGCTTGCTGCTTCGAACCAAGCGCAGTGACGCGGCTTAGCGCAAACCCTGCCAGCAATCCCATCAGCGCGCCCAGCAAGGCATACCCGTCACGCTCTGCGCCAGTGCCGCCGAGTGATGCCCCCAGCAGCGCGCCGCCCAGCAACAGCGTCAGGGGCAGCATGTACATCAAGAGCGAACTGCGCAGCAACAGGCCTTGTGGCAGCACGACATTGACTTCGTCGCCCACTTGCGCCTGCACGGAATTCTTTGCGATAAACTTGCGCGGCTGGTTGCCGCAAAACATTTGTGCCAGTTTGCCGCTGCCGCAGCCGTTGCCACTGTTGCAGTGGCTGCAGCCAGAATTTCCGACGGGCGTAATCTCGGCCTGATCCCCGCGCAAACCGAGCACAATGGCGCGCATCTCATTCATGTGGTGCCCCCGTATAACGCACGGATTCAGCGACCTGCAGCACGGCATGCGGCGGCAATTCGCCAACCACAGTGACAAGATTGTCGTCAATCAGTTTTCGATATACATGCACCGCCCCCTGACTGGATAGTCCGAGGTACGGACTATCTCTCTCGCCGACCTGTTCGATAAAGATCGACAGCGCCGCCAGACCGTCCGAGTAGACGATCTGCACGACCGAAGATTCGCGGTGAGCCAGGGTGCGGCGCATTTCGATGATTTTCTTGAACCCGGCAGGCACTCCATTTACTTTCCAGCCACTCGATGCACTCTCGGCATTCGCCTGCGGCAGGAACGAAAGATGTTCTTTGCTGGCCAGATCTTCGCTATCGAGTTCCCTGGTGGCGATCCATTCCCGGTCGATATCGCCGCCAATTTGCAGTTGCGAAAAAGCGTACTGCTCGATCACCTTGTCGTGTTCGTCCAGCACAACCGCTTTCAGCAACAGGCCGGATTCGCTGTGCGCCCACATCTTGCGTGCATAGCGCAAAGTATCCCTCGGCTGAATGCGTATCGTGTGCGCGTGATAATCCGCCACCCGATCCTCTTCTTCCTGTGTAACGATATAGTTTTCTTTCAGCGTCAAAATCTGCTCGGGCAACAGTGCCGGGAAAGCGCGCCGTGCATGGCGCCTGCCGAAGCTGACCTTTTTGTCACCCCGATACATCCAGATCCGGTCATTGTGGCGGATGATCTCGCACCGCTCTCCTTCCAGCCCCTGCAACCGCTCGTGTTCGCCCTGCTGGTCGATCAGATGCGTGATGCGAGAAACCTCCACCCGACCGCGGGCCTGATAGACAAAAACGCCAGTGTAATTGGTCTGATGGGCGGCGAACGCCATGGTGCGCAACCAGTAAACATCATCCAGCAACGGATCCGCCACGGCAGCTGCCATGCTAAACAGCCACAGCACACCCGGCAGGATAACTTTCAGAATCATGTGTCTCACTGTTTCGCCGCCACCGTATGAATATAGGCCGCCGCTCCCTGTACATCCGCACTGGGAGAAAATTCCTGATGGGCCATCAGATAGTCATCGACCCGATAAGTAGCAGGACGAACCGCATTGGGCTGTTGCAGGGTTGCCATCTGCACCACCGGTTCGTTCCCGATCTGCATGGATAGCCATGTCACCAGAGCGAGCGCCATGACCGAGGCAACGGCTGACAATGCGTAGTGCTTGAGGCGCTGCGGCGTGTGGTGGCGGGGTGCGAGAACGGTAGGTTCCGCTTGCAGACGCTGATGGAAGGATTCGGAAAAGCCGCAGCAGATATGCTCCGGCTGACGCAGGACATCGCCAATCAAGTGATAGACAACCCAATCCCGGTCGGCATCCGGTTGTCGTTTGAGCTTGTTCAGAAGTATTTCTGCCTCATCCTCGAACATCTCACCATCCATCAACGCCGATATTTCCTGTTTCATGCTCACCACCTGTTGTTTTCACTTGTTCCCAACAATGGCCGCAAATTCGTTGCGACCACCTCTCGCGCACGGAAGATGCGCGACCTGACCGTGCCGATCGGGCAGTTCATCACCGATGCGATCTCTTCATAACTCAAGCCCTCGATCTCGCGCAAGGTCAGCGCGGTGCGCAAATCCTCGGGCAATTGCTGCAAAGAGGCGTTGACGACTTCCACCACTTGCTTGCTCATCAATTCGTTTTCGGGGGTCGCCACTTCATGCAGCAGGGACGCGTCTTCAAAAGCCTCCGCCTCTTCCGCATCGAATGCGGTGCTGGTTGGCGCGCGCCGTCCCTGCGCCAGCAAATGGTTCTTGGCCGTATTGATCCCGATACGATACAACCAGGTGTAGAACGCACTGTCGCCGCGAAAGGCCTGCAACGCCCGATACGCCTTGATGAAGGCTTCCTGCGTCAAATCCTCCGCCTCGGCCGAATTGCGCACAAAGCGATTGATCAAGCGCCCAAGACGGCGCTGATATTTACCGACCAACAGCTCGAATGCATGCTTGTCACCGCGTTGCGCGCGTTCCACCAATTGTTGATCAACTTCCCTGTCACCCATTCCGTTTCCCGGTTTATATTGAGCGCCACCAAGCGCGGCGTATGAGTATAACCGGACGGGTGCACAGCGTCAGCCTTGCCCGTAACGTGCGGATTGACAGCCCCATTGAAAATTAGTTCATTTCCACGTTTGCCTGGCAACCTTTGCTATAGTCGCGACATCAATTCACGTTCTTCTCTTCATCGTGCTGAAATTTGACACCCTCATCATCGGTAGCGGACTGGCTGGCTTGTCCCTCGCCCTTAAACTGGCCGACCGCCAACAAGTCGCCGTCGTTACCAAGCGCGGCCTGCTCGACGGTGCCAGTGCGTGGGCGCAGGGCGGGATCGCTGCAGTACAAACACCGGATGACAGTCTGGACGAGCATATCCGCGATACGCTCACCGCAGGTGCCGGCCTGTGCGACGAGAAAACGACGCGCTTTGTCGTCGAGCGCGGCGCAGCTGCCGTCAGTTGGCTGATCGAACAGGGCGTGCCGTTTTCCAAAACAGAGGGAAGCAGTACCGATTTTCACCTGACGCGCGAGGGTGGGCACAGCCGCCGCCGCATCATTCATGCAGCCGATGCCACCGGCAAGGCCGTACAACAGACGCTGGCCGATCGCGCGCTGGCGCATCCAAATATCACCGTACTCGAGCAGCACATCGCGGTGGACTTGATTACCGGACGCAAACTCGGCAAGGATGAAAGACGCTGTTACGGCGCCTATGTGCTCGACAAGCAGCGCGACAGGGTACTGACCATTGCGGCGCAGAATACCGTACTGGCCACCGGCGGTGCGGGCAAGGTCTATCTGTACACGACCAATCCCGATATCGCCACCGGAGACGGCATCGCCATGGGCTGGCGCGCCGGTTGTCGCGTATCCAACATGGAATTCATGCAATTCCACCCAACCTGTCTTTACCATCCGCACGCCAAGTC
>Ga0210009_1003037_pt1 | contig 11284 bp, 9 predicted proteins | sample CryGeyCG2114_065_FD_185457 | JGI IMG/M metagenome (GOLD analysis project Ga0210009, IMG submission 185457) | Groundwater microbial communities from aquifer - Crystal Geyser CG12_big_fil_rev_8/21/14_0.65 (SPAdes) (version 2) | ecosystem: Environmental > Aquatic > Deep subsurface > Groundwater ... | reverse complement strand
TTCACCACGGACTGAAGTGAAGTTGACTAAAACTAACTTATCGTTAATTAGTTCTTCATAAAACCATGCTTTTTCTTTATGTTGATCCGTTACAATCGCTTTCGGAAAACGATGTGCAGTTGGACCAGTCACACCTCTAGGGCATGACTTAAAATGGGCATGACTTAAAATGGCTTTCGTTTGAAAGCGCTTTGCCCTTACTAGGCGCTGCTACCGCTAATGATGGGACAGCAAGGGCTAGTAATGATAGAAATTTTCTTCTATTTTTCATTATATTCTCCTAACAAATTTTGCTCGTTATATTCATTACTAACCTGGAGTTACATCCCAGCGTAGCATCATCGCATTATCTTCGTGAACATTATTATGACAATGGATAACGTAACGTCCCACAAAATCGTCAAAACGATAGAACACTTTGACCACATCATTTGGTCCTAGTGTCATCACGTCTTTACGAGATTTAAGAACCCCTGTTGGTTTCTTTCCGTTCCATTCAAGAATTTGACATTCTTCAAAGTGAACGTGGCATGGATGTGCCCAAGAAGAACCCGCATTACGGAAAGTCCAAACTTCGCCAGTACCTTGCTTTGGAGTTGCTGAAATCACAGATGGATCCATAAACTGACCATTTACGGTCCATAAGCCCATATCATGATCGAAAACCCACTCACGATGCACTAATGTGTCAAGAACTGCTTTATCAGGAATAGACGGTAATGGACGTAAATCATCAGGAACCACGCTCACATCAACTTCACCAGGTGCCATTTCTTGGATTCTGAACTGCATAACTTTCATGCGATCATTACCAGTCAATCTACGACCAGTAGGACCTTGACCGTTGACTTGCTCCATTAAGTTTAATAACTCAACTTCATCACCGGCTGCAAATTGAGAGAAGTCAATAACCACATCTTGACGATTAGCAGGGCCAATAACGACACTGGTAGCGCCACGGAATGGATGCTCTAAAAGGTTACCGTCGTTAGAGAGAATATCAAAAGAGACAGGGGTATCTCTATCAGATGTTTTATAGACGCCTAATTCATACATTCTTGAAGGGCCACCATCTAGGAAACGGAAACGATATTTTCTACGCTTCACATTCAAATAAGGTTGAACTTTACGGTTAACCGTAATCAAATCACCTAAATGACCATCGGTATCGAATACGTTATAGGTTGGATTACCGTCTTGAGTGAATCTAACATCATGTAAAATGCATGCGCCTGTTTTTAACACGCTACGTCTTTTTACCATATACTCCTCCGAAGGATGTTGAATGTGCCAAGTGGTTCTTGATTGAAACACAGGGTTTTTCTTTCTCCAAAATGTGAACATTCATTGTTTATTCTATAAAAAACAATTAGCGTTGAAAGTAACCAAAAAACTATATATCAGCAAGGATAGTGGAGTGACATTGCGAGAGATTTTTCAAAAGGGCCTGATTTGACAGTCAATGGCACAGGATGTCACTCGATGTCGAGGCGCTAATTTGTATTAAAGATTCGAAATACTGACTTTTAGGTTATTGATGTGAAAATTTCATTGACGCACTGAAATTTGAATGTTGTTAAATAAAGGAACTTAAAAAAATATTTAATAGCTCATTCTGTAATATACAGGCCAGATATTGTTTAGCTCATTGTCTAAGAGAGTCATCTCCTATTTTCACCTTTGAAGGCCTTATTCAGGGTAGTTCTTCAACTTTGTTAAAATATTAAATGACAGGATCTAGAACTAACCTACGGATATATACAACCAAGAGCTGCAGTCTTGGATGATTGAAGATATATAATTGTTACCTGCAAATAACTAGACTATTCTTAAAAATTATTCACAACATTGATTTGGATCAATTTGCATATTTCCTCAACTCTTATTATTCAAAACTTCATAACAGTGATTTATCATCTGTTATCAAACTCAATTTTCAGCTTAATTAATTAGGAATCATTATGACAAGTGATAAAGCCCTGACATATAACTATAAGGTGGTTCGACAATTTGCCTTAGTTACCGTACTTTGGGGGATTGTTGGAATGACTGTGGGTGTTTTACTCGCTTCACAACTCATTTGGCCTCAGCTAAACTTCGACATTCCTTGGTTGACCTATAGTCGACTCAGGCCGTTACACACCAATGCAGTCATTTTTGCATTTGGCGGCAGTGCCCTGTTTGCAACCTCGTTTTATGTTGTACAACGAACCTGTCAGGCGAGACTTTTTAGTGATAAACTAGCGGCTTTTGTCTTTTGGGGCTGGCAACTCGTCATTATTTCTGCCGCTATCTCTCTGCCATTAGGTTACACCAGTGCTAAAGAATATGCAGAATTAGAATGGCCAATTGACATTTTAATTGCAGTGGTTTGGGTTGCCTATGCTATCGCGTTTTTTGGCACCATTATGAAACGAAAAACTAAACATATTTACGTAGCTAATTGGTTTTTTGGTGCATTCATTCTAACCGTTGCAGTGCTTCATATTATCAACAATATCGAACTCCCAGTCAGTGGCATGAAGTCTTATTCAGTGTATGCAGGTACCGTGGATGCAATGATTCAATGGTGGTATGGACATAATGCTGTGGGCTTTTTCCTAACTGCTGGATTCTTGGGGATGGTGTACTATTTTGTTCCATTACGAGCTGGACGTCCTGTATATTCTTATCGTTTATCGGTGGTACATTTTTGGGCTTTAATTGGTGTTTATATGTGGGCAGGCCCTCACCACCTTATCTACAGCACCCTACCAGACTGGGCTCAGTCCTTAGGCATGGTATTTTCATTAATTCTATTGGCACCTTCATGGGGTGGAATGATTAATGGGGTCATGACATTATCTGGTGCTTGGCACAAATTACGTGATGACCCCGTTTTAAGATTTTTGATCGTCTCATTATCTTTCTATGGTATGTCAACTTTCGAAGGCCCTATGATGGCCATTAAAACTGTCAACTCCCTTTCTCATAATACAGACTGGACAATTGGTCATGTACATAGTGGTGCGTTAGGCTGGGTTGCTATGGTGACTATCGGCTGTATCTACATATTGATCCCAAGACTTTTTGGAAAAAAAGAAATGAATAGTGTAAAGCTCATTAACTGGCACTTTTGGTTATCTACAGTTGGTGTGGTGCTCTATATTACATCCATGTGGATAGCTGGGATTATGCAAGGCCTTATGTGGAGGGATACCCATGCAGATGGAACCTTAACTTATAGCTTCGTTGAATCTTTAAAGTTCACCTATCCCTATTATGGTGTCAGACTTGCAGGTGGAGCTCTCTTTTTAATCGGCATGTTCATTATGGCTTATAACGTTTACAAAACCATCGCTGGCGACAAGCTTGAAGTAAAAGAACAAACTATCCCAGCCACAATAGCCTAAGGAGTTGAGAATGAATCACGATATCATAGAAAAAAACATCGGCTTAATGGCTTTATTGATTATTTTAATCATTAGTGGTGGTGGCTTGATAGAAATAGTCCCTTTATTCTTTTTGAATGAAACCACTACGCCCGTAGAAGGGTTAAAACCTTACACAGCACTGCAGTTAGAAGGCAGAGACATTTATATAAGAGATGGCTGCCATGTTTGTCATACACAAATGATCCGTCCATTACGTGCTGAAACAGAACGTTACGGACATTATTCTGTTGCAGGAGAATTTGTTTACGAGCATCCCTTCCTCTGGGGCTCAAAAAGAACGGGTCCAGATTTAGCACGCGTAGGTGGACGTTATAGCGATGAATGGCACAAAGTTCATCTCAATAACCCGAGAGATGTGGTACCGGAATCTAATATGCCCGCATTCCCTTGGTTAGCAACGAATAAATTAACGGGTGAAGATACTGCAAAGAAAATGAAAGTAATGAGAACGTTAGGCGTTCCTTACACCGATACAGACATTGCAGATGCTGAAGCCGCTGTTAAGGGTAAAACAGAGCAAGAAGCATTGATTGCCTATCTTCAGAACCTCGGCACATTGATTAAAAATAAAAGGTAGGTCGCTATGGATATTAATACATTAAGAGGCATTATGACGGGCTTACTGATTGTGGTTTTTATCGCTCTATTTATTTGGGCCTATAGCAAGAAACGCCATGATGATTTCAATGAGGCAGCCCTGCTTCCATTTACCGGCGATGATTTAGACAATATATCAACACCTAAAAAAATGGAAAAAGCACAAAACAATAAATTTCAAGGGGATAAATTATGAGTAGTTTTTGGCACTGGTATATCACCATTGGCGTCATCGTCTATATCATAGCCGTTTTTTGGTTATTGCAAGCCACTCGTAAATCCAAAACTGGCAGCGAAGGTGAAGATGAGCTGATGGATCACAGCTATGATGGTATACAAGAGTATAATAACCCACTACCTAGATGGTGGTTACAACTCTTTTATATTACCTTAATTTTTTCCATAGGCTACTTGGTGTTATATCCTGGTTTGGGGAGCTGGAAAGGCACATTTGGTTGGACCCAGCAAAATCAATTTGAAAAAGAAGTCGCTGCAACTGATGCAATCACAGCACCAATCTTCAAGAAATTTGGTGCAATGAGCATGGAAGAACTCGTTTCTTCACAGCCTCAGGCCATCGACATGGGTAAAAGAATGTTTATAAATAGCTGTTCGGTATGTCATGGTTCTGATGCTGGTGGTGCTCCAGGGTTTCCTAATCTAACCGATAACGATTGGCTATGGGGCGGTGCTCCCGACACTATCCAAGCAACAATTACGCTTGGACGCACAGGAAGCATGCCTGCTTGGGCTTCTACTCTTGATGAACTCAGCATACAACAACTCACAAGCTATGTAATCAGCTTGAGTGGTAGAAGTTCAAATAAAGAGTTAGCCGAAGCTGGGCAGCCAAAGTTTCAAATGTACTGCAGTGGTTGTCACGGAGCCGATGCGAAAGGAGCCCAAGCCCTTGGTGCTGCTAACCTAACAGATAAGGTTTGGCTGTATGGCGGTTCTGCTGCAGTGATCAGCAAAACAATTCGCGAAGGCCGGAGTGGTATCATGCCTGCCCACAAAGATTTGCTCAGCGCTGATCAAATCCATTTAGTTGGCGCTTATGTTTACAGTTTGAGTCATACGAAGTAACTCTTTGCTGTAAATCATTTATTCAGTACACACAAGAACTCATTGGGGTATACTCTCCCCACTGAGTTCTTTAAATTTAATGACTAATTCAAGATATATAAAGTGACCCTAAAACCTATTCCCATTAAAGTTGAAACCACTCATGATCTTTATGAAAAAGCGCCCAAAGTGTACTCACGAAAAATTAACGGCACTTTCAATAAGCTCAGATCAATCTCTGTCTGGGTATTATTAGGTCTTTATTATGCTATCCCTTGGTTTAATTGGGAGACTCATCAGGCTATTTTATTTGATTTACCCGCGCGTAAATTTTACCTGCTTGGGCTGACTATTTGGCCACAAGATTTCATCTTACTCTCATGGTTACTTATTATTGCTGCCGTCACACTCTTCTTTGTCACAGCTGTGGCTGGTCGGCTTTGGTGTGGCTATGCCTGTCCTCAAACCGTTTGGACAGAAACCTTTATTTGGATTGAGCGATTCTTTGAAGGAGATAGAAATCAACAAATAAAATTAAACAAACAAGCTTGGAATAGTGAAAAGCTGGTCAAAAAGACTCTAAAACATAGCTCTTGGCTGATTTTTTCTTTATTTACAGGTTACACCTTTGTCGGTTACTTCACCCCTATTCGCACTCTTACACCTCATATCATCAATTTTACCCTTGGCCCTTGGGAAATATTCTGGATCCTGTTCTATTCACTCGCTACTTGGGGGAATGCTGGATTTTTGCGCGAGCAGGTGTGTAAATACATGTGTCCCTACGCACGTTTCCAAAGCTCTATGTTCGATAAAGATACCCTTATTATCTCCTATGATGCAACAAGAGGGGAGCACAGAGGTAAACGCAAGAAGGGAAGCGATTATGCACAAGCTGGCTTAGGAGATTGCGTTGACTGTGAACTCTGTGTACAAGCCTGCCCTACTGGTATCGATATACGTAATGGCCTTCAAATAGAATGTATCGCTTGTGCTTTATGTATCGATGCTTGTGACTCTATTATGGAAAAAATGAGCTATCCCAAGGGGTTGATTCATTACACCACTGAGCATGTAGAACAAGGTGGTAAACTTAAAGTTTTTAGGATGAGAACGTTGCTGTACTTCATCTTATGGATTTCCCTGATCAGTGCTTTTGTATACCAGATTACCACTCGAATTCCACTTAAAGTTGATGTGATACGTGATCGTGGCAAGTTATACCAAGAAAACATCAATGGACTCATTGAGAATGTTTATACCGTGAAAATTTTAAATATGGACAATCTCGATCATCAATACAGCATTCGAGCCACAGGCATTGAAGGTATTTCCATTGTAGGTAAAAAGGAAGTTTCTGTGAAATCAGGTGACGTGACCTCATTCCCATTGCGTCTCGAAATCGATCCTGGGTATCTAACACAAACCACTAATCATGTAGAATTTACTATCTACTCAACAGATCAAATGAACTTAATAGCCAGCTCAGAAAGCCGATTTATTGGCCCTGCATTAGGAAAATAATACGATGAGTATTGAAGCAACAACCGCTAAATCCTGGTATCGAGAGCCTTATCTGTGGTTAGTTATCCTACTACCATTTTCTGCGGTTTTGGGCGGTTTACTCACCGTCTATATTGCCGTCACACATCAAGACAGTCTAGTGGATGACAATTACTACCAGTCAGGATTAGCCATTAATAAAGATAAGGATTCCCATCTTGTCGCAAAAAGCATGCGGCTAACCGGCCAATTGGTTCAAAATAATGGTATTTTTCTGCTGCATCTGCAATCCAACGAGCAAACATTGCAACTCCCTAAGGTACTGCAACTTAAACTCAACCATCCCACAGACGAACATAAAGATGAAGTTATTCAATTACTGCAAACATCCATCGGTTATTATCAGGCAGATTTTTCAAAAATAATCAGTGGCAGATACTACTTACACTTACAACCGATTGACGCAAGTTGGCTTATACAACAAAGCATTGAGTTATCTCCTAACAAACCTGTGTCCATTCAGGCGACCTAATTTGCATGATGAAAAATGCATGTTTCCACTGTGGAGAATCTATTCCAGAAAACTTCCATGCCTCCATTCTGTGGCAGAATCAACAAAGACCACTCTGTTGTTATGGCTGCAAAGCTGTTGCGGAACTTATTTTAGAAAATAATTTAGAGGATTTTTACAAACTTCGCGAAGGCAATTCCATCAAACCTCAAGCATTGATACCCGCAGAACTTGAACAACTCAATTCCTATAATAATATTCAAATCAACCAAGATTTAATTGATCCTAACCAAGAAGTCCAAGATATCAATCTCTATGTAGAGGGTATTAGTTGTGCAGCTTGCAGCTGGTTGATCGAAAAAAACCTCATGGCGCTTACTTACATTCAAGAAGTGAATGTCAATATCATTAACCATGTGGTTAAAATTAAATGGCTAGCCAGCGTTGATAATAGCCATTTGGGCGATATATTAAAAGCACTGCATCAATGCGGCTATAAAGCCAGCCCGCTACTGCCAGAACAGCTTGCATCAAAACAAAAAGCTGAACAAAAAGTGCTCCTTAAACGACTAGGCGTTGCTACTATTGCCATGATGCAAGTTATGATGTTTTCCTTCGGCTTATACACGGGTATATTCAATGCGTCGGAACAAAAGTATCACGACTTATTGATCTGGGTGAGTTGGATGTTAACCACCCCAGTTGTTTTTTATAGTGCAGCCCCATTCTTCAAAGGGGCATATCATAATATGAGACATTTCACTTTAGGTATGAATGTTCCAATTGCATTGGCCATTAGCGCCGCCTATTTTTCCAGCAGCCTATCCATTTTTATCCACAAAGATGTGGTATATTTTGACTCGGTGGTGATGTTGATTTTTTTCTTATTATTAGGGCGTTTTTTACAAGCCAGAGCCAATTGGCGAGCCATTCAAACTAACCTGACCGATGCCAAACACTTACCTTTATCGATTCGTGTAAAACAGGAAGATAAATGGATCTACCAGCCCTTATCCAAGATACAGATAGATGACATCATATTATTACCAGCAGGTGAAACCCTTGCAGTTGATGGGGTGGTTATTACAGGAGAGTCGCAAATTAGCACTTCAATCATCAATGGCGAATTCCAACCCATACAAGTTGCTCCCAATCACAAATTGGTTTCTGGTTGCATAAACCAAACCCATCCTTTAGAAATAAAAGTCTCAGCCATTGGTGAAAATCGCTTCATTGAACAAATGGCGATCAAACAACAACAAGCTTTGGCGAAACGTCCAGAATCTGTTGACTTAGCGGATAAAATCTCACAATGGTTCGTACTCGCTTTACTGATTGTGACTTCATTCACGGCTCTTTATTGGTATATCACCGATCCCGATAAAGCCTTCTCTATCATATTCTCTTTATTAGTAGTCACCTGCCCTTGCGCTTTATCTCTAGCAACACCCGTGGTTGTCACCGCCGCTATAGCCAAAGGATCACGTCTCGGTTTTCTTATTATGAATAGTAAAATCATTCATCAATTTTTTAAATGTGATTGGATCGTTTTCGATAAAACGGGAACATTAACTCAAGGAAAACTTAGTGTTATCGAAATAAAAAACCTCACAAAAGACTATTCTTTAAAGAAATTATTAGATATTGCCAATGCGTTAGAAATGGGTTCAGATCATCCTATATCAAAAGTCATTCAGCAAAAAACACAAGATTATTATCAGTCCAATAAAACAGAATCTATGACACCTTATAGGCTAACCAATCGAGTCAACCACCCTTTGCAAGGTATTTCTGCAGAGATTGATGGAGATACCTTCTCCTTAGGCATTTTTAGTGAAGAACAGCTGGAAGAAGCACAACAATGTATTTATCTGTATAAAAACGAAAGAGCTCTAGCGAAAATTATTTTGATGGATCCTTGGAGAGCAGATGCTCAAAAAACGCTTAGCAGATTAAAAGATTGTGGCTTTAAAATAGCGCTTTTAACCGGTGACTCCACCGTTTTAAAGGAAAATTTAACTGATTTTTTTACTTTCGATTTTATTGGAACAAGATTCTCACCCGATGATAAACTCAATTGGTTACAGGAAAAACAAATAAGCCAAACTGTCGCCATGGTGGGCGATGGTTTTAATGACAGCTTAGTTTTAGCAGGCGCTGATGTTTCAGTTGCCATGACAGATGGCGCATCACTTTCCAGAAATGCCAGTGATGCCATCATGCTCACATCAGGCCTGACGCCTTTGTTAGATTTAGTTCAACTCTCACAAAAAACTCAAAAAATCATTCAACAAAATCTAACTTGGGCTGTGATCTATAATGCATCCACCATACCACTCGCTGCCATGGGAGTGATTACACCTTGGATGGCCGCTATTGGAATGTCTATCAGCTCACTTTTGGTGGTATTGAATGCCTTGCGTATTAATCCTAAGTAATCGAGATCAGAAACAAACAAAACCCAAAAGGCCTATCGAACAATTCCAATAGGCCTTTTTGATAAAGCTTTTTAAGCGCAAAGATTATTTTTTAGCTTTTTTTGCTCTCTTACCTTTAACATCCTCATCTGTTGATTCTTCAGATTTTGGTGCTAAAACTTCAATAGTTTCTAATAAAGATGTATCCAAAGCAGGTATTTCTTCTAGTTTTTCAGCATTTTCACTTAACTTTAATAACTGCTTATGTTCAGATTGCGCTTGTTGATGTAACTCCCTGTACATTTTTGCCAACTTAATCGCATTTTCTAGTGCAACTTCATTATTTTTTGCAGCCGCTTCTAAATCTTTCTTTTCTTTGCGGAGTCTATTCGCATCCTCCTCTGCCTTTTTTCTAGCAGTTGATTCATCGAACTTCTCTTTTTTAAGAGATTTTAATTTCTTAACAACATTTTCTGGCGTATCCGCTAGAGCCGTATGAATGACTTTGATACTCTTTTTACTCTCTGCAAGCTGTACAATCAGCTTTTTAAGTTCAATTGCATTGGCTTCTTTGCCTGCAACCAAGCTTTTTTCAGCAGACTCTTGTGCCGCTAGCGCTTGCTCTTTTTGTGTATCTGCTAGTTTTTGTGCCTTTATAGCAGCATCCATGCGTTTTTCCATGTCGCTTATGGCTGCTTTAGTTTCAGCTTCAGCTCGGGCAACTCGTTCTTTAGCTGCTTTTGCTTGTTGTATATTCAATTTAAGTTTAGCGACAAGTTCGTCTTTATCGCATTCTGCTTCCAATCCCAAGGTTTCTGTCACAGCATTCATATACATCTGTTTATTGACAGCAACTTTTTCCCACACTTTTAACTGTAATTCGTATTCTGCTTGTACCACCGATTTCTCCTGATAGAGGACTAAATTTTCGCCGCTATTATAGCTAAATCTTAACCAGATGTGGATCCTTCTGTAAAAATATTATATCTCTTTGTTTTAATTGATGAATATTAGTGGTTGTGGAGTATTTTTTGAAAAAAGCTCGCTGCTTGACTAAAATTTCATTCACAATTCATGGAATTCCGACAAAATACTCCTCCAAAACAATGTCATTCACAAAATTCAAGCCACTTGTAATATCTGTGTTTTGAACTAAGGTAATAATATTCAATAGCAACTTCCCCCTAAAATTAAAATTTTATTAAACTCTTTCTATATAAACACTAAAGGACCCTAAAATGAGCAGTGATAAAAATATACCTCGGGACAAAACCAACGATTACAGTATCGAATGGGCGGAGAAACGTCGCCAGTTCATAAAAGAGAAGACGGGTGCCAACCTCGAACATACGGGTCAATTCTCCATTGATACCAGCGTGTTACCTGGTAATATTGAAAATTTCATTGGTATAGTACAAATGCCTGTGGGCATCGCTGGCCCAGTTAAAATCAATGGAGAGAATGCTGTAGGTGATTTTTATGTGCCTTTAGCCACAACAGAAGGTACTCTGGTCGCAAGTTATAGTCGCGGTATGAGAGTGATCAATGAATGCGGCGGCGTCACCACAACCGTGGTAGAACAATATATGCAACGTGCACCAGCCTTTATTTTTGAAAATGCTCGAGATGCTCGAAAATTTGGTCAATGGGTCAAAGATAATTTCAGTGCCATTAAAGAAGCAGCAGAAACAACTACCCGTGTTGGCAAATTAATTCACATTCAACAATGGAGTGTCGCCAAAACCTTATACTTACGA